>Ga0315909_10003184_pt1 | contig 20231 bp, 25 predicted proteins | sample LakEriMetagenome_11_FD_203527 | JGI IMG/M metagenome (GOLD analysis project Ga0315909, IMG submission 203527) | Freshwater fungal communities from buoy surface, Lake Erie, Ohio, United States - Buoy 2 MA125 | ecosystem: Environmental > Aquatic > Freshwater > Lake | place: USA: Lake Erie, Ohio... | reverse complement strand
ACGCATACTGGCGGTATTAGAGGAGATGGATCGAAACCATCCAATGACAACCCATCATTGTGGCGCAGTGGAAGCGCGTCGGGCTCATAACCCGAAGGACGGTTGATCGAAACAACCCAATGATATGTATATAGGAAGATGGACACAGTGAAGGCTGTGACGGATATATGCGAAGGAAAAGTCTTGCAAAAGACGAATGGGGCATATATCAAACCGAAGTCATTGTAGCGTACTGGAAGCGCACTGACATTTCAGGATCAGGGGAGGTGGATCGAAACCACCCGATGACATTATTTTTTTTTATATTTTCGGTAATTGACATGCAAGAACGCCGCTCATAGATATATATATATATATATATATATATATAAAACATATATATCAATGTGTCCTTGTTGCTGAATTCGAATCAGCGACCGCCTGATTACCAGATTACAACTACAGTCAGGTGCTCTACCATCTGAGCTAAACAAGGTTTTTTGTGCCAAAGGTTTGACACAATATACAAAAGTACGATTTCTTTAAGTTATAAAAACTCATTATTACTTATTGGTTGGCAAGATCACGATAAGTCAAAGTTGCCCCGGCAATCACTGACAAATGTAGGAGACAGTGGCAAGCTGCGGCATAACCAAAATAGTTGTATCTGTAAAACACTTTACTGACCGGGTACATCACGCTTCCGAAAACAAGAGGACCTGTGCACAACAATCGGTTCGTCGACAAATAAATATGGTAAGGAACCGCGATGAAAGCGACATTCATATCGACTGTGCGACGATACGAATCTATGAGCGGATATCTCCAATAGTTGAGAGAAGTCCCGAATAAGGCGAGACCCATGGCTCCGGCGCAAATATTGATTGGGTGCATCTTGAAAATATATTGATATATTCCGTCAGGATATACGATAGTGAAAGTTTTTATTTATATCATTTAGGCGCGATCCAATTCTTTGTTCAAGTCGCTGATCATTTTTCGGTACATCATCTTGCAAGTGCGCTCTGCATCAGCGATGTTTTCGATTGAGTTCACGATGGCTTTGTATTCAGGGTCTTTGTAAACCCACATGACAACCAACATGTGAAACAACCATGCGCGACCTTTTCTTGGTCTCGGAATCCACCTCACCGCATAAGAGATGTGATTTCGCGCATGGGGTCTCTCCTCTGTGGCCAATGCATTCTTCCAAGCCGCAACGTCCTTGATGAGCTGGTTATTGTAGAGACCAATGATGGGTTTGATGATCGGATCGGCGCGGCCTTTCTCGGAATGCTCGGCTACAAATTCGCAATAAGACCGTACGTCGCGCCACGACCCTATATTTCCATCTACAATCATGTAGATGGCGAACACGGCCTTTGCTGGGAATACCTGTTGAAGAGTAAACAAGTAAGAATAGGTTAATTGGCGGAGGCCGCGTCCATGTCGAATGTCCCGCGTATGAAGAATGGCGTCGATGATTTCTTCCATGTGTTTTTTTGACTCTGGGTTTTCGAGGATGGTCTTTAGCTTTGCGTTGATTGGGCCATCGTTGTACAAATCGTTAAATTTCAGGTGTTCTATTTGTTCGAGGATTGTTGTTGACATTTTTTGTATAAAGAGCAAATAGATAATAACTTTATGTTATTCTCCGCGTTTGTTTTTTTGAAGAGAATGCGACCTTTTTCATGGACTTGCCGTTTGTTTGTTTGAGACTCGACTTTTGTTTGAAAATGAAAAAGAGACAATTGAGAGAATGAAAAATGAAAATCGATTTGGAGAGATGGATGTCGGATAGAAGGGGAATTGTTTGAAAGAAAGTTGTATTATGTGGGTCGAAAGAGTTGATGTTTTCTGGCTCCAGATCGACATGGAAAACCGCCAGTTCGGAAAAAGCGAAATTCATGTTGGAGAGGCGTTTGTAACTCTCGATTATTTTGAGAATCTCTGCTTCCGTAATTATGTGTGTCTCTTCACTCACAAAATTATGTTTTACAGTTTTCAAATCCACGATGGAATTGTTGCAATCCACGTAGCATAAATGTAGATGAATAAATGGCAAGGGTTCTCTTTCGTAGTTGGACTTGATGTTCAAGATTTTGTTTTGTTCTTCGATCCATTTGTCTTCTTCTGACTCCATTTACATAAATGTTTGAAATTTTGTTTATATCCCTTTTAAGGAAACCTACGGTTTCCTTATGATCCTTCCCTTAAAATGGGAGGGTTCAAATGGAACGTAGTTCACTTTATCACTTTATCACTTTATCACTTTATCACTTTATCACTTTATCACTTTATCACTTTATCACTTTATCACTTTAAAAGGGAAGGATCAATCAGCCCGTAGGGCTGCGCCCTTAGGAAACCGTAGGTTTCCTTAAAAGGAGGGTTCAAAAGGGAACTACGTTCCCTTTACTTTTTAAGGTTCCACTGACGGTGGTACGGGCTCGAGGTTGCGTTTGTATAAATGGACGCTGTCTCTGGTTGCATACAACGGTGCTGGCCCTTGTAACAAACAATCTTGTACTTTGCGGGTATGGAGAGAGAAGCGGCTACAGACGCTGGCATCTGAAATTTGATCGGCATCGAGGGCGTACTTTGTAAAGGCGTGTCGGCGTTAATTAAAGGGAGAATGACGGGCCCTTCATACGTGTTTGCGGGACAAGTGGTCGTTCTACCGAGAGGAACATCGTTAATTGAGAGAGGTATGGCGACGCCGTTGCCATAAGTGGCGCCAGAACATTTGACCGCTTTAAGATTCAAGTTGTTTACATAGTTCTCATAAGAAAAGTGAGGTATATTGAGAGTGCTTGCTGTTTTCACTCTGTAATTTTGCAACAATTTGGTTTTTTTAAGTGAAATATAATCTCCAGCAGACATTTGTGGTATAATATAGAAAGACAAAAAAAAGAGACTTAAAGATGTTTTTGCACATGTCTCTAATGTCTCTAAAAGAAGACATGTTGTGCGAAGGCACGATAAAAAAGAAAGGCCCGGGATTTTTTTTTCCAGAAAAAAACAACTCGACAGGTTACTTTTTTTTTTATATTTTACCAAATTGGTTTAAATATAAAAAAGCAATGATTGTAATATGCCCAAAACTATTTGCATCCCTAGAGTGGACAACGCTATACCGAAACAAAAAATCTTTGAAACCATTTGTTCTCTCCGCATCGGATTTATCGAGAGAATTATAGAGACGCCGTTGAAACATGACGATAAAGCAAAACGCGTGATCATCAAATTTAAAACGTGGGTAGAAAATGAGACATCCAAACGAATTACGCAAAGATTTCAAGAGAACAAGGACATCAAGATAGTATACAACTTTCCTTGGTATTGGGTAGCATATCAACAATCGTAGTGAATCAGTAGTCTGTTGTATTCCTTATCCAGATCTTCCTTGATATAAGAGTAATTGGTGTTTTTCAAAGCGTCTTTGATTTTTTTTTTATTGTCTTTTAAATATTTAATTCGCGAATCATCTTTGCTGCTACTGCTGCTGCTGTTTTTAATGATATCGATTTCGCTTTTCACATTTTTATAACGCGAAATTAGAGTGTTTTGTTCTATTTCGATTCCATGGATACTTTGGAATATGTCGATATCAGATACAAATGGCACTTGGACGCGGATGAAGTAAGGGAGGTTGATTAATTCGAGATTGTCTTCTTTGACCCATTGTAATTTGTTTTCAATTTCTTTTATTTTTTCATAGAAAGCGGTGTGTTTGTCTGACATGTAGACAAATTTCGCTAAAAAGGATTCTACGTTGACATGCAAGCCGGCGTATTTATTGGAAATGATTTTGTACTGTTGTTGGTATACATCAAAGTTGCAATACTTGGACAAACAAAGAGAGCACAACAAAATAAAACTGAGTGCACTTGAGACAAACTTATCTACATGGGGAGATGATATAAAAGGTATAAAAACGAGAGAACCTGAGATTAATACAGAGACGCCGCACATGACGACTGCATATTTTTTGTTATGGTGGCTTGCGAAATTGAAGACATTTTTTTTGCATTTCAAGTAGATGCGGATGAGGTCCAATTCGTTTTCTTCAATTTTGCTTTTGAATAGAATGGGTGTATTTTTGAATGAGATTGGACGGATGTCTTCAGAGCCAGAGTCGCAAGAACCGGCGGATTCGAGTTCATCGAGCTGCTTGATGTAACAACTGTCGTCAAAGTCGTGGTCGTCGACAGAAACTTCGAAAGAAGACATTGACGACATTTTATATTTTATATAATGTTAAGAAATATAAAAACGATGGCAAGACATGAGAGAAGTTGGAAAGGAGTGTTATAATATTTGCTATATAAAAAATATATTATCAAAAAAAAAATGTCGTGCAAAAGTCGCAACGAACGTAATCGCTTGATTACTAAATGGAAGCGGGAGACGCGTACTCATTATTTGATGACCACCCGCTTCAATGACAGTACCCACGAGGATATGATGAACTATTGTTCAAAAACTGAAAAGATCCGATGCGCGTATGGCAGCTATACGCCAATGGCGGCATATTTACCTCAAGATGTCGTGATGTTTGTTCTTGAAATGAACAATGATCAAAACAAGATTATGGGGATTGGACTGATCCGTAATACATTGTCAACAAAAAAACATTTTGTTTACAACGAAAACGTGTTCAACACATTTACTTATATAGGTTCGAAGCGGATTGACCGAAGTGAAATGACAGAGGAAGAGGAAAGAGCCATGGCGATATGTGATAAAGTTTGTTTTAAAGGAATGTTTCATCAAAAGAGATGTAAAGCTGTCACCGTTTTCCCTATTGACGTGCACGAGAAATATAAAGATGAAGACGACTTTGATTTAACTGAATTTGTGCGAAATATGTTTTTGAACCGAATATAATTTACATAAATACTATATATATAATTTAAAAAAAAATACAAAATGAGTAAGAATTATGATGTTAACAGTTACACCGATGAAGAATGTTTTACTATGTTAAATTTAAATAATCCAAGTGATCGAGAGTTAGAAATGAAAATTTTGGAATTTATGGAGATATATGAGACAAAATCGAAACGTTTGTATGAATTTTTTGAGTCCATGTATGATCGTTTTTTTGGGGATGAGGAGGAAGAGGAAGAGGAAGAGGAAGAGGAAGCTGTCGAAGGGTTTACCGATTTAAAGATAGACGAAAACAATACCATGTATTGGGATCCTAACTCTCCGGCATATGGTAAATTATATAATCCGAACGAAAAAAACACAGAAGAGTACAAAGCACAACAGCAACTGTCGTCTAATAATCGAAGTACAGTCATCGCCAAGGGAAATACGACAACCAGTTTCCAAGAAGTAAAGGCAAAAAAAGATGATGACGTATTGCAGGTTTCGCAAGTTGATTATGTAAAAGACAAATTCAAGTTGAATCCAATCGAGCGGAAAACGATTTTTAAAATGATATCGATCGATAGTCAATTTAGAGAAGACCCAACTAACACGAGCGCGACCAGTTTCACCATGAATTTGTCTGAAGGGATCGATAACGTAATTTCGATGAAGCTCTACTCGGTGCAAATACCGTACACGTGGTATACGATCAACTCCACATTTGGTAGTAATTTCTTCTACATCAAGGGTAACAGCCCTGGAATAAACAACGGAGACCACGATATGAAATTCGAGATCGATTCAGGCACGTACAATCCCGAAAAGTTTGTCACGGCGATTCAAACGAAAATCAATGAGTTCAAACAGGTCGGCACGAATGCAAAGAAATACGACGCCGAATATAGCACCGTGGTTGACGTGAGTTTTGGCCATACAAATGTAGCTTATAATAAGAACGCAGACAATCACAAGTTTGTTTTCGAATTTGATTTGAAAAAAAAATACAACGAGACAGATTATCAGCTTTATTTCCCGAAATGGTCTACACCAAACGTGGTGGGCGATGCAAAAAATCTAACGATACCCAGTTTTTTGGGGTATAACTATGACAATTATTACCCCTACATTGCCTATTCTTTGAGGAAAGTACTGAAACCCATTGGGGATCCAACCGAACCAAGCAACTTGACCATCTATCAACTGAATTCGGTAGACAATTCAAACAACTACTTTACTATTTATCAATATATTGGAGACAATTTTTCGAGTGCCACCGAGATTATTAACCAGATTCGTATTTATATTACACTTGAAGATGGAAGCAAAACTCGAGACGAATTAACGTCAAATTTGAATACCGGTATTAAATCAAACAAATTTCTGGATGCAACTTATAGTAGATTTGAACGAGTGAGCTCGGTTGACTTGAGTAATTCGCACTTTGAGATTGCGGTGAAATTGAATCGTAAAGAGATTCTGCAAACGGATAACTCCAAACTTGCGATTGTGTTTCCGAGCGAGACATTCACGGGCAATCATATTTGGACGGGCTTGGCCTCGTGTTTTGTTTTTCCCGATTTCGACACGATTGAATTGAATGAGGTGGTATCAGAAACCGAAACGTTATTAACCAACTATATAATTGCCGACAATTCAGCCGCGAATATCATTGTAGAGTGCACGAAACCGAATTATAATGTGATAGAAAACACTCGAACCGCCACCGTTGCTGGATCTTCCGCGAGTGGATTTTTCGATGGCTACTTGTTTTCGAAATATATCGAGGAAGTTAACAACGCACTCAAGACAATGAACGATAACACAAAAATCGAAAATGTGCTCGACAATGGCGAATTCAATATTAGTGCAACTTCCAAAAACACGCGTCTTTTTATTTCGGATGATAATGCGACGTTTCATTTCGATATTACGCGAATTTTTACGCAAGAAACGTATATCGTCGATTTGTCTTCATGCTTTTTGAGCCAGAACCCGTTTAACTTTCCTACCAACATAAGCAACTTGACGAATACAGACTTTTCACTGAACCGTTCGTTCAGTTCGGCGTCGACAATTCAGATTGGAGCCGGTAACAACAAAATTGTGTTGATCCCGAAAACCACCGGGGGGCAATTCGGGAACGGTTACGGTAACCAAAATTCAGGCAATGTGGAGCTGTTTTTCACAACCGGCACATACAACTCTCTGTTTTCATTGTTTGAAAGCATTAACACTGACTTTGTTAATTTCGTTGATTCAGATAATTACCAAATTATGCGTGGAAGCAGTATTTCATTTGTCAACCCACTCGTGACAATCACTTTAAATATTAGCAAAGTAATGACAGAGAGAGATTACCGTGTGCGATTCCAAGACAACAGCGAATTCAACTCGTGGTCGGATTATTTGCATATGGATTCCTCTTATAATTTGGCACATCATGCGAAACCGACTTATGCGGACATCTCCGGATCAAGGGAAGTCTATGACAACGTGATTTCATTAACGTCGCTCAATAACAAGTTGGTCTTTAAACCATATACGAATGGTGTTGCAGATGCTGGAGGTGCCAACGATATTGTGTTTACACTTCCATTGGAGCAAAACGGTACCAAGACGTACACGCGAGAGGGCTTGATCAAAACGATCCAAGCTTTGTTTTCCGCAAATCCTTTGACAAAAGGTTCGACAATCCGGCTCATCAATTACGCCAACTCGAACTTAGAGTACACTAATATTCGCATGAATATTAACAAGACTTTTTTCGCGGAAGATTACAAATTGGTGTTTTACGATCCAGAGAGTTTCGTCTACTGTGATACAGGCGTTGCCCAGAGTGTCACGTACGATTCAACCCTCGGTTGGCTAATGGGGTTTCAGTCATTTACAGAATATGAGTTGCGCTTCTTTACGGATATAACAGATGCTACTTCATCGTTGGATAACAACTACCTAAACAATGTTTACACGGACGCTGTTTACAAGAATTCGTATGACGAGGATACGAGAAAGATCGCAGTAAGAGGAGACACCGTGTTGAATACCAATTTGTACAACTATTTCTTGGTGATTCTCGACGACTTTATCCAAAATCATGTAAACACCGGGCTCATTACAATCACGTCGTTGGAGAAGGATGTGACACTGCCCTCGTATGCATCGCGACTTTCGTTTCAATGTGATCCAATAACGGGTCAAAGAGTCGCCGTGTCGGCCACGAACAAACTAAACACGAATTTGTCCAGCAAGGCACTTTATGCGGCGAATCAAATTCTTGAAGACAAGCGCACAAAAACAAAAAGTTACGCAGTCGGGCCTTATTTGAAGGACGTGTTTGCACTGATTCCTTTGAAATTGAGCGGCATGACGTATGGTCAGACGTACATGGAGTTTGGAGGCACGATGCAGAACCAAGATCGCAAATATTTTGGGCCTGTGCGGATTCAAAAGTTGTCGGTCAAGCTGATGAATGACAAGGGTAGTGTGATTTCTTTAAACGGTGCGAACTGGAGTTTTTGTTTGATCTGTGAGATTTTGAATCAATAAGATAAGTAAATACATACGAGGAGGGGATATAAAGTACAAACGATTGAAAGATCCTTTCTACTACCTTTTCGAGGTATTATTTTTTAGAGGTGTATATTATATTATGTCCATCGCAACTTTAAAAAAGAAAAGTCAAGCCAAGTATAACAATTTAAGTGTCGGTCAGAAACAATTCTCAATCAATGGAACCACGCGTAATCAAGGATATGTAGGCCAGACATCTTTGTCTCGATCTCTCATTCACACCCCTCTCAAAAACTCTGTACCTAGGGGTTACGGAGGCTGTTGCAACGTTCCGCAAAGTAACATCAAGGCGTCCGAAATATCTAGTTTAGAAGATAACACGGTCGTGAAGCCGTCAGTTCTTAGTACAAAAGGTTTGCTCGCAACCCGATATAGATGGATTAATCGTCCTTTCCCCAACGCTGTAGTGAAAAACATTAGCTCGATTAATGACCAAACCGACTATATTGAACGCCTTAAAAAGAAGACGCTCGGCGATATTGAGACGTACTGTCCCACCCCCCTTAATGGCAGTAAAAGGGTGTGTTCATCCGCGTCTCTCAAGACAGCCAATGGGTTTGGTATATTTTCGAAACCAAAATTAAACTGCGATGTTGCCAAAGATATGGAGACGGTGTCTCAAACTAAGTATTTGTTGACTCTTCAAGATAAATGTACATTATTTGATAAATATAAAGTGGTTTCACCTCTTATGAGGACGCCTTTAATTGGTGGTAATTAGTTATTTAAAAATAAAAAAACACAAAACATATAATAACCAAAAGGGTTGATACAATTAAATCTATGTTAAACATGTAGCGCTTGCATGTCGTACAATTTATGTAGCTCGGTGTATAAAACATTCGGCCAAACAAAAACAGGGGGTCGTCGTCCTTTGCAAGCTTTATCTTGAATTCCTCGTCACTCAACTCTGCATTGCATCGCATGCAATGGCGATTTATCATATAAATATTTTTTGCGTTGGTTGCGTTCATTTTTTTTTGGTTTTTGATGTACTCATTTTTTTTATGATCATAAAAAAAAATGATTAGTTTACGGACAAACGGTAAAACATACTCGTTGGTTACCAGGCATGGTGAAAGTTTACAAACCATGCATGAAATATTTGCATATTTCATGTACCATATAAATCGGTTTTCAGAAACAAAATTCGATAAATTCGATAAATTCGATGAGTTTACGAGTGTTTATGATATGAACGACAATTATGCGGTTGTTCAGTACACAGACAATTACCAAGACGCGCGCGTTTACAATTACAAAGAGCATTTTGATGAAATAAACGCACAGTATAAACAAGTTGCATCGGTGTTTGATAAGTTTAATAACGAGGACTTGTTGGTTATTCATGACAATGCTGAACGCAAAAATATGTCTCCGATCCTTTATTTAGAAACGTACCACGAACCAAATTGTTTAATTCACATAAAGGACTGTGACGCCTATCATGAAGTTAAGGTTTGCACAGATGACAACATTCTTGAAGTTATTGCGGAACGACTTGCGTACTTTATGCACAAAAGATTACTAACTCGTGATTGTACCGAGCGATTTGAGAAGATGGCTTTTCCTCCCAACAATTTTGACATCAAATATAAGATTGGCGACACATGGACTGTCTATGACTACAACGAGCATTTGGATGAAATCAATGCGATTTATATTAGATTTACTGAGATTTTATCTTCTTCGCTGAAAGAGTTGACTTTGATTGAAAAGTTTACCGAAGATTCTCATTATAATGATCCCTTGGCGCTTAGTAAGCAATGTCATAATTGTGGAAGTTATACTCCGCATTATAATGGCGCGTGCAACAAGCATTGCACCGATTTAATCTATTCATGTCATTTCGAGTGCAGATATGGCGATGATTGTCCTCTTTGTCCATTTATACAACGGTCATAAAAGAAAAAAAATGGATGTACAAGAAGAAAAGACTTTCATCAAGTCCTTGGATGAAGAGACTTTCATCAAGTCCTTGGATGAAAAGGAATTGATGGCATATAATATCGCAAAGAGTCATTTGGGGACATTGTTTTCTTTAGACAAAAGCAATGCATTTTTGGAATGGAAGGCAAAAGAAATAGCAAAAGCAAACCCTTGATAACATGAATTTAATTTTAATTTTATTTTTATTTTTAATTTTAATTTTATTTTTAATTTAAAATTTTACATGATAAAAAATCAATAATTTGTTTTACTTGTGTTGCATGCGAGGAAAAAAAAGGTGCGAATATAATTGATTTATACGATTGGTGAGTTTGTCTATCAAATATATTTCATTTATATAATTGCCGACTTCATCATTAAAGCCTGGGTTGTTTAAACCTGGGAACAATTCTTGCACAGTTGTTTGATTTATATCGAACAAATCAAACAATAGTTTTTCACGATCAGCGTCCATGTTTTTTTTTATTTATGAACCATTTCGTTTTTTGGTTTGGCTCGGAAAAAAAAGTTTCCTATCATTTTTTTTTGGCATCACTCCTCGAAAAAAGTTTCCTATCATTTTTTTTCTCCTTTTTTTTTGGTTTCACTCCTCTCGACAAATTTATGTTTTCCCTTATTTTTCATAAATTAATTGATTTAAATTTAATCCAGATCCCCCCCCCCCTCAAAAAAAAAACAAAAATGAGTTTCAATCCCTTGATCAAAGCTGTTCACACTGATTTGTATCAACTTACTATGGCATATAGCCGCTTCATGGAAGGCAAACGTGACGACCACGCATCTTTTGAAGTTTTCTTCAGACAAGGCCCATTCGATGGCGAATTTGTCGTTTTTGCCGGCGCCGACGAAGTGTATCATTTTGTTCAAAACTTCAAATTTGACGAAACCGACATTCAATACTTAAAAGCAGTGATGGGTGACGACAAAGCGCCCGCATTTTGGGATTGGTTGCGAAGTGTAGACTGTTCTTCAGTCACAATCACAAGTGTTGCCCAGGGAGAAATCGTATTCGCAAATACCCCTCTTTTGAAGATACAAGGACCTCTTTCGATTGTCCAGATCTTGGAAACAATGATTTTGAATTTAGTCAATTTCGCAAGTCTTGTCACGACAAATGCGTTGCGAATGAGAATCGCGGGAGATTCGTCTTCCTCTGCACCAAAACAATATTTTGAGTTTGGATTAAGACGAGCTCAAGGTCCTGACGGAGCGTATTCTGCGTCAAAATATGCGATGATCGTATTTGATGGAACGTCAAATGTCCTTGTTGGCAAGAATCACGGCGTGCGTGTCGTCGGCACCACATCTCATTCTCATATTCAGTCTTTTTTTGGTATGCGCAGTTTTGAGAGAGAGGTCAAAGACATCATGATACGCAAGAACGGGACCGAAGAATTTGTTCGATTCAATGGATTTGTTTTGGATGCCCAAGCAATTGTTGTTGGCTTGCTTGGAGGGTCTTCGAATCACAATCAATCCGAATTGGCAGCATACGCATCGTACGCCGCATCATTTCCCGACAGATTTGTCGCTCTCCTTGACACATACCATACAACCTCGTCGGGAATTATCAATTTTATTATAATTTGGTTGGCTTTGAAATGCATCGGCTACAAAGCAATCGGTGTTCGACTCGACAGCGGAGACTTGGCGCAACTATCGATCGAGTGTAGACAAACAATGATCAAATTTGATACTGCTTTGAATCTGTCATCGGAGCTTTCTCGGTCGGTGATTATTGCGAGCAACGATTTGGACGAGGCAAAACTACTCCGCATGTGCGTAAACCATGAGATTGATATATTCGCGATCGGGACGAATTTGGTCACTTGTGCCGCTCAGCCGGCATTGGGGTGCGTTTGTAAATTGACCGAACTCAACGGGGTTTCTTCCATGAAATTGTCGCAGGATGCAAAAAAGACCACAATTCCTGGAAACAAAAGTGTATATCGTTTGTACTCATCGGATGGTCAAGCAATAATGGATGTAATAACTCGAGAACATGAGGCGCCACCATCCCCAAATATGGTCTGCGAGTGTATTGAGCCAAGCAATCCGAGTACATTGATCTGCGTTACTCCTTCTGGTGTGAAACCGTTGCTTCAAAATTTGTGGCCGCATGGTTCTCCCGCTTCTATTCAAGTTAGCAAGGCCGCTTGTTTCAGTTCATACACGTCGATTCCCAAAGATGTGACTCGAAGTGTGAATCCGGTGCATTACCGAGTTTGTTTAAGTGTTGCTTTATACCGACATTTGGAGGAGACCAAACTGTCGATCGCTCATCCATAAATAATTTTCATATTTTATTTTATTTTATTTTATTTTATTTTAATTTTTCTTAAGTTGTTTAAACATTTTGTATGACGAAGGAATCTCTTCTTTTATTTCCAAATCATCGCAACCATCGTCATCAAAAAAATCGATGGCTTTATTCACCGTGGTTTTGCCAAACATCAGTTCGTTCACTGCTTCGATCTTCTTGTTTGGCGGTTTTTGCAAAATATTGAACTCGCACATCTTGCCGATTCTTACATATTTGTTTGAAAATTTGATTTTTGGTTCCGTGCTTGCCGCCATCTTTTTTGAAATCATGGTGGACGCAGGAACTGACGGCGTAGATTGTGTGGTCGTCGATCGATAGTCTTTCAAAGCAGCGAAAACATCCTTCGAGTCGGAGGGTGCAGCATTCACACATTTCGTAATGTCGTTGACCTTCATCTTTTTCGACTTGAGAGAGTCCTCCTCCTTCTGCAAAACATCAAGGATCTTGTTATCTGGCCGATTCGGTATGTCTATGAAAAAGTCTTTGCATCTGTAAACAATGACGTATTTCTTCGCAACTTGTTCCAGGACATTGTAGGGGATGATTTGTTCGTCGCTATAGTAAACAAACGTATGGGTGTAAGGATTATAGTGCATGATGACGTTTCCGCGAGGGGTGTTCTCGTGCAGAATGCGCGACTTCCACAGTTTTTCGTGTTCGTTCGTCGACTCCTTGAACAATTCTTTTTGTTTATCGAAATCATACAACACTTTGTCGATGTTGGAGTTTTCGTCGTCGGTGCTTCTGCTGTAAAACTCGGAGTATCGTTTGCACGACTTTTCGAATTGAGTCTCTTGTTTTATTTGCGGAAGAGAAGATTTCTTCTTGAAAAATTGAATTATATATCGAATTAATGTAAGCAAAATTTGGTAAAACATGTTTTTTTGTTATAAAATATACATACGTTTTTTTATATAGTTTATTTTTTTTTACACCTTTTACACCTTTTTACATTCTAAACGCCGACTCAGAGAGTCGGCATCTTTGAATGTAATTAGGCAACTGTTACTTTGTAACCGATAAATTGCCTTTATATATAAATATAAATAATTCTGTCCTGAAGGGCAGAATTATCATATAATCGGCGTTTGAAAGGTAAAAATGTTTAATTGTCTTCGGCCATACTCATGCTCATCATCACTTCCACTCTTCGTTGGCGTTCTTGGAGGCGTAGTAACTCTCTGTCTTCCTTACAGATTTCAACGATCCACGAAAACAACATTATATCGTGATTGTCCAGTTCTAAATTGTAGTTTTGACGCGGGACTTGAATGGTATAATCCACAGGATTCTCTGTACAATTGTCAACAAAATTTTTGACCCACTGTAGAAGACCTGTTCGACAGTCTTCGTTGTCTGATGTTTGTGCTTGTGCTTGTGCAAGTGCAAGTGCAAGTGCATTTTTCAACTTTCTTAAACAAAACCAGTTGGGATCGGCGTCTTCTTCCTCTTCAGTGCCGTGTCGGTTAAAAGTGTAAATCAAGTCATCGACATCATATTTGCGATGATTTCGTTTGTGGTAATCTTGTTGATGGATTCGATGATTGAGTTGCGTGAACCACGAGAATTTGGATAGAAACCGCTGGACCTTTACATCAAAACGTCTTTCGATCAAATCGGTTCTCGCAACTTCTAGCGGGACATTATTGAAGACTGAGTACAGGTACCATGTTAAGACAACCACTTCTGCCATTTTTTTATTAAACCATTTATTTTATGATCACTCAATGATTGACTCTCATAACATCTTGAACCAAATTGATAATATCCAAATAGTAGTCCATGGATGCAGTAATAAAGTCGCCCTGGTAATAATTCGCTCGTTTTAGTATATTATTGGTGTCATATGCAACATATAGTCCAAAGATGCCAATTCCGGCACCAGAAAGCAGTTTCTTGTACTCGCTTCCTTTTTCAGAAAAGAGTGAGACAATACGTGCAATCAAGAGAGCAAGAAGGGCGAAAAACAACCACATTCCGAATCGGTCTCCAAGAACTGGAACCAAGGCGCCTACAACAAACATAATCGCAAATACACCCATAGCGCCTAAAATACCATTTCGTATGACCTCTTCGCTATACTTCTTTTTATAGACTGCTGAAAGTCTGCCCAATACATACGAAAACATAACAAACACAAAAAATTTAGCCCAATAAGGCAAATTTGTCCATGCAATAACCAGCAATAAACCAAACGAACCAAAGATAAAAAGCCATTTATTTTCCGGAACCGGATAATTTTCCATTACATAGTAAGTGATGGCAAGTTGAACGATCAAATTGGTAAAAATCTTTGCCAAGAAGCCTCTGTTTTTTATTATTAAAGTTGCAATGTCACTTCCGGCTTGACCACCTGCTTGGCCTTGGCCACTTGAAAATATAGAAGAAAGAACCATTTAATTGTATTGTATATATATCTATCATTTAATTAAAAAAAAAATTATACATCTTCATCGTCTGAATAAGTTAAATCAATAATTTCATCGTAGTGGCGTTTTCGAAGTCCTTGATTCACGTCTTCTTCGTCATCGTCATCAATTAAATTGATAACCTCTGTTGAACCTTCTACAAGGTCTACGTCGGCTTCTACAAAGCCTGTAACGGCTTCTACAAAGCCTGTGTCGGCTTCTACAAAGCCTTCTACAAAGCCTATGTCGGCTTCGCCTGTGTCGCCTTCGCCTTCGCCTGTCTCGGCTACAAACACTTGTTTTCCAACAACCGTATTTATAAACGTCTCGATGTCCGATGGGCTGCTATTCAGTCGAAGCCTTTCTTGTACCGGACCTTCTAATGAAAGAATGTGGAGCGAAAATTTTAGAATGTCTGGCAACTTTTCTTTATTCAAATTAATCAACCGAATAGGATCGCCGATCTGATCGATGAAATCATCAACAGGTTCTCTCACGAGATTTGGGTTCTGTATCCGCTCAATCAATCTCAAAATAAGATGATGTGCACGGTCTCCTGACTGACATTCTGCAAAAAAGTACCCAAGATATTCCTCGTCAAAAAACCACGACTGAATGTTTTCCGAGTTGATCATAAAGATCAATGCCATCTCCAAAAAATGGATCACGGCTTTGTTTCCATAAGACAAAGGGCTTGTGTATTCTGGTATCTTCTTTAACGTGAAAAGAGAAGGTCTTACCAAACGTCTCTTTTTAAAATATTCGCTCGGGGTTGATGTCTTCGTTTCTAACTTTCCTATGTATTCATTATATTCGGCAATCCATTTTTTTTTTTCGTTGTCTTCGAACTTGGCGCGATTTCTTGTTAAAATACTCATTTTTACGATTACAACAAAAAAAAGCAGCAAATTTTTTATGATTCCAGAAAAAAGCAGCAAATTTTTTATGATTCCAAACAAAATGATTAAATTTATGATGTTTACCAAAAAAAAACGTGAGGATCGTGTTTTTTTGCATGTGCATCATAAAAAAAATAATGGAACAGGAAAAAAATGATGGTGGTCAAGATGACCTAAAAAAGGCGCAACAAATGTACAATATATTGAACCCTGATCTGCAAGATTTTATGCGAAAAGAGTTTATCGAACCGCAGCTGGATTATGAGGCTGGTCTTATTGCGAAGTTTAACGAGTTGATCGAGTCAGATGAATGTTCGCAGCTGCAGTACGAGTGCCTTATCGAACCGTTGACCGAGATTATTGCAAATGAGTCGGTATTGAAGCAAATGCGTGAAGCAGACACACTTGGATTCGATGATGTATATCATACACATTTTATTGAAAAGAAAAATACTTTTCGTTTGGTTCAAGAACCCATTATATCCATGGCAATGGTGTTTGTTATGAGAAGATGGCATTAAAAAAAATTAAAAATTATTTGTTTTTTATTACATCTTTTTACATTTATACCGGTGAAGAATTACACCTTTTCTCATTCACAAAGGCAGGCACGTCAGTGCCTGACGAGCCTTGTGAAACGCCCACTTTGTGGGCAGTTATGAGTGGTGAAGGTGTTGCATATTGCGCATCTTCGATGCGAAATGGTGTAAAAAGGGTATAAATATAAAATACAATTATACTCATATGAAACTATTTATTATTATTCTGCTTATAAATTGTGCTTATTTATTCGGCGAACGTTTATACAAGTATCAATTGAGAGGAATGTATAAACAAGTGTTTGACGAGTTATTCGACGAAGCACTACAAAACAAATTTGTTTCAATTTACGATAAAATAATGGAGCGAGCAATAGTAGATAGAATAAATGAATATAGTTTTACTATTATGTGTGAGCAAAACTCTGATAAATATGATAAATCCATTTATAGTTTGGAAGAGTGTGATGGTGCCTTTAATGGTTATAAAAGATGGATACAAAATCACCCAAACAATATTGTATCAATGACAAAATCTTATGTTACAAGAGAAGTGTTTACAACAAATATAATTGATATGTTAAATTATTCATTTCCAGATTCTAAAATAAGTAAATTACATAAAAATTGTTGCGATTATTACCAGATTGAATGGTAAAATCTGCGTTTAAAATGTAAAAAAAAGGTGTAATTAATTAAAAATCTTTTATTAGTTGTGTTCAAAAACATGCATCTTCAAAAATTAGCGGGTGGCCCAAATACAACGGTTGCTCCGGCATCGAAAAGTATTGTTGATAATCATCGTGGTTAAAAAATTGGTGAAGCAAATGAATACAAAAGTGATCAGGTATAGTCTCGTAGGAATCCACAATATGCAAATTAGGAACGTATTCCAAAATCTGTTTCGTTAAGGTCGTTTTGCCGGCGAATTTCTGGCCAACTATGACCAAAGTTTGTGTCGACGATGTCACCCCAAACAATATACTATTTGTTAAAAGTTCCATGAGCTCTTGAAAGTGGAGTGGATTCATTGACGCGCGCCAACTTTTGAACCGAATTTCTGTCTTTGAATATACGTGAATGTGTCGATCGATTAAATCTCCGATAAAATCCGTCATTGTTATAAAAATGATTCTAAAAATTTGGTGTGTTCTTTGTTAAATATTGGATATACAGATAAATCAATTTTATAAACAAAAATTGCATCCAAGAATTTCTCGTGGGACACTAAATAAAAAAAATTTTGTGGGGCGTTTTCAAATTGTTCCAACAAAGAAACAATCACGGTCTGTTGCATGTGGATCATTTTTTTTATGATCATTTAAATTTATGATGATGATCATTCTTGTTCTCGAAGTTGTCGTCTCGCCGCGACACCTCCTCCTCCTCCTCCTCCTCCTACGGATACAATTGATGACAATTTGACAACAATTGCAGTAACATTGTCTTTGGACCCTTTCATAAGTGATTGATCAAGCATTTCCTCTGCGACAAGTGTCACATCTGATTCACCTTCGGCAAATATGTCTCTCACATCATTAATCGCCTCTTCGTTCGAGAAAACGTCCCACAAACCATCACATGCAACAATTAACATTTCGTCTAGGTCGAGATTTCTCATATGAATTTCGAAATCTGGTGAACAAGAAACCATTGGTTTGAGGTCAAAGTCTCCTAACGCGCGCGAAACCGCGAGATTACCATTCACTCGCCCATATCTCACATGGCCACCATTGGCTTCGATTCGCGCAGTTTCGTCCGGATTATCGGGTTTGTGGTCGTGCGAGAGTGCGATCGGATGTCTCATTGCGAACTGAGACATGACAGCTCTTGAGTCGCCCGCGTTGGCACAAACAATCAATGTTGGTGTGACGATGACAACAACCGCGGTAGAACCCGATTCCAAAATTGTCGGGTCATTGCGCATGTCGGCGTCGATACGAATGAAACAGTTGGTTAGTGCATCGGTTAAATGGGTTGGGCTTCTTGTGGCCAAGTAGGTCAGCCACTCGGCGGACTGCGATAACACGTCGACGAAATGTTCTTTGGCGAATTTGGCGGAAGCGTCGCCGCCATGGCCGTCGAAGACGGCGAAGAGCGAGTGGTCTGGCGCAGAAGGGATTGTGGTGGCGATATGAGTGTCTTCCATGCTGTTGCGTAGTCCTCGCATTTCTGAAATGCCGGCCACGAGGCCGTTTGCCGAAAAGAGGGACGTGTTTTTGTTGGTGAAAATATGATTTCCCATTTTTTTTGTATTTATTTAAAGTAATTGTTGTTTTATGAATGTAAGGGAACTACATTCCATTACATGAGAGGTCGCAGTGCATGCTATATAATCCTTTCTTTTTATAAAATCAATTGTCACGATCTCCAAACACGAGAACTAGGATCAGCATTTACACAATTTTAGATTAAAAACGTCAGGTTAATACAAATTTTTTAACGAATAAAATATACTCGAACAATTGACCGTCCTCCACATTGACCACCATAACCATTACCATTATTTGCATTAACTCCTCCCCATCCACCTTGTCCAAAACCTGGTAATGCATTGTCTTGATCAATTTGGCTATCATTTGGTGCATTAACTTGATTTGCGTTTAACACTGGATAGTCAATATTATTTACTATACCACTACTTTCACCTGGATTAGAATTATTACCTGCATTTCCTATAGAACCCTCCTCTATTAGTATAGAATTAACATTAGTATTATTTGCTGAACCGTTTCCACCAGCTGCAGTACCTGATGTATTGTTACCACCGGCTGCGGGTTCTCCACCGTCCCCTGGACTTCCAACATTTGCCTGAATAACTGAATTACCATATGTAAATCTAGTGTAAGTTAAGACAGGATTGTTCGCATTATATCCACTTTCACCCGGATCTTTCTCATAGAATCCACCTCTCCCACAACCTCCAAGTGATATAGTAAACTCTTCGCCACTCACAACATCAATTGTTCCTGCGGCAAAACCACCACTTCCACCACCACCACCACTTCCAGCTCTATTACCAGCATTAGCACCACCGCCACCGCCGCCACCTCCTGCTCCAATAACAATGACTCTAACTTTGTTACACCAAGCTGGAATGGTTCCAGAGTGATTCACTGTGTTTCCGTAGGCATAGTAAGCGTGGAATGTAGAATTATTTGGTTGATTATCATTTTGTTCCGAACCCGAGTTCGTAGCACCGCCACCAATATAATCAGTATACTTTGCAACAACACTATTTTTAAGGTCAGTTCCATCTACTTTATAACCTAAATCTGTGGCATGTCTTTCAAATGCAAGGTTTGATGTATTATAAGGAGGAAATCCAACATAACTGTTTGTATTTGTAGAACCAGCCGTAATAATACTGGAAACACTAATATTCGTAGATATATTGTATGACATTATTATAAAAACTAATATGATAAAAATTACACAATATGTAACCAACCAGTTATAATATATTTATCATTTGAAAATGGCATAATACCACAATGTGGATAGCACCATGATGCCGGAAATAAAACTAATTTTCCAGCAGTTGGTTTCACTCTAAAATCTCCACAAAACTCGGTTTCTCCTCCTTCTAAAACATCATTTAAATACCATATATAAGTAATAACTCGATGGATATTGTCTTTAATGCTAAAGTCGTCATGATATACAAATTTGCCAACATTTTTGG
>Ga0315909_10003182_pt1 | contig 20236 bp, 6 predicted proteins | sample LakEriMetagenome_11_FD_203527 | JGI IMG/M metagenome (GOLD analysis project Ga0315909, IMG submission 203527) | Freshwater fungal communities from buoy surface, Lake Erie, Ohio, United States - Buoy 2 MA125 | ecosystem: Environmental > Aquatic > Freshwater > Lake | place: USA: Lake Erie, Ohio... | reverse complement strand
ATCAGGATCCTTTGGGTGCGCCTGCAAGATTGGTGAAGGAAATAAATGGGGTACAAATATGGAGAAAACAAATGCAAGATGGGTCAACCATCATTGGTTTATTTAACACTGGAGGATATGGAACAAACCCCACATCCTATTTTAGATGGGGAGATGAAAAAGCATTGCCATTTAATTTCGACTTCGCATCCTTGGGGCTGGCCGGTAAGTATGAGATTAGAGATGTTTGGCGCCAAAAGTCATTAGGGAAATATGAGGGCAACTATAAAACCACGATTAATCATCATGGGGTGGTGATGTTGCAGTTTAAGGGGGTTAAATAGTTCTATTTTGGTGATTCATTGATGCTAAAATGTTATTAACATTAGTCTTATATGTTAATTTTCATATATTTTTTAATTTTAAAGTAATTAGCTTTGTAAAACCCCCTTTCAGGCATCATTGTGCCTGTCATAATTGTTTATTTAATTAATTTTTATGGGGTATTCAAATTTCAAAAACAGAATTTTTACTGTTTTATTTACATGCTTTCTTTTGTCGATTAATTTTTGCTCGCACAGATCAATGTTAGTGATAATATTACTTAATATACTACTTGGACAAAAGCTGGAAGCCAAGATAATTTAACAAGTAATGTTATTTATCATATATAATTATAATATTATAAACAAACTTCGCAATACCCCCATTCAGCTATTATTAGCTGTTGTAAAACATATACAAAATATATTATATGAAAAAGCAGTGTCATTATCGTAAAATCAGTTTTTTGATTTTTTTTCTATTATTTTTATATTATAAAGGAATTTCTCAAAGAACGTGGTTCGTAAAGCCTGGAATTAATTCGGGAGATACAACCTCAACAATTAGTGCTGCAGTAATAAAGGCCTCAAATAGTGATACATTAATCCTTTATTCAGGTACTTATAATGAGGCTGTCAATATTACTGATAAGTCATTGGTTATAGCTTCATTATTTATCAGAGATAGAGACATTAATACTATATCTAAAACTATAATTGATGGTACAGGCATTACAGATTATTTTTTGAAATCTACAAATTGGAATGAACGTGATATCAAAATTTATGGTATTACAGTTCAAAACTTCCAAAATCAAATATCACCAGAATATATAAGTTTAAAACTCTACAATTCTGTTTTCAAATCCAATGGTGGTTCGGATTATTTTATCAATACTTATAGGCTCATTGAAATAAAAAATTGTGAATTTAATTCAAATAATGGAAGATTTTATTTTAGAAATTGGGATATAAATAATATACAAATACTTGAACAAAATAAATTTATCAATCACAATTTAGGAAATAGTGGCTGGAGTAATGATGGTACAGGTTTACTCGATATTAACAATAGAGGTAAATATTTTATCACAAATAATTTATTTTATAATTGTAGTGGTACAGGTAGCGGTTTTGTAATAAAAATGAATTTAAATGAAGTGGATTCTGCATATATCATTAATAATTCTTTTGTAAATAATGATATTGGTACGTTAAAGATTTTATATTCAAAACCTAATGTGATATTTCAAAATAATTTATTGAATCAGAATAACAGAAATAGTGCTAATGAATTAAGCTTTACTACTGCTGCAAAAGTAAGCTTTAGAAATAATGTCACCTTTTTAAATTTAAATAAATACAGTGGTTTTAATTTATTAGATACATCTAGTTCTAGTATTAATTTTGTATTACAAGATTTAAAATTAGTCAATAAGAATAATTCTACAGAAACAGTAGATAAATTTTTCCCTTCAAGTAATAGTCCTTTTATTGGTTTAGGTAAAATTGACAGGGCTCCAATATTAGATTTAGACGGAGTTTCTAGGCCAAATCCAGCAGGAACTGCACCTGAAATCGGCGCATTCGAAACAGTCTTGTCATTAACGCCACCTGCATTAAAAGCATTAGAAGCTAATAGAACAAGTATTACACTTACCTGGACAAAAAATCAAGGAGAGAAAGATTCTAGAGTAAATATTTATCGATCAAGTACTGGAATAACTAAAAGTTTTCAAAAAATAGGCTTTGCATTAATAACAGATGGTAATTCATATATTGATTCAGTAAATATACAAATCGGAACTAAATATTATTATGCAGTTTCCCTTGAAGGACAAGTTGCTGATACAAGTATTCTTTCTAACGTATTAAATGTTACGCCAGTAAGTGTTCCTCCTGCGACTCCTGAAAATTTAATTGCTTCATCTTCACCTTCTAGAATTAAATTGAATTGGAATAAAGTTTCTTCCATTGATACTATAAAATATAACATATATAGAACTATTGCTGGTGGTACAATAGGGTTGTATCAGTCTGGTATTATTGATAATTATTTTGTAGATACTTTAGTTTCAAGAGGTAAATCATACAAGTACCAAGTTAGAGCAGTTAATAAAGAAAATAATGCTTCTGATTTATCTTCCGAGGTTACTATCTCAACCGATGGCAAAAGATGGTATGTATCTAATACTGGTAAGGATTTGGATATTGGTAGCGAGTTGTATCCCTTTAATACATTAAGTTATGCATTAAAAAATATTAATGTTGGGGACACTATTTTATTAAAGAAAGGGGCATATTCTGAAACCTTGACAAATAATTACACTATAGATTCTGCGATAACAATCATGTCTTATTTTCCCTTAAATGCTGATAGTTCTTTCTTAAAAGAAACAGTTTTGGATGGTTCTAATATGTCTTCAAATATCGCCATGTTTAACGGCCTTACTGATAAATATAATTTACAAGGGATTTATTTCAAAAATTTCCCAGGACGATTTATGATTGATGAGAAAACTATTATAATTGAAAAGTCGATTTTAGAAAATATTTCTTTTAGTAATAACTGGGATCAAAGTTTATTATTAGCTAATAACTCTGTGCTTAAAAATAATATTTTTAAACAATTTTATGGTTATATAAGAGTCAGATTTTCTTCAAATATTGATGGTAATCAATTTATATTGAATAATATGTCTTATAGTTGGCAAAACGAAGCAAAAATAAGATTCGAAACTTATGGCATTAGAAATAAAGTTTATTTTACTAATAATTTAGTCGTTTATGATAAGACATTTTTAAATTTAAATTCAAATAATTCATCAGATTCTTTATTTATTATAAATAACACCTTCATTTATAAAGGTAATTCAACTGATAATTATTCTTTGTATTTAAATAATAATTCATATAAAGCGTATGTAAAAAATAATATATTTTATCCAAGAAATAATATCTTTTATGGATCATACAATCAGAACAATTCTAATGTTCACCTTTATATTACTAATAATATTTTATCTAATGGTCTTGCAACTGCAAATGCTGATTTTTTAAATTTTAATGTAAAAGACACTACATCTAATATATATACATCTGATCCGAAATTCACATCCATTGGAACTGGTGATTATAGTCTTTCAAATGCTAGTCTTGGTTTAGGTAAAGGTGTTTTAGACAAATTATTAAACAAAGATATTAAAGGTTTAAATAGACCTCAACCCCTAAATAGCTTACCAGATATAGGTGCTTTTGAAAATAGATTCTCAATAGCAGCGCCAATAATAAAAGCTGCTGAAGGTTCTGATAAGAAAATAACTATATCTTGGGCTGTAGATAATGCAGATGGATTAGATTCTTTTCATTTATATAGAACGGGTCCTAATTTCGATTATACACTAAATCAAATTACATTTTATAAAAGCTTCTTTAAGGATAGCTTATCTTTTATAGATTCAGTTGGAATCATCAATAAAGATAAATATTATTATAGAGTTAAATCAGTAGATACGCTTGGAAATGAAAGTGACACCAGTAATTTAATGCTTGGTAGAGCAAATATTCAACCTATTGGTGTAACTAATTTAATTGGAAATGCTTCTCCTTCTTTAATAATGCTAAAATGGGAACATGCTGAAATAGCAAATGTCAAGTTTAATGTTTATAGAGGAACTTCAAATAACTCGAAAAGTATTATTGCAGTTAATTTGAATGCTAATAATTTTATTGACTCAACCATAAGTAGAGGTGTGACTTATTTTTATTCAGTAAAAGCTGTTGATTCAGTTGGTGCTTCTAGTGAGTTTTCAAGTAGTGTTGAGATAGCTTCTAGAGGCGTAAAGTGGTATGTTGATACAGCGGGATCTAATAGTGGAATTGGGTCTTTGTTAAATCCTTTTAAAACTATTTCTAGAGCACTAAAATTTGTTGTACCTAGTGATACTATAAGTTTGGCAAATGGAATATATAAAGAACAGGTAAAATTTAAAATTAAACCTTTATTTTTTGTTTCAAATTATGTTAATAATTTTCTTGAAGAAAGTATTAAAAATACTATAATTGATGGCTCAAAATTAAGTTCTACAACTCAATTATTAGTTGATTCTTCTCAAAATAATGTAGATAGAATATACTTTACAGGATTGACATTTACACAAGCTCCAACCTATGTTTTTAATTTTAGTAAAGCAATATTTACTAAATGCATTTTTAATGAAAACAGATCTGCAAATGGTGTTTTTGCTGGAAGTTATCTTGTTATTGATAGTTCTAAAATTATAAATAATGGCCCAAGCTCCAATAACTATAGTTGTTGTAATGCTTTTTCAAATTTTGGTGATTCTACAATAATTAGAAATAGTGCAATTGAATATAATACATGCAGAGATGATGCATTATTGAAATTTGAAAGTTATGAAAATAGAAAAGCTTATTCACCAGTTCTTGAGTCAAACATTTTTAGATTTAATAAATCTTTAAATAGTTGGTCCAATGTCAGTGTTATTAAGTTTAGTTCGAGAAATGCTATAGTAAAAAATAATATTTTTATAAATAATGAAATTCATTCAATTGGATTGAATCCAAATAACTGGGATAATAATAATACAGCATCCCAGGATATTATTAATAATACCATAGTCTCAAATAATAAAGAAGGCTTAAGGCTTGAAGTTAATGGTAGAGGGAGGGTTAAAGTTTATAATAATATATTTCAAAATAATTTAAATGAAATTATAATAGAAGGCTTCAATTCTATAAATCCAGTTAAAGTTGATTTTGTTAATAATATTATTGGTTTACAATCTATTCCTAGTGCTATTTATAAACTTTCAAATATTGGAAACATCGATACTACTGACTCGCAAAACAATACCGGCGATATTTTTAATTTCGTAGATACCTTGAGAGGTGATTTTAATTTAAAAGGTTCAAGTATTACTTTTGGTAGAGGTAGTGCTCAAATTTCTAATTTAAATGACTACTATGGTAATAATCGCCCCAATCCTTTAGGTTCAAATCCCGATATAGGTGCAATTGAATCTCCATATTCTATTTCATCACCGAAAATTTATAATATTGAAGCAAGTAATAATAAAATTAATATAGAATGGGATCATTTAAACACCTCTAATTTGTTAAAATACTATATATATAGGTCTACGACTAGTATAGATAGTAGTACTTCATTAATTATTCACGATTCAGTTGTAAATAGCAAAAGTTCATATATTGATACTATTAATGTAATTAATCTAACTAAATATTATTACAGGATTAGATCTGTTGACATACGGTATTCTACTAGCTCGTATTCTAATCAAGTCATTGCTACTCCAAATAAACCTTTAGGTGCGCCTGATTCTGTATACCTTTTAACTGCACCAAGGAATATAAAAATTAATTGGAAAGATTCTACTGGAAATGCAAAGTCTTTTGCTTTATATAAGGGAACATCTAAAGATAATTTGCGATTGTATAAGTCAGGTATTACAAAAAGATTTTATGAAGACACTTCAGTTTTAAAGTTTATTACTTATTACTATTCTGTTAAGTCAATTGATTCTGTTGGTTCAATTAGTGATTCAAGTGCCATTGTTTCTGGAAAATTTAATCGTAATATTTTTTATGTTGATAATAATTTTACTGAGTCAGGAATTGGTGATGTCACTAATCCAATTAATTCAATACAATTAGCAATACAAAAATCCATTGGAGGAGATACAATTATAATTAATCCAGGTACTTATTATGAAAGACTTAGCATTGATAGTGCAATTGTAATTGGGTCTAAATTCTTATTAAACAATGACACAAACTTCATTAATAATACTATTATTAATGGGAGTAAAATTATCAATTATTCATCTTTTATAGGATACAAGAATAATAATTTTTGGTACAATAATAGCAATAAATTAGGTCTAGTTGGACTGTCATTTACTCAATTTCAATCTTCTTTTATTGACAATAACAGAAGATTAAACATTGACTATTGCAAATTTACTTCAATTGGAGGAGGTTGTTCTACGTTACTAAATTTAAGTGATAGTTCATATATAAGAGGGACGCAATTTATTAATTGCGGTGGATACGTTAATTTAAATTCAAATTGTGAAATATCGAGATCGATATTCCGTAATCAAAATTCATATTGTGGAAGTGGGCTAATAAATGCAAATGGCTCTAAAACAAAAATTTATAATAATATATTTTATAATTCAAATACTCATGATTTGTATTTAAGTGGTAGTGATTCTAATTTTATTTTTCATAATACATTTTATAAAGAGCCAAATAACACCTATCAATTTATAAAATTTGATAGTTATAATAACGCAAAAAATTATATTTACAATAACATATTTTATAAAAATAATGGTCAAGATTTTGTATTCAACACAATTTATAATGGTGATAGTTCAAGATCAGTCCTAGATATTTCCTATAATTTGATCAATAATGCTTTATCTGAAAACCAAGGATATTCAAGTTATAAATCTTATAATTCAAGAAATAATTTTATCAAATTAAATCCTTCATTTAAAAATATAAGTAGCCTCGATTTTAGTTTAAAAAAATCAAGTCAAGCCATTGGTATTGGATTAGATTCAAGTTTTCTACCATTGGTTGATTATTATAATACATTAAGGCCAAATCCTGTTGGTTCTAAACCAGATCTTGGTGCAATAGAGTCAGAGGTAGGTGTTGCGGGGCCAGATATATATGCTATAAATGCTACAGATAGGTTAGTTAAATTATCTTGGAAAGTTATTGACACTTCAGGTATTGCAAAATACAGAGTCTATAAAAGTTCAATAGATAGTTTACCAACTACTTTGATATTTGAATCATCCACACAAAATGTTACTTCAATTTTAGATTCTATCGTATCCTATGATAGTACTTATAGTTACAGAGTAAAGTCTGTCAAACGAGATCAGTCAACAAGTGATTTTAGCGATCCTGTGAAAATAAATATTTATAGATCACCAAGTATTGTAAAACCAATAGATAGCACATTTTACGTTAAGTTAATTGATACATTAATGTGGGCATCCGTAAATAATAGCGTTAGTTATTCATTAGAACTATCGAAATCACCAAATTTTATTTTAAAAGATAGCTTTTTAACAAAAAACACATTTTTATCACTATCTAATTTAAAGTCTAATACTAATTACTATTGGAGAATAAAAGTTTCAGACAATAATTCTACAAGCTTATGGTCAAATACTTCTTATTTTCAAACTTTAATAACTAATCCTTTAATTTCAGATATTTTTAAAATTGTTGCAGATTCTTTTACTTTAAATTTTAAATATGATACTACAAATATTAAGTTTGTAAATATTTTTAAAAGTAATAATGGTATAAACTATAATCTTTATCAGCAAATTTCAAAATCAAATATTTTTCTTGATACACTCTCTTATGATAAATTTAATTATTTCAAAATTCAATTAATAAATCAAGAAGGTAAATTAAGTGATACAAGTAGCTCGATAAAATTGATGACTTTTAGTAGCCCGATTTTAAACTTGCCTTCGAATAGTACAACTGGTCTTATTCTTAAACCAACATTTGCTTGGTCACATCCAATACAATCTCTAATTAACAATATACAAATTTCAAGAGATTCTACTTTTGGTAACTTTAATTCAGGATATGATACGTTGTTAACTACAAAATCATTTACAATTACAGATAGTAACAAAATTGTTCCTAATACAAATTATTATTGGAGAGTTCGTGTTGGAGATAAAAATGGTTACAGTAAATGGTCAAGCATTTCATTATTTCAGACTAAGATTGAATCTCCTATATTTAATTCTATTAAGGCTGGAAATAAAAAGGATACTTTATTTTGGACTTTAAGAGGCGATAGTGCTAGGTATTATAAATCATATATTTATCGTGATACTGTTCCGAATCCAACAATATTACTAGATAGTGTAAATAATAGTACATCATTTTATATTGATACTAATAATCTACGATTAAATGTAAAATACTATTATAGAATTAAAGCTGTAAATATAGAGAAGATAATAAGTGATTATAGCATTAATTTAACTGCTACACCTTTTAATATTAAACCGGTTGCTAAGGGGTTAATTGATAAGACATATAAGGATGTTGGTATTTTTAGTAGTGTTAGATTAAATCAAACGTCATTAAATTCATTTGATGTTGATGGTAAAATTATCAATGTAAAATGGTTTGTTAATGATAGTTTAGTCAATACCGGAGATAGTGTTTTAGTTTATTATTATAGACAAGGAAGTAACCGTTTAAAAATGGTTGTTGTTGACAATGATGGCGACAGTGATAGCACATATGCAATAATATCGATAAGTGCTTTTGAAAAACCATTTAAAGCTGGGTTTTTAGGTGGGATTACTGCTGTAAGTCCTGATATAATTTATACTGCTGATACATCATTTGATCCAGTAAATGGATCTTCGATAAGTATGTTAGATAGGAATGGTAATTCAATATATCCATTGGTGGTTAGTTCTAAAATATTTACTACACCATCGGTTTCTTCAGATTCATCTGTTTTTATAACAAGTGGTAGTTCATTGAATGGTTTTAATAAATCAGGAGCGCCATTATGGTCAACAATTCCATTGGGAGGTTTGTCCTATGTAACACCAACAATTGACTCCTTATTTAATAGGATTTATGTTGGGGTATCAAATAAAAATTTCTTTGCTATTGATTATAAATCAGGAAAAGTTGTTTGGAACTTAATTGGAGATGCACCAATAAATGCATCAGCAATTATTACCGGTGATCGTAAATTGGTATTTACAAGTCAAGAGGGCACATTATATGGTTTTGATATCAGAACCAACGTTGCACAAACAGCAGCTAAATGGTCAACCAACTTTGGTGAAGTGGTAACTAAATCACCTGCAGTTGATGCGAATAACAATTTGATTATTGGAACAGAGAGGGGTAAGGTATTAAAAGTTAAATTGAAAGACGATGGAACTGTTGCCAGAACATGGTCTGTAAGTGTAAATGCCTCTATTCAATCTTCCCCTGTTATTGATGGAGATGGCTTTATTTATGTAGGAAATACCGATGGTGATTTTTATAAATTGAATCCTGATAATGGCGCGGTTATTTGGAAGTATGCAACAGGTGCCGCTATTAAATCAACTCCTACTATATCTGAGTTTGGTAATATCTATATATCCAATACCAATGGTGTTGTAACTGCTTTAACCACAGAAAAAATATTAAAATGGACATATCAAGCAGATGGGCCAATATCTGCTAACATGCTATATATTAGTAATATGCTATATATAGGTACAGAGCGAGGTAAATTCTTTTCAATATATGATAATCCTCTAACCAATACGGTGAATACGAGTTTGTCTATGAATGTAGATAAAAACAGATTGAAAATATATAGCTATGGTAGTTTAGCAAGCAGTAGTCCATTAAATTTAGAGGAGGAATATGGGTATTATTATGATGCCTTTAAACAAGGTAAGTTTGATTTTATCTTAATAGATAATATAGTTGCTAAAGAACCAGTATGGGGTACATTCCAAGGTAATTATCGAAGGACAGGTAGTAAAACATTTGAATGTCCTGAAACGCCTATAGTTAAAATACCTAATTGTACAGAATCATCTGATTTAATAAAAATTTCTACGTCAAGTTTAGACAGTAAATTCTGGGTTGTAAATGATGTAGTCTTAAATACAGTTACAGATACTACAATTTATGTTAAATCAACAGATAAATTTAAAGTTATGGCATATAATGCCAATGGATGTAATGTATACTCAAGTGATCCAGTATTAATCACTAATTCTTCCATTGCCAAACCAAAAATCACCACAAATTCAGGTATAACCAAGTTTTGTGATGGTGATAGTATTACATTATCCTCAAATATTACGGCTACAAAGTACCAATGGAATTATTTATCCTCACCAGTAGCTAATGCTACTGCTAAAAATTTATCAACCAGTTTACAAGGGGCGTATAGCGTTACTGCGATCAATGAGTTCGGATGTAAGGCTACCTCAGATATCTCTTTGATATTAACAACACCAAAGCCTTCTGTGGCTGTTATTGATGGGGTGAATACTTTATGTGTTGGTTCAACATCAAAACTTACTAATGCCACTGTGGGTGGTATCTGGTCTAGTGGAGCAGAATCAATTATTAAAGTGGATGCATCAGGTAATATTAGTTCAGTAGCATCTGGAACGGGTGCTATTAATTATACAATTACTTCAAATGGATGTAGTAATACAAGTAAAATTAATATTAAGGTAAATGAAACACCTATAGCTCCAAAGGCAGATAATGTAGCATTATGTGTAGGCGGAACATCAACTGCGTTAATTGCCAATGCCTCTGGTGGCCATAGTTTATTATGGTATGGATTAAGTGCCACAGGTGGTCAATCAAGTGGAACGGCACCAATACCATCAACGAATGCACAGGGGAGTGTTGATTATTATGTGAGTCAATCCAATAACTCTACTACTTGTGAAAGTCCTAGAACTAAGTTGACTGTGATTATAAATGAATTACCTCCTGCACCTGTCGCTTCAGGTGCTAGTTATTGTGCGAATGCTGTTGCAACTTCATTAACTGCTACATCAAGTTCAGGGAGCAGTTTGTTATGGTATGGTTCAAGTTCAACAGGAGGAACACCAGTTAGCACAGCACCAACACCTTCAACGATAAATATAGGATCATCAGATTATTTTGTTAGTCAGGCTAGTCAATTAACTGGTTGTGAGAGTCCTAGATCTAAAATTACTGTTAAGATTAATGCAATACCTAATACACCTAGCGTTACTAATTATTCATTCTGTACTGGTGTTACTAATTCGATGTTAAATTCAACTGCAGATATTGATAATAATTTAATTTGGTATGGCACAGACGCTACTGGAGGAACTCCATCAAGTATTCAATCAACAGCAAATACTAAAACATCGGGAGTTTATAACTATTATGTAAGTCAAGCAAATATTATAACAAGTTGTGAAAGTGCAAGAGCTAAAATTGTAGTGACAATAAATGAAACACCTATATCTCCAAAGGCAGATAATGTAGCATTATGTGTAGGCGGAACATCAACTGCGTTAATTGCCAATGCCTCTGGTGGCCATAGTTTATTATGGTATGGATCAAGTGCCACAGGTGGTCAATCAAGTGGAACGGCACCAATACCATCAACGAATGCACAGGGGAGTGTTGATTATTATGTGAGTCAATCCAATAATTCCACTACTTGTGAAAGTCCTAGAACAAAAGTAACAGTTTCTGTTGCGCCTGCACCAGCAACTCCAACAATAACAAGAGATGCAAATGGTAATTTAACATCAAGTGCAACAAGTGGCAATCAGTGGTATAAGAATGGTGCAGAAATAATTGGCGCAACAAGTACATTATACAAGCCTACGGAAGTTGCAAATTATTCAGTTAAAATACAAGGGGTATGCGTTAGTCCTATGAGTACTACTTACTACTTTTTAGTTACTGACGTTATCAATTTGAGTGCTACTGAGTTTATCAAGCTTGCACCAAATCCATTCCAGACTAAGCTAAACTTTGATTTTGTTATTAAAGGATACCAAAAGCTGAATATGGATGTATTTGAATTGGCTACAGGTCGCAAAGTAACTTCAAGAGTAGGCTTAACCCCTGGAGCGCCTGTTTATTTACCTGAACTTGTTGGAGGTACTTATATTGTTCGTATAACCAGTGCAGATGGCAAGTTGAGTTATCAGTTTAAAATGGTTAAAATGTAGTTTAAAATATTAATATAAAAGGTTACTTCTATGAATAATTTGAATCGATCAATTTGCTTTTTAATTCTTTTTCTAATTGCATCTAACATAGTTAAAGCGCAATCGCCTTCGGCTATAAATTTTCAAGGGCTTGCAATGGATAGTAATTCGAAAATTATAAGTAAAAAAGATATTTTTATAAAATGTACTTTTTTAGTAAATAAAGCGACCGAAGCATCTTATGCTGAAATTCATAAAACAACTACTGATCAATTTGGGCAATTTAATATATCATTAGGATTAGGAAAAGCTAGTGTAAATACTTTTGACAAATTAGACTGGGCAAATAATCAATATGATTTAAAGGTTGAAATTTCTAACGATTCCATTAATTATAAATTATTAGGTAGGCAGCAAATCTTATCAGTTCCTTATGCATTAAATGCTGGTAATGGTTTACCAAAAGGCAAAGTAAAAGGAGCAACTGCATTTTGGGATGGGATTAAATGGGTGGCTGATTCAACAATATACAATGATGGGAAAAGAGTAAAAATTGGTTTAGGTTCGTCAGTTGACACCACTTCTACCTTAGAAGTTAAATCAACTACGGGGGGGTTTTTATTGCCTAGATTAACCGAAAGTCAAAGAGATTCAATTAAAAATCCTGCTGAAGGATTATTGATTTTTTGCACTGATTATTATGGATCTGGTAAAGGAGGGGCAATTCAAATATTTAATAGGGGGAAGTGGCTAAATATGTTTATGCCTACTCCAGGTGGCAATTATGATTGCCCTTATTTGTATGATATTCAATTAAATGGAAATAGGATAATTGATAGTATTGTAACAATATCTTATAAATTAGAGGCCGTTTCAAATACTGTTAGTGATGTGCCACTAATTCAGTGGTATCGCAAATTGCGAGACACGACCATTAAAACATCGATAGTTTATTATTATTATCCAATTCCAGGTGAAACAAAAGCTAGTTATAAAATTTCTGATTTAGATAATTTGGGAATTAGGGTTTCATTAATTCCTAGAAATAAAAAAGGTGCTGATTGTCTGCTAGGTGATTCAATTAAAATGGATTATGCAGTTCTGAATTATAAAGTACCAACTACTATTTTGTCATGGAAAAATAAAATTTTAGGTTTAGGAGATATAATTTGGTTTAGTGCATCAAATAAAAGGTTGGTAACAGATGCGCTCAGTGGTAATTTCATGTTCACTTTTCCCGAATCTAAATTTAATTCAAGTAATAATAGATATTGGAATTATTATAATAATATTAATGAGATCAATTTTTTAATCAATTCTATAGAAATCAATAATACACCTGATTCTTTGAAATCATTCTTGGGAGAATTATATGCTTATCGAGGATATTTTTATTTTGAATTGTATAGGGCATTTTCAATAAATAATACATTAGGAATTCCTATTTTAGAAAATTATGACGATTTAACCACTGGAAATTTGATTAGAAAGCCGGCTGATGTTGTATTGACATATATCATTTCCACCTTAGATAAAGCAGAAAGTTTAGCATCTGACTTTAAGGATAGTAGAGGGTTTTCAAATTTGGCTATTAATATTTTAAAATCAAAAGTTTTCTTATATAAAAAAGATTATGCTTCAATTATTACGACTTTTCAAAAAGTAAATACTAAGTACAGCCTCGCAAAGTATCCACTTGCGTCTTCTGTTAATTATGTTGCGCAATTAAATGATACGATAGATTTTTCGAAATTTAATGAAATTGTATATCAAGCGGGTTCGCAAAATGCATATTTCGAATACGGCTTTCACACAAATAGCAATAACAATTCTACATCAAGCACCACTGGTTTTGTAATAAATGATTCAATTATTAATTTATTTTCTACAACTGATGTTAGAAAATCACTTATTGTAAAAGGTATATTAAATGGAAAAAATTATTTTAATAAATATTTGCCTGCTCCTAATCCATATGGGTTAAGAACTTCATATAACAAGGAAATTAAAATGGCTGATTTTTATTTAATTTATGCTGAAGCATTAGCAAGAACATCAAACATTTCTGAAGCACTAACTTGGTTAAATAAAGTAGCTGTAGCACGAGATCCCAATTTTATTTCATATAATTCAACCTCTACTACCATTTTAAATGACATCATAAAAGAAAAGAAAAAAGAAAACCTACTGGAAGGTGATTTTTATTTTGATTTTATTCGTTTTACCAATGGTAATCCTGGATTCTATTACTCATCAAATTATACAAATATTCCAAGACAACAATTAAGTACAAATTATTATAAAGGTTTGCCATTACCTACTAGTGTACTTTCTGCTAATCCTGGATTAATTCAAAATGCTGGATGGTAAAACATTTCATAAATATCATTTTTTTTGTACTAATTAGTTTTAATGGAAATGCTCAAACGCTTAAAAGGTATACCTTAAATTCATTAGGATTTTCGAATAATACTATTTCAAGTATGGGGGAGATTTCAATTAAAAATGATAGTAATTCAACCACGCTGGTAGGGTACCCGATACCCCCTAAATTATTTTTAGATACCACGGTATTTATCCAAGAAGGTTTATTTTGCGCAGGGGATTCTATTAAACTTTATATCAAAAAAAGCCCATTTAATAAATGGTATGAGAATGGTACTTTAATTGCTGAAAATAAAGACACCATTATAACCAAAAAATCTGCGACTTATTATGCCGTTATGGAAGATGGATTTGGTTATACAGACAGTACTAGAAAAATAAATACCAAGTTTGACACTTATCCAGATGTAACTTTAAATTTATCAGGGGACTCTGTATTTTGTGATGGGAAGCAAGCAGTCATTAGATCAAACCGTACGAATGGATCTAATCTAGTTTGGTTAATGGACGGGCAACCTATAACTAACGCATCTGATAGCCTACTTATTAAAAAAGCAGGTACTTATTTTGCTTATGCCAGTTCGCCAAATAATTGTAAAACCTTTTCTAAAACAAAGTATAAAATAGTTGTTAATCCTTTACCGCAAGCTCCCACGGTAAGAGACACTGCTTTTTGCCAAAATCAAATTGTGGATACTTTAAAATACAATGTTACTATTGGAAATACATTTTTGTGGTATAATTCCACCACTAGCGCTAGCAGTAATATTGCTCCTAAGCCTATTACATCTATGGCAGGTTCATATAATTATTATGTGAGTCAATTAAATAACACCACTTTTTGTGAAAGTCCGAAGAGTAAATTAACGGTTACAATCAATGATTTACCAGCTGCTCCTATCACATCTGCGGTAAGTTATTGTTCAGGTGCTATTGCGACTGCATTAATAGCAACATCAACAACTGGAAACAATTTGTTATGGTATGGTCAAAATGCAACAGGTGGGAGTTCTTCAAATACATCGCCAATTCCATTAACAATTAATACTGGTTCATCAGATTATTTCGTAAGTCAACGTAATCAATTAACTGGTTGTGAGAGTCCTAGATCATTACTTACAGTTAAAATTAATCCTATCCCTGTAGAACCTGTTGTTAATTCATATTCATTTTGTTTAGATGTTACATCTTCAGTATTGAGTGCAACAGCCAATGTTGATCATATTCTATATTGGTATGGGTCAAATGCTACAGGAGGTTCTGGTTCAACTTCGGCTCCATCAGCCGTTACTAAGACAGTTGGAGTGTATGATTATTATGTAAGTCAGAGAAATAATTTAACTAGTTGTGAAAGTGTAAGATCTAAGATAGTAGTTACAATAAATGAAACTCCAGGTGCTCCTAAGGCAGATAATGTAGCATTATGTGTAGGTGCAACTTCAACCTCCTTAATTGCAAATGCTTCTGCTGGCCATACTTTATTATGGTATGGATCAAATGCTACAGGTGGTCAGTCAAGTAAAACTGCTCCAATACCATCTACAAATAACAAAGGAAGCGTAGATTATTATGTGAGTCAATTAAATAACACCACTTTTTGTGAAAGTCCAAGAACTAAATTAAGTATTACTGTTTTTGAGATACCAACGACTCCTAACTTGACAAGAGATACAGCCAATTATTTATCATCAAGCGCTATTAACGGTAATTCCTGGTATAAGGATGGGGTTCTTTTGAATGATACACTTACAAAATTTAAGCCAACAGCTTCAGGTGCTTATTCGGTAAAAACATTACAAAATGGGTGCATAAGCCCTATGAGCAGCATTTACTACTTCTTGGTTACAGACATCATTAATTTAAGTGCTACAGAGTTTATAAAGCTTGCCCCAAATCCATTCCAGACTAAGCTAAACTTTGATTTTGTAGTTAAAGGATATCAAAAGTTAAATATGGATATTTTTGAATTAGCTACAGGTCGAAAAGTAACTTCAAGAGTAGGCTTAACCCCTGGATCGCCTGTTTACTTACCTGAGCTAGTTAGGGGTACTTATATTGTTCGTATAACCAGTGCGGATGGTAAGTTGAGTTATCAGTTTAAAATGGTTAAAATGTAGTATTTTAGTTTTATAAATTTTTGATTATGCATAAGTTTAAATTTCTACTATTTTTCATCGGTGTATTTTTTGTAATATGCACTCAAGCGCAAAAAGTTCAATTCAAGCAAGTTGACAAGGATAAAAAAGTAGAAGTATTTGTTGATAATAAATTTTTTACTGCATTCATATATCCAGATAATATGGAAAAGCAATCGCTTTACCCAATTATAGCGGCCTCAGGGAAAATTATTACACGCGGGTATCCTTTACAACCTCGTCCATTTGAGCGCACGGATCATCCACATCATGTAGGTATGTGGTTTAATTTTGGCGATGTAAACGGGCTTGATTTTTGGAATAATTCATTTGCAATTACAGCTGCGGAAAAACCGAAATATGGTAAAATAGCTTTTGATAAAATAGTTTCCCTTAATTCCAAATTGGGCAAATTAATAGTAAGTGCTAATTGGGTAGATATTAATAAGAATGTGCTTTTAAACGAGCAAACCTCTTATGTTTTTTCAGGAAAGGGTAATACAAGAATTATAGAAAGAATTACACAACTCTCCGCAAAAAATCAAATAACATTTACTGAAAATAAAGAAGGCTTACTTGGATTGAGGTTAGATCGTGCTTTTGAAGAACCTGCTACAAAACCAGAAATATTTTTAGATGCGAAAGGTGTTGAAACATTAGTGCCGGTTTTAAACAATGAAGGGGTAAACGGGGTTTATCGTAATGCCGAAGGCTTTAAAGGAGCGGATGTTTGGGGCAAAAGAAGTAAATGGGTAGCATTGAAAGGAGTGAAGGAGGGAGAAGTTATCACGATTGTAATACTAGATCATCCTAATAATTTAAACTACCCCGCATGGTCACATGCACGGGGGTATGGTTTATTTGCAAGTAACAATATTGGTGGTAGGGCATTTGATAAAAATTCATCGCCGATAAAGAAAGAGCTAGCAACAGGGGAGCAAATGGTATTTAAACATAAAATTATAATTGGTGGAGATTTAACCGATGAGGAAATTAATCAATTCGCCACTGATTTTAAATAGTACAATAACATCCTATTTCCTTGCAACATAATAGGGCGCTGTGTTAAATTAGTTTAACTTTGCATTTATGCAAGTATTTACCACGCCGCGAAAAATTATCATCACCTGTCACAAATGGTTGGCTATCTCCTTAAATAAGGAAGTGGTTGCCTTGGGTTTTACACCTGATCGTGTTTTTCAAACAGGCGTGGAGTTGACAGGTACAGTACAGGATTGTATCCGTTTGAATTTAAATTTAAGATGTGCGAGTCAGGTGATGTATTCTTTAAAGTCATTTATTTGTAATGACCCTAATGAATTACACCAACAATTGGTTTCCATTCCTTGGGAAACAGTAATTGCGCCTAATGGATATTTTTCAGTGACGAGTAATGTATTCCATCCTTCCATATCTACTAATCTATTTGCTAATTTAAGGGTGAAAGATGCTATTGTAGATCATTTGCGCGAAGTGGCTAACCAACGACCAAGCACTGGTTCGGAACTTTCAGGTGTTGTGGTTTATTTATTTTGGAAAAATGAGGAGGCAGAAATATTTTTAGATACCTCTGGAGAAACTTTGGCGAAACATGGTTATCGTAAACTTCCTGGTACAGCACCCATGTTAGAAGCCTTGGCAGCGGCTACTATTATTTCAACGAAATGGGATAAAAATGCGCCCTTTGTAAATCCAATGTGTGGGTCTGGTACATTAGCGATTGAGGCAGCTTTGATTGCCACCAATCGTGTGCCTGGTTTATTAAGAAGTAATTATGCATTTATGCATATTCTTGGGTATGAAAAAGCCATGTATGAAATTGAAAATGCAAAATTGAAGGAACAAATAATTAAACTACCCGGACTTAAAATCATTGCATCTGACATTAGCAAAAGAGCAATTGATATTGCAAAAACGAATGCGGAAGTGGCTGGTGTTGCACATTTGATTTACTTCCAAGACTGCGATTTTGAAAATACGAATGTTCCTGAAGCGCAGGAGGGTGCAGTGGTAATGTTTAATCCTGAATACGGGGAAAGATTAGGCTATGAAGCTGAATTGGAAGCTACTTATGCAAGAATGGGTGATTTTTTGAAGAATAAATGCAAAGGGTATCTGGGCTATATATTTACAGGTAATTTAGAATTGGCCAAAAAAATAAGATTAAAACCAAGTCGCCGTATTGAATTTTACAATGCAACGATTGATTGTAGGTTATTGGAATATGAAATGTACGCTGGAACAAAAAGGACTGATAAATTAGTAGATAAAGGGGAAGAAGAAAACGGCTTAATTAATACCTAAATAAAAATTGACTAGGTAAAACCTCTATTTGAATATCTTTCGCGTATAACAATTCTCCATCAACTTGAATAGGTAATTCCTTATCGCATTTTATCGTAATTTTTTCTGCTAGTCGATGAATGATAAATGGTAAGTGTAGGTGTTTGCCTTTTTGTATCAAAGGGAGGTACCATAACCTTTTTAAAATAGAAATTTTCTTACTTAATATCATATTTAACAATCCATCATTTAATTCTGCTGGAGGTGCAATAAAAAATCCACCACCTGCGCGAGAGGAATTGACAATAAGGGCCAGTAAAAACTTTTCATTCCAAATTTCGTCACCTATTTGTATTTGTATTTTTTGTTCCTTAAAAAAGAATATTTTAAATATTACAGCCAATAAGTAGCCATAATGTCCGCCAATAAATCGGATCGATTTCATGGATTGTAATATTTCCCCGTCAAAACCGACCCCTAAACAATTAATATATAATTTGCCATTAACTTTTGCTGCATCTATTGGTTTAGGCGTCGCGGCGAGTATGGTAGCAAGTTGTTGTTCTATTTTAACATCACCATATAATTTCCAAGCAAAATCATTCCCAGTGCCGCCACAAAATAAGGTTATAGGTATTTTACAATTGGGATATTTATTGATAAGATAATTTATGGTTCCATCACCGCCAATGACCCAGACATCAGAATATTGGTTTAATTCCGCCTCGGAAGGCCAATCAAGATCATAAATAGTAGATAGCTTGTTAAGATTTATTAATTGTTCCTGTAACCAAATGGAGATTTGTTTTGACTTCCCTTTGCCTGCGGTTGTATTGGCTAGTATGGCTACATTTTTTATTTCCATTACTTTCTCTTTACAAGCTACTGTGTCACTTTTTTATTATTGGTTAAAAGGTACTTGGCTGTTTCGTAAATTAATGCTGTTTGTTTTTTCATACGAACTGCAATGGAATCAGGCTGAACTAATTGATTATCCTTTGTGCTTTTGAATTTGAAATTTTTATCATCTTTGATGGGATATCCAATATAATGGGTGTTGCTATATAAGCCAATGGAATTTGCAAAGTCGTCAAACAGGAATATTTCGTTTTGATCTGAATTTTGAATAAGTGAGAATACATTTCTACCAAGTGTGGTATTGGTGTAAGCAATATTGGTGAGTGAAGCAATACTAGGAAGTACATCCAATTGTGAAACCGGCGTTGCGTATGTTTTTGCTTTTAATATGGACGGTGCGTAAAACAATAATGGTACATGCATATTTGTTAATCCATTATCACTAAATACTCTAGGAAGCATATCTCCCGCATCTCCTTTAATACCATGGTCGCCA
>Ga0315909_10003175_pt1 | contig 20260 bp, 19 predicted proteins | sample LakEriMetagenome_11_FD_203527 | JGI IMG/M metagenome (GOLD analysis project Ga0315909, IMG submission 203527) | Freshwater fungal communities from buoy surface, Lake Erie, Ohio, United States - Buoy 2 MA125 | ecosystem: Environmental > Aquatic > Freshwater > Lake | place: USA: Lake Erie, Ohio... | reverse complement strand
TTTGCAGTTCGAGGATTTCCATTAGAACGGCGCTCCTTTCTGTTGTGGTGTTTCAAACGGTGTTTCTTGACGCGTGAACCGTGGTACGCGCCACGCTCTTACTGCTCTGCCCTTCAAGAACAAACTAATTGGCTCGCCCCCGAGGTCACGAATCTTCTGTGCCATACGAGGTGCGGTCATGCCGCTAAATGCACTGCGCTTTAAGTGTGCTTCGAGGTCCTTCATGCGAAAGTAAACGCGAGACTCTTCTTCGTCCGTCCAAGGACGGCCCATAAGAATTTCTTCGCGGTCCATCGCTTGTTGCAAGTGCGTGGTGAACTCCTCTAGCAAATCTTGGAAGCGGCCTGATTGACTGGTGTCTTCAGGTGCGTCTTGGATTTGTTCGAGCTCAACCATCTCGCGCAGGAGGCCGTTTAAGAAGCCCTCCCAATCCTGACGGCGTAGTGTCGGTGGCAAGACGTTCAAGCGTTCGACGCAGGCCTTCTGGAATGCAGGTTGGTTGAAGAGTTGATCTGTGTCTAGTTCAATGCGCCTGCCGTTGACATCCAAGAACCACAGTGGTGGCTCGGAGTTGTACTTGGTCAAGCTTGATACCTTCGGTGAATCTGGGCCGTCAGCACCGATGCCATGTCGGCGGGTGCGGCATAGACCGGAATTGCAAAAGGAGTTCAAGGGTGCGTCTTTGCACTTGTACTTGTAGTCCTTCTTTTGTATCTGCTTCGTGATCACCAACAGTTCATTTAAGGGCAGTGGTGGGCCCATGAACTTTTGGTTGTACTCCATGAGTTTGTCTTCCCAGTTGTTCGGGATGGACTTTTTGAGGTAGACCGCGATGTTAAATAGGCCGTTGTTGCGAGTGCCTTCCGGAAATCCCTGATTACATAACGCCTGCAGACAGGGCGGACCATCTTTGATGGGCGCGTCCGCATTTTTCTTTTCCGCTTCCGGATGAACGAGCGGCACTGGTTGTACATATTGTTCGTAAAGCCCAAAGAATTCGCTAAGGCTGGAAGCCTCGCCAGCATCATTGATCGCGTAACGCAGGGTTTCATCGCCCCCGAAATACGGAAGGTTAAGGAAGTTACCCGTGTCACCGCGCTCAACAAGGACTTCAGTTTGTTTCGGAAAAATTTCACGACCACTTTCTCCCAGTATGCTTGCACACGTGTTTAAGTAGCGCTGCATCTCTGCAGCGAAGATGGGTTCTTTTGTAAACAGGAATACATGCGCGCCGCCTGACTTACTACGGCAGACAACAAGCGGTAGGTTTAACCGACGAATCTTTTCCACCAGACCTTTATGGTCCAGAGGGTACTGATCAATGTCAATGCAACCCCATATGCAAGTATTGTCAGGACGAATAGGAATGATGCCAAGAGAAGGCTCAGCACCCTGTAGGTGACGTTCCCAAAGGTCATCGGTTGGCGGGTTCCGTACAACAACTGCCTTGCCTGCTTGTTTGCCATTCCCCGTCTCTCGCTCTATTTTGTAGGTTCCATAGGCGATATTCGACCCTTCGAATATCGACTTGAATTTGGCGATATCAGTCATTTCTGCTTTCTGTAAAGGGAAAAAGGGCCCTACTCCCTCGCGGTTTCGGGCCCGTCAATCAGAAAGGTTGCGCGCCTGCTGGTGCAGCCTGTTCGTCGCTATGAGTGACTTTCACATCACCTGCGTTGATTGAATCTGCAAACCTCTTCGCAGTCAGATACATACCCTCGTCTTCGACGCTGCTGTTGTGCTCAACTTCCCAACCAAACCACTGGCCCTTGTCGTTGCTTTCCTTGACAGTGGTCAAGCGATAGGTTTGGGAATACATCGGAGGCGTGTAAAGACCGTTCTTGCCCATCAGCTTCACGCTTTGCATCATGGTGTTCCACTTGCGCGACTTCTTAAGCTGCGTGGACTTCATGACGATTAGCGCTGGATGAGGGATGCCTGCTGCGTCGATTACCATGACGTAGTGGTTGGCGGTGTTCTCGATGTAGTTGCCGTTATCGAGATAGTCTTTGTTCTCGCCGGGTACGCGATGCGTTTTGGAGAGGATGTCGCTAGTGCTGGGGTAATACGCTATAGGTGCGCCAGAGCCGCTGCCACGCGGTGCCCACTCAATGTACTGACGTACGTAGGCACAAGGGATAACCAGAATACCCTTCTTGCCATCGAAGAGTTCCCCTGTAACGCTGTTATAGATCATACCCGGCATTGCGCCGTCTAATGAACCAACCTCTGGCGAAGTGTTAGTCAGTAGGCGGAGAAACGGAAGCGCAAAGTCATCCTGATTCATGCCAGCGAAACCGGACTGCGCATCCTCTTCAAAACGGTTCGTTAAGACTGCGACTGCATTAGTCTTGACTTCTGCTATTTCTGCTTTACCCATGATTCTTGCTCCTTGTGTCGTTAAACGGATTTGATTGTCGCTTTTTGGCCGATGTAAGCGCCGAACAACTCAGATGGAAATTCGCGACCTTTCTCCACCTGTTCCTTGACCCATGCTTTGAGTGTCATGGGCTCAACCTTTTCTGCTTGCTCAACGGGATAACCTGCGTCCCGTAGTGTCGCAACGGCTTTAGCACAGAGTGCTTCTTCACCACGACCAAAGCGAACAGAGACAGTATTCTTGATGATGTCGTCAAAGCCATGGTCCCGCAGCCATTGGAAGGCTTCAGAACGCTTTGCTTCAGTGATCGAGGCGCTGTAAAACGCTTTGATCTCGATGGACGAACCGTCTTCCATCTTGAAGCTTTTCATGCCTAGACTGGTCAATGCCTCGGGGATGACTTCCTCAGTCAGCTTGCGATACTGCTCTTTACGCTGCTTGAGTTCAGTCTCGTAGTCCTCGATCTCTTTCTCAAGAGACTTGGCACGACGCGCCATTTTTGCAATGCCTTGCAGATCGTTATCTGCGATCTGCAGTGCTGCTGCATCTTGCTCAAATATATTCGTCAAACTCATTTTGCATTTCTCCTTTCTTGAACGCGCTATTAAAGTCAATCTGTATTGGGATGTATCGTCGTTCTCGCTTATCCCATTTCAAACACTTGAAGCGTCCGTTGTTGCGTTGTGCTGCAACGACTGCGACGATCGACATGGCCGTCGGGTCACCGATGAACAGAAGATAATCTTCGTCAGAAAAGTTTTCAAGTACTCGATGTGCCCGACGCACTGTAGGTGCTACAGAAAATGCCACCTGTGCATTAGGGGGCAAGATCGTAACGATATCTCCGAAGTCCAAAGCAGACGATATATTGTGTTGCCCCGTTTCGGAAACGGCAAAGACTGTAGGCACTTCATTTCTCCTTTCTGTGTTCGAGTTTTGAGTATATACTTGACTCCGGGGATTTTGCAACCCCCACAGAAAGGAGAATCGCTATGGATGAATTTTTACAACGATACCCCTATAAGAATAAGCCCTTCCTGCATCAGGAGGCCTATCTGACTAGGTTTTGGAATAAGCAAGTGGCCGCTCTCTTTTCAGAGATGGGCACAGGCAAAAGCTTTATGTTGATCAATAACTTGGCAATGTTGTATGACCAAGGACAGGTCAATGCGGCGTTGGTGATTGCGCCGAAGGGTGTGTACCGTAACTGGATGGACACAGAGATACCCAAGCATATGCCAGAACACATCGTGTATCGAATGGCATTGTGGACCCCGTCTCCGAAGAAAGCAGAAAGAGAAGCGTTAGACAGAATGTTCGAAATCAGTGAGGACTTAAAAATTCTCATCATGAACGTGGAAGCTTTATCCACGGAAAAAGGCGTGAAATTTGCGAGTAGGTACTTACTTGCACATGACGCTTTTATGGCGATCGATGAATCGACCACGATCAAGACGCACACGGCGGCACGGGCAAAGAACGCGACGAAGATTGGCAAGCAGGCCAAGTACAAGCGCATCATGACCGGCTCACCCGTGACGAAGAACCCGTTGGACTTGTTCCAGCAGTGCGTGTTCCTTGATCCGCGATGCTTGGGGCATGACAGCTTCTACACGTTTCAGGCGCGCTATGCGGTGATGCAGGAGCGGCAGTTAGCGACGCATACGTTTAAGCAGATTCTGGGCTTTCGGCATTTAGAGGAATTAAGGGAGAAACTGGATCGCTTTAGCTTTCGGGTGACGAAGGATGAGTGTCTGGACTTGCCTGATAAGTTGTACGTAAAGCGGGAGGTGGACTTAACGGAAGAGCAGGCCAAGGCGTACAAGGAGATGCGGCTGATGGCGTTGGCGTTGTTCCGGGAGGGCGAGGTGTCCACGGTGAACGCGCTGACCCAGATCATGCGGCTGCATCAGATCGTCTGCGGGCATGTGAAGCTGGACAATGGGACGGTGCTGGACTTGCCGAACAACCGGATCAAGGAGTTGATGAGCATCGTCGAGGAGTCGGACGGCAAGATGATCATCTGGGCCAATTACCGGCATGACATCGAGGCGATCAAGCTGGCTTTGTCTTCTGTCTACGGGATGAACTCGGCGGCGGCGTACTACGGGGAGACGGAGACGGACAAGCGGCAGGAGATCGTCAACGACTTCCAAGACCCGAACAACCCACTGCGGTTCTTCATTGGCAACCCGACCACGGGTGGATATGGCTTGACGCTGACGGCGGCAAATTTGGTGGTGTACTACAGCAATTCGTTCGATTTAGAGAAGCGCCTACAGTCGGAAGACCGGGCGCACCGGATCGGCCAGACCAAGAACGTGACCTACATCGACCTGATCTGCCCCGGTACGGTGGACGAGAAGATCGTTAAATCTCTGCGCGACAAAATTAACATCGCCACTCAGGTGATGGGAGAGGAACTGAAATCATGGCTAATTTGATCCCCGTCAAGAATCTGTACACCTACGAGCGCCTAGAGCGCATCGAGACGCCCAAAGGACGCACGTATCGTCGGGGAGAGGAGACGCCGGTCTACAGCGTCACCAACATTCTTGACAAGACGAAAGATAAAACCACGCTGGACGCTTGGGTGGCGCGGGTAGGGGCCGAGGAAGCGGAAAGAATCAAGAACAACGCCGCTCACGTGGGAACCGCCATGCATTTCGTCATTGAAAGATTCCTAGAGGGAACGGCATTGCCCCCTGCGGAGGATTGGCTGCAGCTACGGGGCTATGAAATGGGCCACCGGTTGATCAATCAGCACTTCGATTCGTTGGAGGAGGTGTGGGGGTCAGAGGTGCCTTTGTACTATCCCGGCAAATATGCGGGGACGACGGATTTGGTGGGCGTGTTCCGTGGGAAACCGTCCATTGTGGACTTCAAACAAAGCCTGAAACCCAAGCGCTATGAATGGATCACGGATTATTTCCACCAGCTTGCCGCGTATGCCATGGCTCATGACATCCTGCACGGCACAGACATCAACTTTGGGGTGGTGCTGATCGCGGTACAGGATGGCTCGACGCAGGAATTCACGACCACAGGCCGTGATTTCGAGCGTCAGAAGAAGGAGTGGATGGACCGGGTGGAGAAGTTTCTGACTAAACTTTCCGAAACCTAGCGGTCTTCTTGGCAATGCGTTTTGGCTGCGCGACGAACTGCTTGCCAGCCTTCTTGCCTGCCCGTTTTGCCCGTGTCGTAGCAAGATAATCTTCTGGACTCAGGGCCTTGATGGCCTTCTCTGGCAGGTAACGCTCGCCGGTTACAGAAGAAGGCTTGCCACTTTTTGTGGTCCATTTCTGCTTGCCCCAAGCCTTCAGACTTAGCTGGGGCTTTTTCATCTTTTCTTCGCAGCGGGTTTTTTCACACTCTTTGAAACGGTGCCCCCTTTTTTGTATACTCCGCGTCCTTTCAAGACATCTGCGCGAGTTACTTTACCGTCTCCTGTTAAATCAGGAAATTTTTTAGCAGGAGCTTTTACCGCACCGCCCTTTTTCATGCCGCGTGTTTCTCGACGTAGCTCATCCCGCTCTTCTCTTGCTTTTTTCTTGTCCTCATATTCCCCCATATCAAAGCCATAGCTTTTACCAAAGAGACGAGCAACATTACGCGCGTCCACTCCCGCCTCAAGAAGGGCGTTAGAAAGCTTTCTTTTATCTACACTAGCCACGATAACCTCCTCCAGATGATTTGTACTTCTTCGCTAAAAGCTGGGCCTTGCGCGCGCTCCATTGCCCGGCGGCAGTGCCCTGCACGTTTGATCCTTTAATTTGCTCGAACAGGCGCTTACGCAAAGAAGGCTTTGTGTAGTTGCCTGCCTGATTGACCTTCGACTTCGTCGGTTTGGTTGCCATGATCACACCTATTGAATGGTGGTGTCAAACGGGAACAAGCGCTGCAGCATCTCGCGACTAGTCCCGCCAGCGGCTGGTTTTGCTGGGGAAGGTAGCGGCGACTTTGTAATGTCAGGCATCGGAGGCACGTTCCCAGTCACTCCGGGCACACCCATTGTCGGTGGTGCGCTAGGCATTAGGCGTCGTTGACGAATCGGAGGCACCGGCGCTGCATAAGGTGGCTGTTGTGGGTTGACCGTTGGACGGGTATCCGATGTGGCGAAATTGATACCCGCATTAATCATCGAACTATTGAAGAGGCGAGCTAACAGGTAGCTCTGCTCCTCAGGCAGTTTGCCTGTTTTCTTCAGTAACTGCGCCATCATCACAGGGTCTTTGACCGCTTGCTCTAATATCTGCCGTGTTGCCAGTAGTGGCGTTTTGTCAAACATGTCACGCAAATACTTCGAACCCGCGCTTGCCGCGATCAGTGAACTAGAGTCGAAGGTTTTACCCAGTTTTGCACCAAGTACACGAAGCGCAAGTTCTTCGACAGCACCTGCGCCGGTTAGCAACTCGTTCAAAAGCTGCGGGCTTTTCATCGCGACTTCAACCTGATCCATACGGTTGATCAACGATTTGATGTTCTTTGCCTCGCTGATCGACATCATCCCTTTGTTGCGCATCATCGAATACAGGGATGGACCTTTCAGGTACAGGGGCTTAAAGATCGCGTCTTCAAACGCTCGAACGTTGAAGTTATCGATGCCGCCTGCTTTGGTGAAGGCATAATCCATGACGGTAGCCTTCAACCCGTCCAAGGATGCACCGGCGTCCTTTGCCTTGTTCTTGACCGCGATGTCCGCGAGCCGTGCAAAATCAGCAGCAGGCTTTTTACCGTTTAAGATTTGAGTCAGAACACGTGTTGGATTCTCAACGCCTTCTCCAACCAAGTCAGCAAAAGCGCGCTGCGATGCGACCTGCCTGTTAAAAGAGCTTTTCGGATCGAGGACAACACGTAGGGCATTCTCTGCGGTGACCGCGTTTTCCAAATCGTTGTACAACCCCATTCTGCGCAATGCATTTTGGTGCTGGTTGACAAACTTCTGCAATCTTGCCGGATTAACGCGCTGCGTGACAGGATCGATCGTCTCATTAGCCATCAACATTAAATACCGCTTGTGCGCGTCTTGAATAGATACGACCGCATCACCAGTGACCTCAGCGTAGGGCTTTAAGAAGCGCACCTGTGGGCTGTTCGCACCGAAGTCTCTGACAGCATCGTCGTACGCTTTTCTCAACGAACCTACGGCGTTTTCTATCTGCGACATACGCAATGACGTGAGGTCAGTCCCTCTGCCATAGGCTTGTTGGACCAATATCTCTGCAGGCAACTTCTCCCCTGCTGCAGTGGCTACTGCACGGCCACCGGCATACGTCGTGCCTTGCGTTACATCTGAGGCAAAGGTCCGTGAGAAAGTATCATTTAACATCCTTGAAAAGGAGCGCGCTCTGTCGTATGCAGGCAATCCCAGCGCGTCCAAGTCTTTTAACGCCGCCTCCGCCATTTTTCCGTAGAAAGCGGCAAAGGATGGATTGGATGTTGCCGCATCTCTAGCATAAGCCAACAGATCGCTGCGGATGTTGATTAAGTCCTGTACTGTCGTGTTGTCAAAGATCGATACACGCTTTTGCGTTCTCGGACCCGCAGGCTTTGTCAGATACTCCTCTGGCACACGTCGTGTGTCTAGATAGGCCCGCGTAGCCTTGCCCTGACGGTAGTTGTTGATCACGTCGCCATCAATACCAAGACGGCCCATGATGGATCGTATCTCGGCAGGCATCTTCGTGTTGAACCGTTCCGGTGTCATGGACGTTGCTACATCCAAAAACGCCTCGCCCAGATTGTTTGTCTTCGCTGCGCGGGGAAGAACGGTAGCCTCACCCTTGATCTTACGGGTCTTGAAAGCGTCTTTCTCAGCCTCTTCCCACAGCAGTCTTTCGTACTTGCGCATGTCATCTAGCGCACGTACCGTTTCGTTCTTGATCGTTTCACCGATCGACCGACGCGTGTCTTCAGGATTAGCAGCAAGACGCATCTTCGAGACTCTATCTGCCGCTGTCATCTCAGCGGCCATCAGCCGCTTGTTGATGATGTCGTCAAAGACTCCTCTTTCCAACTCTGCCGCCTTTTTAAGCGCAGCCGGAGAGCCTGCTTGACGAAGCTTCTCAATTACAAGCGCATAGACCTTTAGCGTCTCTTGTCCCTGCTTTAGTACAGCAGCAGATAGCTGTGGATGGTTACGAGCCATCGTGCTCTCAAAGCCCATCAGCGTGGCAGAGCCGCCTTTTTGTGCAGACGTAGGAACAGCGCCAGCAGGCAACTGTGCTTCGAGGGCCTTGATCAGTGAAGGAATGTCCTCGCCATTTTGTTCCAGTATGCCGCGCAGCTTGTTGGCAACTTCCAACTCTTTTCTGGCAAACGCTTGCTGGGCAGCGCTTTCGCTCGGGCGGATCATGTTCTTCAACTTGACGCCGTAATCCACAAGCGCATTACCTAGTGTCATGACCACTTTTCCGGGGGCAAAAATACTGCCGCCTACTTCACTCGTAAAACGTGCAAAGGCGTTGCCCGGAAAGGCCGTCTCGGCAAAGTAAGCGCCTGTACCCGCACCGGTGGCAGAAATACCCTCTCCGATCAAAAATTGAATAGGATTCTTTCGTGCGGACATACCGATGTCGGTGATGAAATTACTCACACGACCATACTGCATAACCGGCATGCCCAACATGAAGGGCGAATACATCAGCATTTCGCCAGTGACTTTTGCGCCCTCACGAAACGGAATCAGACCCTGTTTTTTAACCTCCGGGAAAAGCGCTTCGATTTCCTCTGCAACCTGCATGCCCCCGAGAGTACCTGTGCCAAAACCAAGTAACCCGGCATAGGGCTTGACTGAAAGTGGCACGGGGGCCATGAGCCCCCCACGCAGACCCGCATAGCCGCCTGCCGCAGTTGCCGCACCACGACCTAAACCAATCTGGAAGCCCTCTTTCAATGTTTGGGACACTTCCTCAGGCGACACCTGACCCGTCTGTTCTGCCATGCTAACGCGTGGTGCAACAGTAGGTTCCTCGGTAACGGGCAGTGCCTGCAAGCGGATGTCGGTAAGCTGTTCCGTAGTCAGACCTGCCGCAGGACGTGCAGGCGCAGCCTCGGGTTTAGCAGCCCCTTTACTGGACTGCGTCTGTGACTGGATTGCTGCAAAGTCTTCCGCACTAAGTCCCATGAAAATGTCCTTTAGCTTTAAGGCTTAGTAAGAATCTGTTCTGCGCCAGTGCTTGGATCAGCGACGATCCACATGCTTCCAGACGGCGCTTTATCCCACTGGTCCTTGCTCTGCAAAACCTTGGCGTTAGGCGGCGGGAGTCCCACCAGTTTTCTAATCGCGTCCACGTCGTTGATTTTTTCACGAGCCGCTCGAATCGTTTCAGGCGCTAATTTTTGTCCCCCGTAGCCCACCTTGTACGATTCTTTGCGAATGTTAAGCAGGAGATCATCCAACGAGCGCAGACGCAGTCGATACGCGCTTGGGTTGTCGATCATGTTAGGGCTGATCTCAAGCTTCGTTTCAATTGCTACACGTTCTGCATCGGTGAATCGCGGGTTCGTTCTAAGCGCAAGGTTGATTCGACCCTCTGCCTGTTTCAAGAAACTCGTCGCCGTGACCTGCTCTTCTTCACCCGCGATCTGATCCAAGCCGAAGGGCAACGTCTTAACAAATGCGCCAAAGATGTTAACGACACCCGTTCCTTTACCCGCCAAGTTATACAACGTCGGGTTACCCGAAGTGGGCGACTGCCAGAAGTAAGGAACATTCTGCTTACCTTGTCTGACGGTAATGGAGGGTTCCGCTGGCTCTGCTGCGCCCTTGGCTTCTGGAGGCGCGCCACCACCGCTCGGACGTGTTCCTCCACCACCTGTTGCAAAGTTAACGTCTGCGCCGATTGTCTTGAAGAAATCCGTGCCGGTGCGGTCCTTGTAGACCTTCGCGGCTTGCTTTACGTGAGGCGGCATATACACAGGCATCGTCACCGTGTACGGCTGGTTCGTGATGGGATCAGTTCTTGTCTCTACACGCGGTGTTGCAAGCTTGGTCAGCGCAGCCTCAATAAGGTTGTTCTGCTGCTCCGTGGTCTTGCCCATGGCCCAATTGGACAACGCGCCCGGCTCAGAAATGATCCGATACTCCCAGTCGCCTTTGCCAAAGAGGTTGCCAAGACCCGATTTGCTGAGGACGTTTTCAAAGCGCTTTCGATTGCTTTCAATGACCCTAGCGTTGTATTCCAAGGTGTTGCCAATCTGCTTTTCAGTCGCCTCAAGCGCTGCCAGATTGATAGCACGATCCTGCTTTTGTAATTCCGCTGCACGTGCGCCAATTAAAGCCGGTACGTTACGTATACCGGCTGCAATACGTCCAATTGGCGAGACGTTGCCACGAATGCGATTGCCCTCGGCATCCACGCCTGCTGCAACATTCAACGCGCCCTGCGCGATGTCAAATAGCATCTGCGCTTGCGTGAGTTCTTTTGAACCACCACCCAGCAACTGACGATAAGCCGCTGCCTTTTTTGGCGCGTCCACCGCTAGTTCAGGAACAGGCAGGGTTGATGATGGCGTCATTAACGCCTGTCTGGCTTGCGCGACCAACTCGGGGGGCAAGCTCATGTAGGAGGTCTCTTGGACTGGGGTCACGGCCTCCTCATCGGACCCATCCTTAAAACGTTGGACAATGCCGCCATTTTTCATGGCAATCGGCGCTTGTTGTTCAGCGGCTGCAGGCAACGATCCAATACCGCCCGGAGGGGGTGCCTTAGGCATTGGCATCGGAGGCGCGGTCTGTGGCCCTTGAGCCATGGCCGCTAAGTCGGCAACCCCGCCTGCCGGTGCTGCCATCGGATTCGCTTGTGCAGGCATTGCCATCTGTGGTGGCGGCTGCACCATCGCGCCTTGTTGCGCCAATACTGGCTGCAACAGCGCCAAAACCTCTGTCGGTGTTTCCGAAGCAGCGCGGTAGCCGACGAGGTCTGCGAGTTCTTCGACACGCGCATCTACTGAGCGCATGTCACCGCGAAGATTGTTCATGAGGATTTCAGGCGAATCAGGACGACGGTCCATCATCTTGCCCATCTCCATTTCATCCTCGTCTTCTTCCTCGCCTTCCATGTCGTCCATCATGGATACCTGATCCATGAAGCCCTGCATGATGCCGACGTTATTCACGTCCTCAGGGGGAACGGGAGGCCCTTTCTTCTTGAACATCGGCCTGTCAATTACTTTCGATTTCATCATTCCTCCTAGAACAAGCCTGCTTTCTTGGCCCCTGCAGCCGCAGTGATGCCCGCAATACCCGTAGACACTGCCGACATCAACGGACTAGGCGACGGCGACGTAGTGGACGTGAGTGCCGTCTGACTACCCGGCGTCTTCGACAAAATATCCGACTGGAAGGAGAGCAACTGGAACGGCAAGAAGGCTTCCTGTGTTTTCGTTGCCCGCAGCGCATCCAAACGTGCTTGCTGCAACGCCTGCTCCTGTGCGCCAATCTGTCCCATGAGTGCAATATCGCCTTGACCGAGTTGCTGCTGCAACGCTGCCAGATTGCCGCGCTGACCGGCCTGTTGCGCAAGCTGGGAACCCATTCCGCCCAAGGCAGAACCTTGCTGCAGACCAAACTGACCTTGCTGCAATCCGAGACTGCCAATGCCCTGACCAAGCTGGCTGTAGATATTGGCTTGGTTACCCAAAATGTTTGCCTGCTGCCCCGCAATCTGCGAAGGTAACAAACTCATCTGACCTAAGGCCTGCGCGGCAGCAAGCTGACGCTGCTGCTGCGACTCAAAGCCCTGTTGCGCGGCCTGTTGTGCTTGGATGTAGTTCTGTGAGTAGTCCTGCAGGATGCGCTGGCCCATGACATCCATCAAGCCACGCTCCATCTCTGCGCGCTGGACCCCTTCACGCGTACCACCAAAGGCACCCGTACGAACGGCTTGTGCCGCTTGTCCTTGAGCCGCGATGTCTGCTTGGCGCTGCATTTCACTTAAGGCATTGGCCGTTACCTGCTGTTGGTACGGGTTCATGAAGGCCGCAGCTTGCGAAGGATCGTAGCCAGTTGCCGCACCGGGCAGCATTGCAGCCGCAGCGCCCGCCGCAGGCAAGCCCTGTCCTGCTGTGTTTGCCAACGCGCCTAAGTTACCTGCCGCACCAGCACCTGCCTGATATGCACCGTAAGCAGCGCTCAAGGGCTGGGAGATGTTGAGTCCAGCGATGCCTTGTGCAGCTTGTTGGGTCAGGCCCTGCCCGGCAACCATCCCTTTTTCTGCTTCTGTCAGAAGCGGCTGGTAAGCACCGATACCTTGTTCGGCTAGGGCCTTGGCCTGAAGCTGTCCTTCGCCTAGACCGGCAACCTCGTATCCCGGTATCGAGATCGGTTTGGATACCTGTCTTTCTGCCGTTTTAAGAAGGGCAAGTCGCGCCTTTTCTATCTCAGGCGCTTCCTGAATCGTTTGTACCTGATATTCAGTTGCCATGATTTACGCTTTCTTTTCCAAGGCCTTCATTAGCGCGTACATACGCTTTGCACCCTTGCGCCGTGAGCCGTTGCCCATGGCACGTACTGCTCTTGCGGTGAACACGAATTCGCCGTCCGAGAGCATGGCTGGAATCGAATCCGACGTACCCGTGCCGGGGCCGTTGATAGGGCCAGTCTTTCGAGGGAAGCTCGAAGTACCGCGTTTCAAGCTGGCGATGCCGCCTGTGGCATAACGATACGCTTGTCCGGTAGATGCGGAAACGGTTCGCACATCAGGCGTCAAGTAGTATGGGTTTTGTGCGTACAGTTCTGCGCCTGAAGTTGGTATATCGGGCTTTGGCGGCTCTGGTACGTCAAAGGCCCCACCTAAATAAGCCGCACCCAGAGTCGCACCGGCGAGAGGGCCGTAGGTTGCGACCATACCGGGCATGCTGGCTTCATACGCCTTCAAGGCAAGGTCTTTACTACCTGTCCTAGCCAAAGTATCGGCATAAGCCTTTTCTGCGTTCTTAGCTCCAGCGGACTGTATGCCACTCGGAGACAAATATTCGTCGTAGAGATCGCCAACCTTCGATGCAGCGGTCTTGCCTGCCTCGACAAACTTACCCTGACTAACCAAGTCCATCACGCCTTGTGACGGAGCCGCTGCAGGGGTCATGGCGTCAAGTTTCAGAGGGCTCGTGTCACCCGGCATCTTCAAGCCAAGCATAGTGCCTGTATCCGTTAGGGCCGGGGGGGCGGGTGGGACATTAGTACCCGACAGGCTTGGCTGTACGCGAGCACCTGTACCCGTGTAACTGGAGAGGTTAGGAACGTCAGGGGAAATCCGCTCCAATCCCGTTTGCGTGGGAACGGCAGCGGTTCTGCCACTAATCACATCCAGTTTTAGGTCATCCAAATTCTGTACTGCAGACTCCACCGGAGCACCAGTAGTTGTCTTACTCACTGTTCTGCCCAAAGCGTCTGTTTGATAAGTGGTGATCGTGCCGTCAGTATTAGGAACGCTTTGTGCAGTTCTAGGCGCTCCTGCCCCCGTTTTAAGTAGGGCGGCATCATCCGCTGCGCTTGCTGCAGCAGGAGATATTGGAACCGCCGCTGCCGCTTCATCTACAGCGCCTGCTGCAGCAGGAGACACAGGGGCCGCTGGGGCCGCTGCTGCCGCTTCATCCGCTGCGCCTGCGGCCTTTGTTACGTCTACCGCAGACTTGCCACCCACCGTGTCTGTAAAGCTCTTCCACGACTCAGAAACACTCGTAGGACCTGTGTAAGAACCCGACTTGAACGCTGAAGCACCGCCCAGTACACCCGAGAAGGCACCTGCGGTCAAACCACCCATGGCACCCGATTTCAAGGCCTCGCTAATGCTGCCACCGGCCATCAAAGTCGAGCCAGCAGAACCCACAAAGCCGCTGATCGCAGCCACACCCACACTCGAAGTGACGCCTAACATACTCGCCGCTGCTGGGCCTAAGAAGAAGCCCAACGCCACCGAAGTAACAATTCGTCCCACGGTGCTGCTTGCAAACTTTTTGACGGCTCTGCCGATGCCCCGGACAGCGCCTTTGATGGCTTTACCTACGCGTGTGAACGCTCCACCGATGGCTTTTCCCAGCTTCTTCAAGAAAAATTCAGGTAACCCTGTGACTGGGTTGATCGTTCCCGCGCCGCCTGCGCGCATCAGCATACGCGCCTCACGTGGCGTGATGTGAGCCAGCATCTTATCGCCGCCTCGGCCCAAGCTTGCAATCCCGGCAGAGATGGGGTTTTTGACCATTCCACCGCGAGCAAAACCCTGAATAACAGGCTGAGAAACCTGATCCAATGCCATGTCCAACGCCATCAAATACATGGGGTCAAACTCAGCGGGCAAGAGGTCTTCTGGAACGCCCTCTTTAATCAGTTCCTGCCGGTTTTCCGTGTACTTATTTGGCTCTTGGAGAAGGGCATCTACCATCTCCTTCATCAAGTCAATCAGTTCCTGAGGCAACTGCATGCCACGCAACATCGTGCGTAGCTCTGCCACCGCCTGCGGATCAGCTTCTTCCGCAGCGGTAAACATCTCAGTGTTGAACTGTTGGGGGGAGATAGAGTTGCGAAGCTCGTTGAGCGTCGCATCATCTTCAGGGGTGAGATAACTCTTAGCGGCATTGCCTTGACCCGACATTTCGGGAACTAAAGACATGACGCCCTGCATCGCTTCAGCCATGATAATCCTTTCCAAAGTGGCAATAGACCCTCGTGCAGGGTCGCGCGCCGGGAAAGGACGCGGAATTGTCAGCAATTATGTGGTAATTCATTAGTTTCTGTCCACTTCAAGATAGCTTAGATAGAAATGTACGGTAGCAACCGACGATGTCACTTTGAGAATATCCCCGGCTTCTACAATGCAAGGAATTCCGTTAAAAACGTCAAAAGTCTCATTAACGGGCAGCGCCCTTACCTTTTGCAAAAAGTGTGGAGTGCCCGAGACAACCTGTGTCACCGTGATCAGCGCGCTCGATGTACCCGCATTGGTCACCCGCAATGAGCGCATGATGCCCGTATTCGCCGCAGGCACGGTATAGATCGTTTCCTCCGTCGCAGCAGCAGGGATTAGGTACTTACGTAGGTATTTATTTGCCATTATTGCGTTAGATCATAAAAAGAAATCGATCCGACCCCACTTCCTTGGGTCGCGCCGTCTACCGTTCTAACCGCTAAAGTAAAGATATCGCTGACCCCCGCGATCGTCGCGCCAAGTTGCAAATCCCAGTTGTAGTCGTTAGGCAAACTGGTTTGACTCACCCCCGCACTTCCACTAGAAGTCACATAATCCGTTTGAACTATGGTTCCTATTGCAGATATTGCAGTTGCAGCGACATCGTATTCCACGTTGCTATCAGAGGGTACGGTAGCTGCCCATGTCGCCCCCGTTAGCGTGGGATTCTTGAGCAGGACTACTTCATAGTTCTGGCTAGTCAATGGCAAAAACTGCACACGGTTTGGTAATACCACGGCACCTGTTCTGCCCGAGGCTAAACGAATAGACACGATGGGGAAAAAAGTTGCCGCCGTAGTGATGTTCGTAAACACCGTGGTGCGCCGTGCTACGTGGTCAATGGACGTTTGTTCAAATCCGCCTTCAGATACAACAGAGCAACATATCGATTTCATCGAAGCAGCTACGGCAGCAGTGGTCGTAATGATCTCGTAGCGTACCGGCAAAATCGCAGTAGTCATGTACACCGAGGTGACATCGTTGGCGTTTTGAAAGGTGTGGCAAATAATGTATTCACCGTTGATGATGAATCCACAACGTATTGAACCCACACCCAGCCATTCAAAATCCATCCACAGAATCTGCGCCTTACTGGGGTCCAGTGTTAAACCGCTCGGACCTGTTCCATCTAACTTGTCCCCATTCCACGACGATTGGTTCACAGTTCGCACGTCGCTTGGAGTGCCGGGAGTAGGCGTCGAGTTAGAACGCAAAACAAAGGAATACGTACCGTCAACGCGTTGGAAAAACACGCCGTTACTGTCGTTGTAGTACCCCACCCGTTGAGTCAAATTAAGACTCTGGCTGCTGTCCATCACAAAGGTGGCTAAAACCAGTAGGCCCTTGCCCGGCTGGTACGGGAACGAACGATACGTCTGTCTTTTAACAGACCCTACGCCTGCGCCAGTTACCTCCATCTTGATCGCGGCTTCATTTGACAGGTAGGTGGTAGTCCCGGTGCCCGTCGTTACCACGTCAAACTGGTTATCCGCAGCGTATCGGTTTTGACTGTCAAACAACGTATAAGGCTCGCTGACGCGTAGTCGTCCAAACGCATCCGTATTCGTGCCACCAATTGATACAGGAATCGTCATGCCAGTATCATCCATAACACCACCACCAGCTTCGTACCATGTAAAGGCAGCATCTTTGTCTTCCGTAACGACAGGCGAATACGTGTTGTTTAACTGCAGAATAACCTGTTCAAGAGAGCGAACAAGCTGGTTAAACTGCTCCGGGCTGTACTGCTGCGTCGCTGCGTTGGGCAGACGGACGTTAGTGATCTTACTCATCTCAAGCCATCCGGCTGTATGTCAACGCGCAACGTGCCATAACGCCAGTTGTCATCTACCTCGTCACTCTCAATCCGTAAACTGATCTGCCGCCCACGCGCGCGCGTGTCCACCTTCTCAGTGTTCGGAGCGATCACATACGGGTCTAACGAACTAGGCGCGGCTGTGGACTGCGGGTAAGACCGCAACAGCAAATGCACTGTCAAGTCGCCCACCTGATTCTTAAAGTCAGGGATAAACCGACGCATGTACATCATATTGTCGCCGTCACCGATGTCAAAGTAACCCGACTTAATGAATGACGTAATCGCTGCACCTTCGCCATTCACACCGTCCTCTTGGTTGTAGACACGCGTACGTCCCGCAGTCAAACCGTAAATCGTCGAGATCGTCGGCGCAGTGCTGTTCTGCATAAAGTTCGTCGCAAGCGGCTTTACAAAGGTGCCAATATCAGTCCACGCCGTACGAGACAAGGTGCCTATCGACCAGACATTCTCCAGATAGTTAAACGTCACAAACCGGTTGATGTAGTCAGTGCCTAAAGCGCAGTACCACCACGTTACCTCGTTAAACTGCGAGTTAACGCCAACGTGGAACTTCTCTTTTTGCGTCAGATTGATGTCCTTAAAGACGTAATCCTGCACCGTGCAAGGCATCTTCTTGACCGTACCGTCAAAGACGTAAAACGCCTCTGTTCCCATCCAAAACGCCACACCGTTTACGTCCGCTGCTGCGTGAGGCGCGAGGCATCCACAGTTAGCACCTAGCTGCTGAAAGCCAAACGTGTACGGAGGGCCGACATACTGCATGCCGTGCAAAGACGTGTCGGTGAAAATCAATATCTGACCACGAGAACGCACTGCGGTGATGATCTCGCTACCGTCAGTGAGCCGTTGGCCCCCGGCAGTGTTCGTGACACTCTCGGTAAAGACAGAAATGTCCTCTTGATTCGAGAATCGTACAAACATCGGGTCCTGCGTCGGGGGCGAACCCACTACGCTCTCCGTGCCAAAACAGACCAAATGCCGGTCTGGCGTCGATACCAAGGCATATTTGCTCTTGGTCGGCGCACCAGCAATCGCTAACACCCTGTCGTTAGGTGCGCTTGTGTCAAACAGGTAAATACCGCCATCGGCAATCTGGCAGATTACATCCTCGCCGTAGTTGTCGAACTGCCAGACACGTGAGCTCAACGACAAGCCTGCAGAGGCAGGACGTGGCGTACCCCACGTAGACAAGCTCCACGTACCAGTGCCCCAGCCATAGTCAAAATAGCTGATGTCTGAGCCCGTATTGATCTGATACGCGCCTACGACGGACGCACCACCGTTACCCGAATCAGAGCCGGTGGCCGTGACACCTACTTGAATGGTGTAAGTATTTACGCCAATGATTTCTTGAATTTCAAACTCGGCGTTTAAGAAGGCTGCAGTAACCGCACCCCCCAAACCAGCTGCGCCGCTGAAGGTGACAAAGTCCCCTCGAATCGCACCGTGTGCAGCGTCCGTAACCGTGACAATGTTGCTGCCGGTTGTCGCGGCAAACGTCACCCCGCCCGGGGGCGTTGTTGCTCGCAAAGGCGTGACATCCGTCCATGTACCGCCGTAAAAGCCATAAAGCTTCTTGTTCGTACCCACGAGGACGTGCGGAGCGCCGGATAGATCATTCCACGTGTGGACATCACTAGACATACCAACAAGGTACGCATTGTTTTCGGCGAACGAAGTCCAGCCGCCTATCTTTTCTGGCAGTCCATAACGAAAGCGGATGTAATCACCATCGATCCATCCGCCCTCTGCGCCGTATTCGGTATTCTGCTTGTCGATACCGGGCTTTAGCGCCAGTCTAAAATATGCCATGTTTTTTATCCTGCTTAGACAATAGGCCTACCATCAGTCCCCATGCGATCACTTGCCTCTTACGGCTTCGTATTGGCGGTAGCACTGCTTGAGGGCGAACCTGAGCTCATCGGCTTCTCCAGCGAGCCGGATAAGAAATTCGCTATCCGATCGGTAAAGCTCTTTTCCGGTACAGCCGCCTGATCCAACACCGGAGGCACCGGACACGGAATCGCCTTGGGCGGGGCGCTCATTCCTGTCGCGCAAGCTGTTAGAAAGAGCGGTAGCACGAGCATTAACATTCCTGATCTCAGCATCTTTTTCCCTCCGCAGCCTGTCCGCCGCCTCCTGCATATCCTGCTCGCGTTTCCTAGCTTCTTCCTGCCCTTTGGCGTAGGCCGCATACTGCTCAGCCTTCTCCTTGTCCCACGCCTGTTGGACCTCGGCTTTACCCGCGATATTGCCTTTATAATACCCGCCCCCAGCCGCTGCGCCAACAGCTAGTACAAAGCCAAGTATTACCCAAGGATTCATTTCTTCTCCGGCACTTTGGTGCCGTCAAGCTTCTTGTGAAGTTTGATCTCTTTACAGACCTGTACCTCTTTACCCTTCTTGTCTTTTTGCATATTGCAGACTTTCTTGGTCTCCGCTGCATGAATCTGGAATACCAAGAACAAGCTTGCAAAAACGGTAATTGCCATGCGTAGATAGATAAACATCAGTTGATCTCCGGATGAGAGGGTTGAACAGGCGCTGGTTTGCCAGCGTAACCAGTGGACGCAGCGGGTGCTGCACTAATGGGGTCAATCGTTGGCTCCATCCGCGTCACAGGCGCATGCGTCGGTGCCGGGGCCTTAGGCGCAGGTGCGCTTGGCTTGTCCTCACGCTCTGCTGCTGTAGACAAGCCCGGTGGGATGAACTGCTGGACAGCATCCTTGCCCTTGACCGCGAGGAGCGTCGCAAGACTTCCCAATATGTATTTCGACATATCGCTCAAGATTAGGAAGAATTGTTTGTCAGCAGGGGCCATCCCGCTCATCGGTTGCTCGACAAATACGACTGAATACAAGCTCACGCCCACCATGATGATCACAACACAGCAGAACGTAACAGCGATAAAGAACTTAATTACTGCATCGTGTTGTTCCTGTGTCAGCGCAAGGAACTGGCTTATTAGTTTTAGCGGGTTCATTGGGTTCCTCTTTCATCACTTCCGGTTTCAATAACTGATCCGGGCAGGTTCCTGTTACAGCACATTGTGGACGTTGGCAGCGCGGTTTGTCCCAGTTTTCTGGGTTCTGACAAAAATACCTAACCCGCTCACATCCACTAAGCCAACCTACTACCAGAATCAACCATATTAAGCGCCATCTCATAGTGATGCTCCCTGTCTGCTAATCCGATATACCCGCCGTTAATGGCCTTGGTCAAACCCTTGAAGTCGTTCGCATCTACAAAGCGATTAAGCTTGTTCGTCTCCCAGAACCAGCAAGCACTCTGCGCGGCACCTTCAAAAGTCTGCATATATTCCGCTGCCTCTTGCGTCGTAATACTCAACGACGC
>Ga0315909_10003171_pt1 | contig 20272 bp, 19 predicted proteins | sample LakEriMetagenome_11_FD_203527 | JGI IMG/M metagenome (GOLD analysis project Ga0315909, IMG submission 203527) | Freshwater fungal communities from buoy surface, Lake Erie, Ohio, United States - Buoy 2 MA125 | ecosystem: Environmental > Aquatic > Freshwater > Lake | place: USA: Lake Erie, Ohio... | reverse complement strand
GCCAGTATTTCGATGGAGTAATCCTAGACGAGATTGGTGACCAGAATCCTAAGATTTGGACAGACATAGTAAGACCTGCACTAGCTGACAGGAAAGGCTGGTGCTTGTTCATTGGTACGCCAAAGGGACACAACCACTTCAAAGAGTTGCGAGACAGGGCTGCAAATGAGGATGGATGGGGTTTGTTAGAGTTCAAAGCCTCAGAGACAGGGGTGGTAGATGATGTAGAACTGAAGGCTGCTAAAAATGAGATGGGTGAGGATAAATACCGCCAAGAGTTCGAGTGTAGCTTTGACGCTGCTGTAGAAGGTTCTTACTACGGAACTATCCTCAATGAACTGGAAGACAAGAAGCATATGCAAGAGATTCCCAGAGAGGAAATCAGCAGAACATTTACTGCTTGGGACTTGGGAATGGGTGACTCTACATCTATCTGGGTGGCTCAATTAGTGGGTACTGAGGTGCGCCTAATCGACTACTACGAGAATCACGGAGTAGGTTTAGACCACTATGTGAAGTGGATTAAGGACAACGACTATCTCAAAGCAGAGCATATTCTGCCCCATGACGTTAGGGTCAGGGAACTTGGGACAGGTAAGAGCAGACTAGAAATGCTTGAAGAAGCTGGACTAGAAGTCAAGATTGCACCCAGAATGGGGCTAGACGATGGCATCCAAGCGGTAAGAAGGTTGCTGCCAAGGTGCTGGTTTAATGTTCCTAAAGTGCAAACAGGACTGAACTGCCTGAGAAACTACCGCAGAGACTACGATGAGAAGCGTAAGATATTCTATGAAAGACCACTACACGATTGGTCAAGTCATGGCTCTGATTCTTTCCGTTACCTAGCCCTTGGATTGGATGAAGGACATTCAACGTGGTCTAAGCCGATTAACCAAACTCCGAAATGGATTGTCTGATGTATGTAACTATGCAGGGTGTAAATTTATCACCTAAAGTAAAAGAACTTGAAAAACGTCTCGAAATGCTTGAAAATATGGTAAAAGAGTTACAATTGGATAAACCCCGAATGGGTCGCCCTCCAAAGGACAAGCATGGTACAGAACGAGTTAATGTCGATAATCCAATCAGAGATTGATGATGCAATTGGATTTATTGAAAGCGAAACTGTTGAACAGCGCAAACAGGCTCTGGAGGCTTATCTACGACAGCCATATGGTAATGAAGTTGAGGGTAAGTCTCAAATCGTTACTGGAGAAGTGGCAGAAGCGATAGATGGTGCGCTACCTAGCTTAATCCGCATCTTTACAGGCTCAGATGATATTGTAGTTTTTGAGCCTCAAGGCCCGAAAGACGAAGCATCCGCAAAACAAGCGACACAGTATTGCAACTGGGTTTTTAGCCGTGATAACGCTGGTGTGGCCATTCTGCATGATTGGTTTAAAGATGCCTTGATGCAGAAGAACGGCATTGTTAAGGCTTATTGGGAAAACAAAGAAGACATTACTAAAGAGCGTTACTTTGACTTGTCTGATGACGAGTTAGCAATGCTGATGAGTGATGAGACTATGGAGATTGTCGAGCAAGATACGACAGAACTTCCTATTATTGACCCAATGGGACAGCCAGTTGTTGACCCTATGGGTATGCCTGTGATGAGTGCTACTCATAACGTAGTTGTCCAACAAAAGAAAAAGTCAGGCAAAGTAACGATTGAGAACGTACCCCCAGAGGAGTTCTTGATTAGCAAGAAGGCTAGGACTATTGCTGACTCACCTTTCGTAGCCCACAGGCAGATGTTGACTCGTAGTGACTTGGTTGCTATGGGTTTCAATAAGAAACAGGTAGAAAGTTTGCAGATGGGTGATGCTTTGGCATACACACCAGAACGTGTGGCTCGTTACGCAGCAGGTGAGCAACCTTACCAAACGCAGACTGATGACCCCTCAATGCAAGAGATTGAAGTCTTTGAGTGTTATGTCAAAACTGATATGAATGGAAAGGGCATTGCTGCTCTAACCCAAGTCTTCTACGCTTCAAACGAGATTCTTCAAGATGAAGATGGTAAGGAAATGGTTGAGGAAGTTGACTATGTTCCTTTCCACTCAATCTGTCCTATCCCTATCCCCCACAAGTTCTTTGGTAACTCGTTGGCAGATAGGACAACAGACTTACAACTGATTAAGACCACTATCACTCGTCAGATGTTGGATAACTTATATCTGACAAACAATGCACGAGTGGTTGCTGTTGAGGGTCAAGTAAACCTTGACGATTTGCTTACATCTACAGCAGGTGGTGTTATCAGGGCTAAGTCACAGGGTGCTGTTCAACAGTTGGTTGTTCAGAACGTAGCGCAAGCTGCTTTCCCAATGCTTCAGTATCTGGATACAGTACAGTCTAAGCGTACTGGTGTTAGCGATGCTTCACAAGGGCTAGACCCTGCTATCTTGCAGAATGTGACTGCTGCTGCGGTAGCTTCTATGCAACAAGCTGGCGCAGGTAAGATTGAACTGATGGCTCGAATCTTTGCTGAGACAGGCGTTAAGTCTTTGTTCCAAGGCATCTTGCATTTACTCTGTAAGTACCAAGACAAAGCACGAATGGTTCGCATGCGTGGTGAGTTTGTAGAGTTTGACCCTAGAACATGGGCTAACCAATACGATGTGTCTATCAATGTAGGTTTGGGTGCAGGAAATCGACAAGAGCAGATGGCTATGTTGTCGATGGTTCTTGCTAAACAAGAGCAGTTGATTGCTCAGTACGGCCCTGCCAATCCTTACGTTTCCCCTGCTCAATATCGTGGCACATTGGGGCGCATGGTTGAGATTGCAGGGTTTAAGGATTCTGCTGAGTTCTACAAAGCGATTACGCCAGAGCAAGACCAAGCATTGAGCAATCCTCCTCCACAACAACAACAAATGCCTCCAGAAGTTCAAGCAATTATGGCTAGGACACAGGCTGAGATACAGTCTAACCAAGCTAAAGCACAAGCTGACATTCAGTTAAAACAACAACAGATGCAGATTGATACAGAGATGGCGCAACAGAAGGCTGCCCTTGAAATGCAGTTAATGCGTGAGAAGGAAGTTGCTAAGTTGCAATTAGAGCGTGAAAAACAACAGGCTTACTTTGCCATGAAGCAACAAGAGTTTGAAGCAGAAGCACAATTAAAAGCAATGAAGATTGGTGCTGGCATTACATCTAACGTAGAGATTAGGGGTTAAGCATGGCAGTTACAGTAAACACACCTGACTACGAGCAAATAGTGCGTAATGCCTATGGCTCTATTGGTCGCACAGGTATTGGTAGTGGAGTATCCAACATTGACCAAGCAGGTTTGGATTACTGGATTAACACGTTAAAGACAGGGGCTTCAACTCCAGAAGCGTTTAACAGAAACTTTCAAACTGCTGTTGCGGATTACATAACAACCAATCCAAATGACGAGTACAGTCAGTATGTTAAAAATTATTTAGGTGTACCAGATACAACCGCTACAACACCAACTACTGTAGCTACAAGTACTCCAATTACTGCTCCTATCAATCCTACAGTTAAGCTGTATCAAGATACATTAGGCAGAACACCATCTCAAGAAGAAATTGATAGTTGGAATTTTGGTTCTACTATTGATGCAGGGGAACTTAATAGTTTTCTTGGTGCTGCACGAAATGAAGCTGTTGATACCAAGCCTACAACAGGTGCAGTAGCTAACATAGCTAAACAGATTTTGGCTCAAGGGACTACAGATAAATGGAGTGGTCAAGGGTTTGGTTCTGCTGAAAAGAACGCTTATGACATGGCTGTAATGTTGGCTGGTCAGGGCATTACTGACATTAACCAATTTGGTAAAGCTATAAGAGAAGTCCCAACTTATGATGAAAACGGAAATCAAACTGGAACTCAAGCGGTAACTCAGTTTGTTAATAAAGCAACTGGTGAGCCTATAAATTCATACTATGACAAAGCAGGTGGCAATGTTTGGGGAGGAACTTTTGCTGGAAAAGGCTCTACTTCTTATGGTGTTCAGTTTGATGATGCTGGTAAACCTATTTTTTATACCCAATATGGTGGCTCATCTAACGATTTATTTAATTTACTTGCTGAAAATCCAGTTTTAAATCTTGGTGCAAATGTTGTTGCTGGAGTTTTTGGTGGGCCATTGGCTGTTGGTGCGTTACAAGCTGCACAAGGTAAAGATTTTAATGATGTTGCAAAAGCTACACTTTTATCATATCTTGGTCAGCAAGCAGGTCAGTATTTTGGTGCTAATGCGCCAATTGATGCATCTAACATGAATCCAGCGCAATTTAGTGATGCGCTTGAAACTCAACTTATAACAGAGATGCAACGCTCTGGATTAACTAATGCACAGATTACTCAGTTTTTAGAAAATGCAAGTCCAGCAGACATTGCCTCTATTACTAGCGCATTACCAGTAACGGGTGCATCTGATACTTTACTTGTTGAAGCAGCAAAAGCACCAATTACTGCTGATGCTTTAATTAACACTCTGTCGCAAGTTCCAACTGTTGTTACAACTGCAACTAGACCACCAGAACAAGTATCTCCAGATGTAATCAATGCTGTTAATTCTTTAATATCTGGTGGCAATGTTGCGCCTCAAACTGTTGAAATTAAAGATACAAGACCTACGCAAACTGATAATTCAGCAACTATCCCTGTTATTACATCTCCAACTACAACTTCTCCTCCAACAATAACAACACCTACAGGCACAGTCCCAACCACTAAAGATACATCATTAACTCCATCTGATGTTATTAAGATTCTTGGAATTGGAACTACTATTGCAGGAATTAACGCTGCTACTGGCGGTGGTGGTACTTCTGGTGGGGTTCAATATCCAATTGTTGATGTTCCTGCTAATTGGGCTACTCCTCCAAAGACAGGCGTTGCACCTGCTACTGTATTGCCTCCAATTAACTTTGGCGATAGAAACCTACTAATTGGTACTCAATGGGAAAAGTTCCTAGACCCTAACTATGGTCAAGTACCAGAGCCTATCCAGTATTCACAGCCATCTAGCTTGAGTTACAACGATTTGATGGGCATCTTGGGTAGCAAACAAGGTTACCCTGCTAAATCTAGCTTGAGTATTAACGACATTATTTCTGGAATACAAAATCAGTATGGACAAGCACCTAGTAGCGCAATGGGCTAAAAACCTATTAAATGATGACTTTTTCAAAGAAGTCATAGATAATTTGAAAAAAGAGCAGATTAGTGTAATAATTAACACAAGTGCAGAAGAATGTGATAAGCGTGAAGACGCTTACAGGCACATTAAAACTATTGAACTACTTACAGGACACCTAGAAGGCTTGGCCTCGGAAACTGTGATTAGAGAGAAGAAGTGGAAGATTCTGTAGCCTTTAGGCTACACCTCCGTCCAGAAGGTTTCTGGCGATTATTGAGATGACAAATGGAAAACACCAACCCTAATGGGAGTGAAAGCCTAGATGTAAACCAAGCCGCTTCAGCGTTTGAAGGCATGATGGGTGATTCTGAGGAAGCTGACAACAGCCAAGCCGAAGGTCAACCAGAGTACCAACAAGAGACTGACGAAGTTGAGTATTCTGAGGAGGAATCCGAGGAACAGCCCAAGCAGAGATATAAAGTCAAAGCATCTGGTGAGGAAGTCGAAGTAGAACTAGACGAACTTATCAAGGGTTATCAACAAGGTACGGACTACACTAAAAAGTCTCAGGCTCTAGCTGAACAACGTAAGGCAATTGAAGCTGAACGTGGTCATTTAGAGCAGGTTAAACAAGAGCGACAGGCATATGCCCAGAAGTTGCAAGCGTTGGATAGCTTCCTTACGCAGCAAAATCGGGGTGTGGACTTAGATGTTCTAAAGGAAACAGACCCTATCGGTTATGCGGTAGCGGTAGCTGAACAGAGTCAGCGTGAGAAACAGTTAGCAGTAGTCAGGAATGAACAGCAACGCATTGCCCAACAGCAACAAGCCGAGCAACAAACCCAACTGCAAAACCATCTCCGTCAAGAATCTGAGAAGCTAGTTAGTCTTATTCCTGAGTTAGCTACGCCACAGGGTGATGCGGTTCGGAAACAAATCCGTGACTATGCGAAGTCTGTAGGGTGGTCTGACCAAGAACTCAGTTCCGTATATGACAGTCGTGCTGTGCATACGTTGTATAAAGCAATGAAGTATGAGCAACTTCAAAAGAGCAAACCAGAGTTGAATAAAAAACTCCAGTCTGCCCCTAAGATGATGCGCTCTGGTTCTTCTGCGCCAGTTACAAGGAATTCACAGGATAAACAGGTTATGCAAAGGTTGCGTGAGACAGGAAAAGTCGCAGACGCAGCTAAAGCATTTGAACGATTCTTTTAAATTTTGGAGTATTAAATTATGGCTACCTATCAAACATATACCGCAATCGGTATGCGTGAAGACCTCTCTGACGTTATCTATAACATCAGCCCTACAGACACACCTTTTATGTCTTCCATTGGCAAGACAAAGGCTACTGCTGTGTATCACGAGTGGCAGACTGACAGCTTGGCTGCTGCTTCTTTGTCAAACTACGCAGTTGAGGGTGCAACAGCATCTGACGCTACTATGTCTCCAACAACTCGTGTTGGTAACCGCACTCAGATTGCACAGAAAACTATCAAGATTTCTGGCACTTTGCAGTCAGTTGACAAAGCTGGTCGTAAGTCTGAAAAGGCTTATCAGTTGGCTAAAGCCTCTGCTGAAATCAAGCGTGATATGGAAACATCTTTGTTGAGCAACCAAGTTGCTACCAATGGTGATTCTTCTACTGCTCGTAAATTGGGTGGTCTGCAAGCATGGTTGAACAGCAACTATGATGGCGGTACTTCTGGTGTTGCTGGTGACTTGGGTACTACTGCTCGTACCAACGGCACAAACCGCACCTTCACAGAAGACATCTTGAAAGTTGTTGTTAAAGAAGTGTACGCTTCTGGTGGCAATCCTAAAGTGTTGATGGTCAACCCTGCTCACAAGCAAGTTGCATCTACATTTGCTGGTATCGCTGCACAGCGTTTCATGGCCCCTGCCAATACCCCCAGCACTATCATTTCATCGGCTGACCTCTATATGAGCGACTTCGGAACGATTTCTATAGTACCGAATAGATTTATGACTTCTACCAACTCATGCGATGAGACAGCGTTTATCGTTGACCCTGACATGGCTGCTGTAGCTTACCTGCGTCCCTTCCAGACCAACGAGTTGGCTGTGACTGGTGACAACGAGTCTACACAGTTGTTGGCTGAGTACACCTTGGAAGTTAAAAACCAAGCTGCTCACGGCATCATTGCTGACTTGACACCTTAATCTAAGGTGACCTAAAAAATGCCTCAGACTAACCCTCTGGGGCATTTTCTTTTCTAGCCAAACTGATAGAATTGCGCTATGACAAATCCTATTATTCCTCGCAAAACTGTTGTTCATGCTGATGGTGATGGTGGAATCATCATTGAAACTCGTGAAGACATTTCAGCTATTCTTGAGCAAAATAAAAAAGAGTACAACTCTTTTGATGAAAAAGCAAAATGGTCTGATGATTTACTTGGTAACAAAATAGCATCTATACCTTTTACAGTTATTGATGAACTCAATAAACAAGGTATCATGCGTGGTTTTTCTATCGTTGACCAAAAGCGTATGAAGACGTGGTTAAATGAACGAGATAACAGAGTTTTTAGAACTCGAACAGGAGTTGTATGAGTTTTACTACCTATGCTGAACTACAGACAACTATTGCAGAATATTTGGCTCGTTCAGACCTAACGACTCAGATTCCAGACTTTATCCGTTTGGCAGAAGTACGCTTACGCAGAGACTTGCGTATTCGTCAGATGTTGACTTCTACATCTTTGACCTGCACATCTGGGACTGCTACAGTTAATATCCCATCTGACTTCTTGGAAGTAAAAGATTTTGTGGTTGCAGGTAATCCTGTATTTCCATTGAACTATGAATCTCCGTCTTTGTTCTCTCGTAACTCACGAAGCATGGACGCAGGTAAGCCATTGGATTACACAGTCTTGGCAAGCACATTTAAGTTAGCACCTATTCCTGATTTTGCTTACACATTGAGTTTGGTTTATTCTGCTGCGCCTCCTTTCTTGAGTACATCGAATACAAGTAATACATTCTTGACTGTTTGTCCTGACTTGCTCTTGTATGGTGCTTTGATTGAAGCCGAGCCTTACTTGATGAACGATGCTCGAATCAATACATGGGGAACTATGTTTGACAGGGCTATGGGTTCGTTGACTCGTTCTGATGAGAAGGGTCAATTCTCTGGCGTTCCTTTGGCAATGCAAACTACATACATCTAATATGGCTACACAAAGAATTCAACTAGGTGAGTGGATGCCTGACCAGTCAGGTATTACTGGTGCATTGACTAACGCTAAGAACGTGGTTTCTCAAGCTGTGGGATATGGGCCTTTCCCTAGTGCTGTAGCGTTCTCTGGTACTGCTGCCGAGGACTTAGTTTCTTTGTACGCTGCCAAGAATCCAGACTCTACGACTCAGTTGTTTACTTCTGGTGCATCTAAGATTTATACAGTAGATGGCGTAGGCGCATTGACTCAAGTTAAGACAGGGATGACTACTGGTATTAACGACAAGGTTCGTTTTACTCAGTTTGGTAAGACTGTTATCACAACTAACAATGCTGATGTATTACAAGCATGGACTTTAGGAACTTCTACAGCATTTGCTAATTTAAGTGCTTCTGCGCCTATTGCTAAGTTCATTACTGTTGTGCGTGACTTTGTGGTTTGCGCTAATACCTATGAATCTTCTGCACAACAACAATATCGTGTTCGTTGGTCAGCTATCAATAATGAGACTGATTGGGTAGAGAATGTAAACACTCAGTCTGACTATCAAGATATTCCTGATGGTGGACAGATTGTAGGAATCCGTGGTGGTGAGTTTGGCTTGGTGTTCTTAGAAAGAGCCATTAGCCGAATGACCTATGTAGGTACTCCGTTCATATTCCAGTTTGACAACATCTCTCGTAACAAGGGATGTATGGTTGCAGGGTCTATTGCACAGTACCAAGGGATTACATTCTTCCTATCGGATGATGGATTCTATCTGTGTGATGGTCAGACTGTTCAGCCAATTGGTAGTGAGAAGGTTGACCGATTCTTTATTGATGACGCATCAGAATCTGACTATGGTTCTATGTCTGCTGCTGTTGACCCTATTCGCAAACTGGTTATTTGGAACTATGTAGCTACAGACGGAAATCGTAAACTAATCATTTACAACTTTGCTACAAAGAGATGGACTTATGCAGATGCAGGTACTGATTACTTGTCTGAGGCATCTACGACTGCTGTAACTTTAGAGCAGTTAGATAGCATTAACGCATCTATTGACGCATTGACAACAAGTTTAGACTCACGTTTGTATGTGGGTGGTAAGTATTTCCTTGGTGGTACGCTAGGTGCAAAGGTTTATACCTACACAGGTGCAAGTCTTACAGGAAACATTGCTACTGGCGACATTGACCTTGGTGGACAGTCTGTAGTTACTTTGGCTAGACCACAGGTAGACAATGGCTCTGCAACGATTGCAGTAGCTTCTCGTACATTGTTAAGCCAAGACGTTACCTTTGGGACTCCAGTAGCTGCTGACTCAGAGAACAGGGTTTCTTTGCGTAGCGCAGGGCGTTACCATCGTATTCAAGTTGTTCCTACTGGCGCAGATTGGAAGAACGCTGTTGCTGTAGATGTGGATGTGACAGGTCAGGGAGTGCGCTGATGTTTAGAAGCCTACCTGCGTTTGGTGGTGACCAGAGGGCTGTGGCTGAAGTTGTCCGTGGAATCATGGACGGAAAGACCAATAACACAGGGACTTTGACTCTGGCAACTGGTGGTGCTACCACTACCACTTTGACAGACAGGAGGATAGGCCCAGACAGCGTTATCTTGTTTGCGCCAGCGTCTGCTGCCGCCAATGCGGACTATATGCCTTATGGGGCTTTTCAGAGCCTTGTTGACCAAACTCTTGCTGCAGCAAATACTGCCTATGCAATGACGATGGACACTACGGACTTTTCCAATGGCATAACTTTATCCAATAGTTCTAGGATGAATGTCAAAAACACAGGCATTTATAATTTTCAATGGTCTGGTCAGTTTGAGAATACCGACTCGCAAGACCATGATGTAAGGGTTTGGATAAAAATCAACGGAACGAACCTTACTGGCTCAACAGGATTCTTTGCTGTACCTAGTAAACATGGTTCGGTTGATGGTCGTGGTTTGGTTGGTTGGAACTATTATTTAAGCCTAAATGCCAATGATTACATTGAACTTTGGTGGGAAGCAGATAGTGCATTAGTAAGTCTTCAAGCCTATGTTGCTGGTACAAATTACCCATCTACAGCGTCTTTGATTACTACAATGAACTACATCTCTCCATCAGCATTGACAAACATTTACGCTAGTTCCCAAGGACAGGGTACGGCTACGATAACCCACTTTGCAAATTCGACTGCCAATAAGACATATAGGTATGCAATTATTGGTTAATTTTAATAATTTATGTATAATGGATTCCGTGGATGACCCATCTTGGAATCCGAAACTCTAGGAGTAAAAGATGGCTACCACTACCACATCGTCAATTGACCCAACAATTCAGCCCTACCTTTCGTATGGCTTACAGCAAGCACAGCAAGCCTATCAGGGCGGTGGGCCTCAGTACTATGGTGGTCAGACTTATGTAAGCCCTAGCACTACCACTCAAACTGGTCTACAGGCTTTAGAGGCTCGTGCTTCTTTGGGTAATCCCTTACTTCAATCTGCTCAGAATCAGCTACAAAACACAGTTTCTGGTGGTTTTCTAGGTGGAAACCCTTTCTTTCAAGGTGCATTTCAACCTGCTGCCAAGGCTGCTGAGACTCAGTTTCAAACAACTTTAGGTGACATTGCATCTAAGTCTAGCCTAGCAGGGCGTTATGGCTCTGGTGCTATGGGTTCTTTGCAAGACAGGGCAACTGGTCAGTTTGGTCAACAATTGGCTAATACTGCTGGTCAACTGGCTTATCAGAACTACGCTGATGAGAGAGCAAGACAGCAAGCTGCTACGATGGCTGCCCCTGCAATGGCTGGTGCTGACTACCAAGACATTCAGCAAATGTTGCAAGCAGGTCAGTTGCGTGAGGGCTACCAAGGTCAGCAATTGCAATCCGACATTGCTAAGTTTAACTTCTTGCAAAACCAGCCACAACAGAACTTACAGAACTATCTATCTTTGGTCTATGGAAACCCATTAGGACGAGTTGGTCAGTCTACAGCTAGTGGCGCAGCAGATACATCATCATTGCAAAACCTATTAGGTATTGCTGCTGTTGGTGGTGGTTTATATAAGAATCTAGGCTCTCCTAACATTGGAAGTTGGTTATCTAATTGGGGTTCTACTCCTAGCAACTTTGTTGACGTTGGTGGATTAGGTGCTGCATCTAATGCTACTTTGGCACAATTAGGAATCTAATTATGGCTGGACTATTAGACATTTTCGGTACAGGCGGTGCAGACACAATGGGTCTGTTGGGTATGTCACAAGCTGACATTGCTCGTAATCGTGACGATGCACAAGCACAAGCCTTGTATGCCCTAGCAGGGCGTTTATTCCAAGGTGGCAATACTGGTCAGTCTATTGCTGAAGGATTGCAAGCTGGTCAAAAGGCTTACAAAGGTGGTATGCAAGAAACATTGCAAAGCCAGTTACAGAATGTCCAGTTGGCTGACATGATTCGTAAGCGTAAGTTAGAACAACAACAACTAGCTGAACAACAACGAATTCAAGGTGTTATCCAAGGTGCTGTAACCAAGCCTCAAGAAATTTATGGTGAGGACATTATGGGTCAGCGAGTAGGCGAAGGCATGACTGCTGGTGGCTTTGATTTGCAAAAAGCAATTCCTCAATTGATGGGTTCTGCTGAAGGTCGCAAAGCACTAAATGAGTTGGTTGCATCTCAGAAAGCAATGCAACCAGAGTACAAAGAAGTTAATGGTGCGCTTTATGAGATTTCTGCTGGTATGCCTCCAAGATTGGTTGCTGGTTCAAAAAAGCGTGATACTGTAACAGTTGGAAATGTTGTTCTTGATAAAGACGATATGCGTGTTCTTTATACCGCACCTGATGCACCTGCTGGCTCAATTAAAGAGTTCCAAGATTTTATGAAGTTGCCTAAAGACCAACAGGCAGCATATATTCAATTGCAAGAACAGAAGCGTCCTGTTACAAACGTCAATATGTCAACAGAGGGTGAGCGTAAAGCTAGTTTGTTCCAAGAGCAAATGAAGGGTGCGTCTGATACGATTGCATCGCTTGGCCCTGTTGACATGGCAAACAGAACAAATCAGGCTCAATTTATCGGTGCTGGTGGCATGGGTAATATTGCTATCGACCCTAAGATTCAACAATACAAGCAAGCAGCAAACCAATGGTCTGAATCTTACTTGCGTGTTAAAACTGGTGCTGCTGCAACACTTCCTGAAGTTGAACTTAATAACAAAACATTCTTCCCTGTGTTTGGAGATGATGCGGCTACTGTAAAACTTAAAGAGCGCATGAGAAAGAAAGCTGAACAAGATTTGGGAATTATGGCTGGTCGTGCCGAAGTTAAAGATTCTAAAACAACACCCAAAACTCCTGAAGCACCATTAAATTTCGAATTGCCTAGTGATTTTTCATCTCAACTTGCTGCTGAAATTGCAAGACGCAAAAAAGAGACTAGTAAATAATGGACTTAACTAAATTATCAGATAGTGATTTGATGGCACTACAGTCAGGTGACTTGACTAAAGTCTCTGATGCTGGTTTAGCTATTCTTAATCAAAGTCAACCAAAATCCCCAACACTCAAAGAATCATTTGAGCGTGGTGCTGGTCTAACTTATCGTGCTGTTGCCCCTACATTAGCTGGCGCACAGATTGGCTCGTATGGTGGCCCATTAGGTGCGCTTGTTGGCTCAATGGCTGTTCCTGCTGCTGATGCTGTCAATGCGTTATTAAATGTAATTGCTTCACCATTTACTGATAAGAGATTGATTCCTGCATCTCAAGCTATTCAAAACTTGATGACGCAAGCTGGAGTTCCTGCTGCGCCAGAAACGCAAACACCAACTGAGCGAGTTGTTGGTGGTGGATTAGAAGCAATGACAGGTGTGGCTAGGACTATTCCTGCTTTGATTAAAGCATCTACAACTGCTGCATCTCCTGTGACTCGTGGAGTTACAGAGCAACTTGCTGTAGCCCCTAAGACACAAGCGATTGTGACTCCTACGGCTGTTATGTCTGGTCAAACAGTTACAGAGGCTACTGGTAATCCTTTATATGGCGCAGCTACCACATTGGCAACAGGTACTGCTGGTAGCGTTAAGCGTTCTCAAAAAGAGCAAGCATTGTCTTCTCAGGCATTAGACAGAATTGCCACAGACAGATATGACCAATTAAAAAAATCTGGTGTTCAATTAAAATCTGATGAGTTTGTTGACTCAATGGATAAGATTGCAAAAGGTCTTAGAGAAGAAGGTTATGCACCTGAAATTTTCCCCAAAGTAGCTGGCGCAATTAACCAACTTACATCTACTGCCCAACCTAAAGATTGGACTGAACTTCAGGCTTTGCGTAAGATGATTCGTGCTGGTCAAAAGAGTATTGAGCCAGAGGAAAAACGAATGGCATCTATTCTTTTAGATGAATACGATAACTACTTAATGACTGTTCCTAAAGAATCAATTATTTCTGGGGATATGAAAAACGCAACCCAGTTATGGTCTGAGGCTCGTAATGCTTATTCAAAAATGAAAAAGTCTGAAGTATTTGAGGATATGCTTAATGAAGCAAAGCTAGACAGAAGCAAATTTACTCAGTCTGGTGAAGAAAACTCACTTGCTAAACAATTGCGTCAACTTGCTAAGAATGACAAGAAAATGCGTTTGTTTACTAAGACTGAACAGGACGCTATTGAGAAAGCTGCCAAAGGCGACAATGTTCAGAATATGTTGAAATTCTTTGGACGCTTTGCACCAACTGGCCCTGTGAGTGGATTGTTTACTGGTGGTGCAACTATGTATGCGCCAGCAGTCGGTATTCCTATGGCATTGGGTGCAGCAGGTTCTCGCGTAGCTGCTACAAATATGCGTAGAGGTAGCGTAGAGGACTTGACTAACATTATGCGTACTGGTGGTATCCCGCAAACAATTGGTGGGCCATTTAGGGCTGTTACACCAACAACAGCTAGAGGTCTATTGTCTATGGAAGACTTAGACGAAGAACAGCGCAATCTTTTGGGTATCCAATAAGGACTAACATGGCAAAGACCAAGATTTCAGAATACAGCAGTACCGCTAATAACAATACTGACATTAACAGTATTAACTTAGCGGAGGGTATGGCCCCATCTTTGGTCAACAATGCTATTCGTACATTGATGGCTCAGTTGAAGAACTTTCAAGATGGTTCTGCTGGTGACAATGTAACTGTAGGTGGTAACTTATCGGTTACTGGTACATCTACTCTGACAGGCACTTTAACGGCTACTGCTGGTCTGTCAGGCCCACTCACATCATCGTCTGCCACTATTACTGGTGGAACTATCAATGGTGCTGTAATCGGTGGCTCATCTGCCCAAGCTATCACAGGAACAACAGTAACTGCCTCCACAGGCTTTGTAGGTGGTTTGACAGGTAACGTAACTGGTAACACCACAGGAACACACACAGGTGCTGTAACAGGCAATGTAACTGGTAACCTGACAGGCAATGTCTCTGGTAACGTCACAACGGCTACAGGAACTTCTACATTCAATAATGTCACGATTGATGGCACATTGGATATGTCCTCTGGAACAGTAGGAACAATCACAGGATTGGCTACACCAGTTAACGCATCTGATGCAGCGACTAAGGGTTATGTAGATACTGCTGACGCTTTGAAGCTGAATCTTTCTGGTGGCACTATGTCTGGTGCTATCGCTATGGGTACAAACAAGATTACAGGTCTTGGTACTCCTACGGCTGATGCTGATGCAGTAACCAAGTCTTATGTAGACGCTATTGCTCAAGGTATTGATGCCAAAGCCTCTGTGGTTGCTGCTTCTACTGCAAACCTTACGTTATCTGGCGCACAGACCATTGATGGTATATCTGTTATTGCAGGTGACCGAGTATTGGTTAAAGACCAGACTACTGCTTCTAATAATGGTATCTACTTATGTGCATCTGGTTCATGGACTAGAACGACAGACGCTGATACATACGCTGAATTGGTAGCTGCTTACACCTTTGTTGAAGGCGGTACAGTAAACGCTAATAATGGATTTATCTGTACTATCCCAACAAGCGGTACTTTAGGTAGTACATCAATTACGTTTGCTCAGTTCTCAGGTGCAGGGCAAGTGGTTGCTGGTACTGGCATGAGCAAGACAGGTAACACGCTTAACGTGAATACTGCATCAAGCGCACGAATTGTTGTAGGGGCAGATGAGATTGATTTGGCTACAACTGGCGTTACTGCTAGTACATATAAGTCTGTAACTGTTGACACATTTGGACGTATCACAGCAGGTACGAATCCCACTACCATCTCTGGTTTCGGTATCACAGATGCTTACACAAAGACTGAAGTTGATACTTCTCTGAGTGGTAAGTTATCTACTACTGGTGGCACGATGAGTGGTGCTTTAGCTATGGGTACGTCTAAGATTACTGGATTGGGTGACCCTACCAATAACCAAGACGCTGCCACTAAGACTTATGTTGATGGCATCTTAGGTAGTGCAACATCTGCTGCGACAAGTGCTGCTGCTGCTGCGACTTCTGCTTCTAATGCTTCTACGAGTGCCTCAAATGCCTCTACAAGCGCAGGAAACGCATCCACAAGCGCAACAAACGCTGCTGCTAGTGCTACCGATGCGGCTAACACTTACGATGCCTTTGATGACCGATATTTAGGTTCTAAGAGTTCTGCCCCATCTGTAGACAATGATGGAAACGCTTTGCTCACAGGTGCTTTGTACTGGAATACATCGACTAACAATCTATTTGTGTGGACAGGTTCTACATGGGCTAACGCAGCGTTCACAGCAGGTTCTTTTGCTACCTTAACAGGCGTTGAAACCCTTACTAACAAGACCATTACCTTTGCTGATAACACTCTAACCAATGTTGCAAGCATTAACACAGCACAGACCTTTACAGGAACTAAGACCTTTACAGGTACATCATCAGCAACTGCCATTGTACTAAACGATGCAGCAGAGGTAGCAACAGTATCAGCAACAGCGGCTACTGGAACGATTAACTACGACATAACCACTCAGTCAGTCTTGTATTACACAAGTAATGCAAGTGCTAACTGGACAGTTAACTTCAGAGCCTCTAGCGGTACTTCACTAGACACTCTGATGAGTACAGGTCAATCAATGACTGTGGCTTTCTTGGTCACTCAAGGCTCTACTGCTTACTACAACTCTGCTGTTCAAGTGGATGGCACTACATCAGGTGTGACTACTAGATGGCTTGGTGGTGCTCCTACTGCGGGTAATGCTAGTGGAATAGACAGTTACAGATTTCTTTTAATCAAGACAGGTAGTGCGACTTTCACAGTCTTGGCAAGCAACACACAATTTAAGGCTTAATCGTATGCCATTACAAGCAACTTCTGGTGCAGCTTCTTATGATGCCTTTGGTGGCGGTGTTCCTGTTGTGCCTAACTACATTGAGGATGTGTTCTCTACTTACCTATACACGGGTAATGAAACTGCTAGAACTATTGTAAACGGCATAGATGTTTCTACTAAAGGTGGTTTGGTTTGGTGCAAAAGTCGTAACACTGTTAGTACATCTTGGCATAATCTTTTTGACACTGGACGAGGAAATAATCAGGCTCTGTATTCTAATAGTACAAGTGCAAGTACAGATTATGGGTCAGGTTCTTGGTCTCCAGCTACTACAGGATTTAATCTTGGTGATGCAATTTCTGCACCATCACTGCCCAATAGAATTGGTGATAATTATGTCTCATGGACATTCCGCAAGCAACCAAAGTTCTTTGATGTTCAAACCTATACTGGAAATGGTACAGGAAAAACTGTTAGCCATTCATTGGTATCCACTCCAGCCTTTGTAATAGTTAAAAGAACTGATAGCACTGGTGATTGGTACGTTTGGAATGTACCTGCTACAGGCACAATAAATTGGGGCAAACTTAATTCAACGGCTGCATTTGCGGCAGATTGGTATAATTATTTTGATGGCATAGGCCCAACTACTTTTACACCACTTGGTAGTGGCCCATTAAATACTAACGGGGCTACATATGTTGCTTATTTCTTCGCCCACAACGCAGGAGGCTTTGGCCTAACTGGTACAGACAATGTGATTTCGTGTGGGTCAATGTCTGTTACCGCTGGTGGTGATGCTACTGTTACGCTTGGATACGAACCACAATGGGTTCTTACGAAACGCATAGATGCCGCAGGTGGATGGGGTATGTTTGACAACATGCGTGGTTGGGCTTCTACTGGAACTGCATTGTTATTAGCAAATAGCAGTAGTGCAGAAAGTAATTATGGCGCTACACCAGTAGGAAACCCAACCGCAACAGGCTTTACTGTACAAAACTTTACCAGCACATCAGGCTCAACTTACATCTACATAGCCATTCGTAGAGGCCCAATGAAAGTACCTACTGATGCGACTAAGGTGTTTAATACTGTTTTATGGACAGGAAACTCAACCAACAATAGAGAAATAACTGGTGTTGGATTTAATCCTGATTTTGTAGAAGCTGGAACAAGAAGTAGTACAGTATCTGCTGGATTTTCTCGTGTCGTTGTTGATAGGCTAAGAGGCATAGACCCGTATCTTGAGACTTATAGAAACTACGCTGAAAGCTCAGGGTCTGACCTTGTAAGTTTTAATAATGATGGGATTACTGTTAACTACGCTTCTTCTGGAGCTTTAAACAACAATACCAATATCTACGGACATTTCTTCAGACGTGCCCCTAGCTTCTTTGATGAGGTTTGCTATACAGGGACGGGAGCAAATCAAACATTACCGCACAACTTAGGTGCAGTACCTGAGTTAATGATTACAAAAAACAGAAGTAATTCATCAAATTGGCGTGTTTATGATGCTTTTAATGGCCCAACAAAAAGAGGAACTTTAAACGCAGACACAGCTTGGGATGTGCAAAGCACCATGTGGAACGATACTGCGCCTACATCAACTGTGTTTACTGTAGGAACTTCTAATAGCGCATCTTCCCAAACCTACGTCATTTATTTGTTTGCTACAGCGGCTGGTGTAAGTAAAGTATTTTCATACACAGGCAATGGCTCATCACAGACAATTAACTGTGGCTTCACGGGTGGGGCGAGGTTTGTTTTAATTAAGCGTACAGATGATGTTGGTGATTGGTATGTATGGGATTCTGCTAGGGGTATCGTGTCAGGAAATGACCCACATCTTAGCCTCAATACAACAGCCGCTGAAGTGACTACTGATGACACGATTGACACAGACTCAACTGGCTTTGTAGTCAACCAAGTTTCAGCAACTAATGTGAACGTATCTTCTGCAACCTACATAGGGCTGGCAATAGCTTAAAGGACTTATATGCAAATCAGAACACAAACAGGCGCAGTCATGTACGAAAGTGAATTTCGTGCATACACAAAAGCCAATGGTGGCCCATCATGGGACATAACAACAACTGAAGTCTTAGAGGCTTTGGGTGCTGATGTAGTCTTTGAAGGCGCACAAGCAACAGGAGGTACTGTTTACCAATACTCTCAAGCCAATGGTGTTGAGCAAGTAGATGGTAAGTGGTACACAAAGTACATCCTTGGCCCTGTCTTCATTGACCAAGTGGTTGATGGTGTAACTACTACTGCTGCTGAACAAGAAGTGGCTTACAAGGCTTCTAAAGATGCTGAACAGGCTAAGAGTGTTCGTGCTTCTAGGGATGAGAAACTAAAAGACTGTGATTGGACACAAGTAGCAGACGCTCCTGTGGACAAAGCAGTATGGGCTACCTATCGTCAAGCCTTGCGTGATGTAACTACGCAGACAGGTTTCCCTTGGACTATTACATGGCCTGATGCGCCATGACTGATGTAAGCCATGAGCAAATCTATGAGCGTCTACTAGCTGTTGAAGCAAAGGTAGATGAGATAGATAAGAACACCAAAGACCTTGTAGAAGCTATTGACGCTGCCAAGGGTGCTGTAAAGGTTCTTAACTGGATAGCATCTATTGCTCAACCAGTTTTGTGGATTGGTGGGTTAGTCATTGCTGCTGGTGCTGTCTGGCAGACTTGGATTAAAAAATGAAAGATTGGGCTGTGGCTTTTACTACCGCAGTCTTGTTTTGTATTACTGTCATTTGGTGTGTCTACATTATTGTGTGGGCATGGTACTAGCGTTTTTGTTGGCTGTAACTATTGAGTACAGATGTGTTAAGTGGGTTTGGGTTGGCGATGTGTACAACCGAAAAGTCTACTGTATTGAATGGAAAAAGGTAGATAAGAAATGATAGACCCAATCACAGCACTAGCTGGCATACAGTCAGCAATCAGCATGGTCAAGAAGGCAGCTAATGTTGCCAATGACTTAGGCTCGCTTGCACCCATGATTGGTAAGCTATTTGACGCTAAGTCTGTAGCTACCAAGGCAATGCTTCAAGCCAAGCAGTCTGGCAAAGGCTCGAACATGGGTACGGCTCTCCAGATTGAGATGGCACTAGAGCAAGCCAGAGCGTTTGAAGAAGAACTGAAGATGCTCTTTATGCAGACAGGTAAGATTGATGTTTGGAACAAAATTAAGGCTCGTCAAGCAGAGATGGACTTGGCAGATGCCAAAGAAATAAGTGCATTAAAGAAAGCCGAGAAAGAAGCTAAACAGAAAGAGCAAGAACAACTAGAGATTGGCTTGGCAATAGGTGGAATCTTCTTTGTTCTGTTTCTAGTGTTTGTTGGCGTGAATGAGATGATGGATTTCTGTGCAACCACTCGTAGATGTGGCAGATGAATGAGTACCAAAAGACTTTTGATTTGTGCTTAAAAATCTTCGTTTACGGGGTAGTAGCACTTTATTTCTTGGGTTTTCTGAAGTTCCTACCTGATGACTTGTCAGACAGAATTGTCAATCTCTTACTTGGAAGGATTGGTTTAGGTAAATGAGATATTTATTGCTTCTTTTACTGCTAACTGGCTGTGAAGACAGGTATCGGTATAAATGCCAGAATCCTGATTACTT
>Ga0315909_10003170_pt1 | contig 20274 bp, 15 predicted proteins | sample LakEriMetagenome_11_FD_203527 | JGI IMG/M metagenome (GOLD analysis project Ga0315909, IMG submission 203527) | Freshwater fungal communities from buoy surface, Lake Erie, Ohio, United States - Buoy 2 MA125 | ecosystem: Environmental > Aquatic > Freshwater > Lake | place: USA: Lake Erie, Ohio... | reverse complement strand
CACCTTGTAGTAGATCTTGTAGAGATGCTCCTGTGTCTTCTTGTCAAAGACCGTGAGCGTCACGTAGACATACTTGTTGGCTGGAGCCTCTGGCTTGCCCTCGCGTGGAAGCGCACGCCACGTGGTGTACTCCTCCGTGCTTCGGCTGGCGAAGAACTCAATGGCAGATGTCCCGCTCTGGAACGTCTTCTCCTTCGGCTCCTTCTTGTCGGAAAGCCATACATCAACTGCGACCTGTGGGCCGCGCTTGTTCTCAGTCATTAGAAATCAAACTCCCCTACTTCAACCTTCTTCGTTGGGGCTGGAGCCACTCGCTCCTGATCCCCAAACAGCGCCTTCGCCGCCGATGATACCTTATCGGTTGCGATGTCGGACTCTGGATCATCACCTGTTGGGATAAGGAACCCAGTGAGCAGCGCGTACTTCAGTGCGCCAGTGGCAGCCTTGTACGCCGCCTTGTCGCCTGAGTCAGCGCCCGTGCCGATGGACTGGAACGAGAGGGTCTCGCCCGTCTCTCCGTCCGTCAGCGTCCATGTGAAGCGGAGGGTAAGCAACGCCTGCTTGCCGCTTGGCGTAAGCCCTTCGCTAATCACATCAATGTTGGTTGGCGTCATCGAGACGCTCAACTTTGACAACTGCTCGCGCACCTTGTCGGCAACTGCCGATGCCTGCACGAACTTGTATCCCTGTGCCGAGTTCGTTCCCGTCTTGGCAACGTACCCGACCGCTTCCATGACCTTGGCGATCTTCGCCGCGAGTTTGATTGGCTGCGTCATCCTCTGCACTCCTTCAACCACTGGCAGCCCTTGCAGGGCCACTCCGCCTTCATATCCTTCCCCTTGCGGGACGGCAAACGGGGCGGCTTCCGCTTGTCGAAGTATTGTAGCACATGAAGAACCCTCATGGCGCGATTACGCCACGCCCTGTCCAACGTGTACTCCACAATCTGGAAGTTGTCAGCGGCGACATAGACCACACGGGCTTCGTGCGGGTCGCCTGTCTGCAACTCCAGGATATGTGCGTAAATGGAAGCCTGGATTGCGTGCTCTGGCTTGACGCCCTTGAGGTATTGCATCCCACGGCTGTTGATTGACTTGTACTCCCAGACCTCATTGATGCCGTCCTTGCGGAGCACGACGGCATCGGCGTTGCCAGAGAAGTTGTACTCGTCCCAGACCAGCGGTACTTCCTCGCGGAAGGACTCCAGCAGACCAAGCCGCTCGGCTTCACGACCAGCTCGGTTGAGGACTTCGGCAACAACATGGCCGCGCTCGAAGACGCGGTACAGGCTGTCGGGGAATGGGTTGCTTGGCTCCACCTTCTCGGCGTTGTACCACTGCTGGCGGACACACGCTCCAAGGAGTGAGCCGCGCCAACGGCGAGCCGATGGTCGACCGACCTCAGCCTTTGCCTTCAGCGCAACATCAAGAACCTGCGAGACGTTCATTCGCCCAGCAATTTCTTGTACATATCTGTGCGAGTTGGCAGGTACCCGCTATACGTTCGCAGGCACTGGTCTACGCGCCAGAGATTGTCTGGATTGTGCGTGGTCTTCAACTCGCCCTCCCTAATCTCCAGGTTGTACAACGCCCGCGCATTGTCCATGTGGTAGTCACGGCGGTCGCCGTCTCCACTACCGTACTCTACACGAACACCGAGCGCATCGCCAACTCGACTGGCTAGATCATAGACCGTGATGTTCTCAGCGCAGACGTTGAGAATACCACGGACGGCTGGGCTAAGGGCGGCAAGGGCAATGCACCACGCCGCGTCGTCCACGTTGAGGATCGGGCGCCGAGCATCCGACGCTGGCTTGATCACCCCATTGTGGATGGCCTCCCAAACAAAGGCGTTGACCACAAGGTCGCGGCGCATATTGGGCGACTCTCCCCAGAGCGTGCCAAGGCGGAGTGATACCCAAGGGTGGTGCTCCTGCCCCAGCAGCCACGCATCCATCGCCGCCTTGGTGCGACCATAGGCAGAGAGCGGGTTGACTGGCGACAACTCCGTAGATGGTTGGGTTTCACCAGCTCCGTAGACGGATGCCGACGAGATGTAGATGAACTTGCCCGATGGGTTCTCGTGCCAGAACCGCTTCGCCTGGAGCATCGGCTGCTCATAGTTAGACCACTGCGTGTCCAGGACATTGAGTTCGCCCAGTGGGTCGTTAGAGACAGCGGAGAGCCAAACGATCACATCGTAAGATCCGAGCGGGTCAAGGTCGACCAGCCGTGCATCCAGCCCGTTGCGCTCGCTATGCGGCACGTGCTCGCCCTTCAGCCCGTTGAGGGTCTCGGTGTACCAGTCCTCATCCAGCCCGTGGACGGTAACGCCGCCACGCTTGAGATGCTTGACGACGAGTGGCCCTAGGTAGCCACGGTGTCCAACGATTAGTGCCTTCATCGTGTAATCCTTTCTTCAGCCAACTGGCCTCTGCAATATTCTTCCATAGCAATCATCCAATGTCGGAACGGGAGGAGCCTGCTGTTCACCAGCGCACCATGCTTCGGTCGCGTCTTGTCGTTGCGAGCGGAGCTGGTGACCTTCTGCTTATTCTTGCGGAACTTGCGAGCGATCTGGGCAAAGGCTGCCCAGTCCGTCCTGCCGCTGGACACTAGGTGGTAGATGCCGTCGTGCTTCTCGTCGATTGCCAGATCCACCATCGTGCCAACCACATCGGGCAGGTACGTTGGGTTGAAGAACTGGTCATTCGGTAGGTCTAGTGTGTTTGGACTCATGATCGCAAAGTCAGCGAAGTGCGGCTTGAACGGCGACGGATACAGCCCCCATGGGCTGCTGATCCGCGCCACGACACCGTTGTTGGCAAGCACCATCTGCTCGCCCTTCAACTTGGTGGTGCCGTAGATGCTGAGTGCGCCCTTGCTCTCGGTGTCTTCCGTGAGTGGGCGGCTCTCTTCGTTGCGGTCAAACACATAGTCGGTGCTGATGTACACCTGACGGACGTGCTGGCCAATGATCGTTGGCAACACGACGTTCGCCGTGACCGCCGACCCTGGATCTTTCTCGCAGGCGGCGATGTCCCGCTGCGCTGCACAGTTGATGACACTCGTCACCTTGTGCTCCCTAAGCAAGTCAGGTAGGGTTGCTTCCGTGTACAAAACAGAAACGCCCGACTCGCCAATAGGCGCAGCCGAGCGTGAGAAGACAATATGTGGCAGCGCCCGACGGCGCAGCTCTGCAAGAACGTGTTGGGCTACTTGCCCAGTGCCTACGACCCCTATCATTTCGACCCTTTCGTTACGGATTTATTGTGATTACTTTACCACACTCTTAGGCTGGTAGCGTTTTCCACGCCACACCAGTTCCGTCCCTGTCCATGATGCGAAGTCAGGCTGCCACTGGCCAGCCTCTTCTCCCCACAGTTCGATGACCGCAAAGCCAGCAGCCCAGCGGCTGACCTGATGCTGGGCAAGGTAGCCCAACTCCGTCCGTCGGCACATCATCCCCGTGGAGATGGCGGCGGTGCGACGCTGCTCAATGCCAGCGAAGCCACCGACGGTCTTGAACGCCACGCCCTGCGAGTGGTCGTGACCACCGACGACGGAGACACCAGCGGCGTCCACAATCGGCAAGATGCTTGCGCCACCGCCCGTGCTACGGGAGTAGGTCCCGTGCGTAGCGATGAGGTCTGGAGCAATCTGGTAGTACGAGCGGAAGTGCTCTGGACCAGCGTATGCCAAGCCATCGGTGAGGCACGGGATGATGTCCAGTGCGTCAAGGCGGAGCAGGTTTGCCAGCGAGAGAATCTCCCGACCTTCAGCGTCGGTCATGCCAACCAATTCTGGGGCACGCTTCGCCAGCCACTTGGAGAGGCGAGCTTCGTGGTTACCGTACAAGAAAAAGATCTGCGCCTCTGGCCCAGCCGATGCGCGGATCTCTGCAAGTCGTCGGTGCGCGTGGTTGAGTTCTTCCTGCACTGGCATCCCCAGACGTGGGTCTCGGTCATACGCCGACACAGCCGTGAGGTCTAGGATGTCACCTGTCAGCACGATGCGATCTGGTCGCTCTGCTGCCAAGAAGGTAAGGAAGGATGCATAGACCTCTGGGTCTTCGAAGGGGAACTGGAAGTCCCCCGCCGCCACAACCAGTTCGTTCGTGGTTTCCTCACGAGAGCCAATCCTTGGAATGTAGTCTAGTTGCACTGGCTCAACTGGTGTGATAAGATCCTCGACCTTGGGGGGGTAAGGGGGGGTATCTCTCTTAACCTGACCCCCTCTAAAAGACCGATCCCCCTCTAAAGAAGACCAGTCCCCCTCTGGGGAGGGGGTGTGGGGGAGGGGGTTGGACAACAGGAATCTTTGGTATCGCTTCTGCGCTTGATCTTTGGTGAGGCCGAGCTTTAATCCAATAATCGAGAACGGAAGCCCCATCTGCCGCATGGCATGGATATCTTGTTCTAGACTCATGTATACTCCCAGCCTACTGAAGTAGGCTTACGATCAGGGTTGCCACCACGCCCACAGCGGACACGGCGATCCCTACCTTCCATTGTACACCAATGGTGCGATCATTGTTGTTTTCCACAACGGCAGAAGCCTTGGCTTGGTCAACCTCCACGGTGCGGAGCCGCTCCTCAATGGTGTCCAGCTTTGCCGAGAGGTCAGTGCGGACGTTTTCAATGGCGGTCAGGATTGTGGTAAACTGGCTACCTGTCATAGGAGAATGTTGCCTCCCCTACGATAGATTGGTCTTGTTGGGATGTTGACAGCCGTGGTCGTTGTGGTCGTTGTGGTCGTTCGGGTTGTTCCAGGCTTTCGAGAGCGTGGTACGGCAGTACCGCCAAACGATGATGCACCTGGTGCTGATGGAGCGCCAGTGTCTCCGCTATTTGGTGCGGCGGCTGAAAGGTTGTACGATGCGGCGAATGAAGAACCCTGAACAAGGTCCATCTCCAGCCGCTCGTGACCGTCGCTTTCACCATACCATCGGTACCCAGCGATAACAAAGGGTTCGTTGATGTCTACCAAACCATGCTTAATCTGCACGTTAATGGAGTCACCTACATCCCAACTGCTGTTTACATAAAGTCCGTCTACCGCAATCTTGAGGCCGACCTGCTTAGTGTTCTTAGGGACAACGGCTGAACTCAGGATGGAAGTATTGGTGTTAGTCCGTAGTGTTCCGTATAGCTCAATCATTCGAGACGCTTCGTTGGTTGCGGACTGAGCGTTTATGAACCCGCCCTTTGCCACAATCATTGGGATTCGACCAAACTGAGCAATAGATGAAGAATTTGATGCCGTTGCGCCAATAATGCTTGCCCCAGTACCCTGGCCAGTAGAGCCAGAGAGATACCTTTCGGTAGGGATGACTGTCACGTCGTTCCTAACTTTTGCGTATCCAGGAGCATAAGTATATGACTTAATAGTTTCTGGGTATCTTAAGGCTGGTCCAGTAGTAATAGGGCTACTAGAAACGTTTAAACGAAGCTGGAATGTTCCGTCGTAGGAACTACCAGCGGCTGGCTTTGTGATTCCAAAGACGGCCTTGCCACCGTCGGTTCTTGCGCCCATCTCTATATCGCAAACATCACCGATGTGCTGCAAAGACGGCTCGCCCGCACTGTAGACGGTATGGGTCGTCGCAGTACTTCCGCTATTGATGACCGACATAGTAGAATATCTGAGCCGACCACTTGTTGATCCAGTAGCGACATTGTTAAAAATTCTCTGTACGATGTCTACAATATTGTTAGTTCCTTGACCAAGGGTAACTTCTTGGGTAGATTTTGCTTTTGATCCAGCAGATACGAACCACTTATTGATACTCGTGCTGTAGGCAGCGTAGATTCCAGCGTATAGATCTAAGTTGTACGTCAAGCCGTTTCTAAATGCGTACACGGTCTGTGTGCCAGACTTGCTCGCAGATCCAGTTGGGGTTTCAATAAGCGCAGAAGCAACCGTTGCCGATGCAGCACCCTGTGCGACAAGCGCAGCATAAAGTTTTTCTCGCGCCGAAAATGGCAATACGTCGACTACTCGATTCTGAGCCTTGAATCGATTGACACCAGAAGACGTGTCGGCGTTGATGTTGAATTCTGCAATTCTTCCAGTTGCCCCAATTGCAGGATCTCCAAGGTCTTGTGCCGCTGGCGGGGAGGCGAATATTGCGACTCGCATTCTTGGGGTATTGGGCCATCCGCCAGTGAACGTAAGTCCGCCAATGGTTCCAGTAAAGCCACCAGAGAGCGTTGTTGCGCCTGTCCAGGCTAAACTATATGTCAACTGCAAATATGGGGTTTCAACCGACGCCGTATATGTAGATGTGCCAGAGGAAACGCTAACGGTTTTAGTGGTGTTTGCAACCGCAGAAACCTCTGCCGAAGAAACAGTCATTGAATCAGTGACATCAAATCCGACCCTACCGTTAACGTCGTAGGATGACCCGAAAACTTGGTCGGTACCCTCAACACCGTCAGTCGAGTTAAAGATCGTTGTTTTTTGAACCGTGGCAAGGTTTGGGTTGATCGGGCTAACGGTTTCAAATGTAATCTGGCTTAGTGGAGTCGTTACCTGATTCATCACTGCCTTGTAGTCAATGCCAGCAAAGACAGTTTCATACTCCGTAGCGTTAAAGTCGTTAATCACGCCTGCGCCAACGAACTCCCATCGTGGTGTGGCAATGCTGTCGTTCCATCGAGCAATCTCATAGTGGCGCTCAAGGGGAACAAACTCGGAAATCTGCGGGTGGTCGTTCTTCAGTGTCCAGAACGCAGACCCAACATCGTTTGCATTCTCTTCTACGCCAATGTCAGAGGCATCGTAGACAACTGCCTTCTGCGTTCCGCGCCAGCCGCTGATCGAAAAGTCCCAGATCGTAAGGCGGAACTTCTTCTGATCGCTCACAGCCACGCCTCGTTGAAGCTGAATGTCCCAGTAACCGAGTCCATCGCTGAAACGGTAAGCACCGTTGCTCCAGCAAGGAGATAGGGCATACTGGTTGTTCCAGTGGTGACCAAGTCCATCCGCAGGGCAGTTCCAATCTTTACTGTCCGAGCGTCGGCATCAACCGTAATGGTTGAGGACGCTGGAAGTGTAATCACGCTTGTCCATGCGCTGGTGCTGATGGTCGCCGTTCGGCTGGCCGTCGCAGCATTCACAAAGACAAAGGTCGGATACGCCACATAGTTGCCATTGTTCGTCAGCGTTGTTGTCGTTGCCGAAGATGAAGAAACGTTAATCGTCCCCGTGGTTGCCGTCTGTCTGGTCTTCCGTGGGTCTTTAGCCATCAGGGAGATAGCAGCCTTAGTGGAGATACCACGGTCGGTTGTCCGTGGAGTCACTAGGTCATTGTTCAAGTTATAGGTGGGGATGCTCGTTGGGCGAACCTTCATCCGCATATTGATGAATCCGCTGGTGTAGGCGGTGGTGTCCAGCGTTGCCTGATCGAAGTCCAACGAACGGAACCCGTCATCGCTTGTGGCGAAGGACGGGTATGGTTGAAGCGACGAGTTGAGGGCGTTGAGCTTGTCGTAGAAATCCGCAGACGACGACCCGTACACCTGCACAATCATCTGAATCTGCCGCGTGCCGAGCAGGGCAATGTTGGCCTCTGCGCCGTCGCGTTGGGCGATAGAGTCCATGAAGCCGCTGACGCCAGCATTGGCGTAGGCAACGCTCTCAACTACATAGCCGCTGAATGGCGTACCAACCGTCGGTGCGGTCGTGATGCTGTTGAGATTGAGGTACGCTGAGGTCGCCGTACCAGTGGCGATCTTGATTTCCCTGTTGAAATCCACGATCAGCCTCCCTTACGGAATCGTCGAATTCGGTTCTTCTCCTGGCGCCATCGCTGCTGGGCAGCAAGGGCAAGGTTGTTCATGCCGAGGGCAGAGATGTCGGACGAGCCAGACGAGACCTGCCACTGCTGGTACTGCGCTCGGTCAAAGGTAAGCATCGTGAGCGCCTCAGCCTCAACGTAGACCTTCACTGCGTTCTGGGCAGTAGTATCAAGGTTGGTGGCGGAAGTGGTCTGCGCAGTATTGATCTGCGTCCACGGACCGTAGCCGACAATGTTTAACGTACCTTCTGAGACCGCAAGGACGTAGCGGGTTGGGAGATACAGGATTCCTCCATGCGTCTCCCAACCCGAATCGGGACCATCGCCAGACGAGGGTCGAACCGTCTCACGATATTTCCCGCTGTCGTCGTAAACATCAACGCGCACTGGCCACGTCACCGTGGTGAGCGCAACGCTAAATACCGAGCCGCTGATCGGCTGGGTGAAGGCGGTGGACTGGATGGTCTCGGACTGGTAGACGTCACCGATGGCATCAATGCCACGGTTGATCAGTTCACCGAGTTGGCCATCCGACCACGTGGTCCCGTTGGGGTCACGTAGGGAGAGCCGCAGCGAAGTGAGTAGGCTGGAAAATGTCGTGCTCATGCGATCTTGGCTCCTTTGCCTTTATTCTCGGCTGCCCATTTGAAGGCGTCAGCCCATTCCTTTGCTCGATCTTTGTAGTGATATTCCTTTAGCACACGCTCACGCGCCGCACCTGCGAGTTGTTCTCGCAGATCCTTGCTGCGTGTGAGCTTTTTCATTGCGTCGTACCATTCGCCGCGACCACGGGCAAGCAGCCCGTCCACACCCTCACGGACCATCTGGTACGGACCATCCCCACGGAACCTCTCGCCGATGAAGGCAGCGCCCGTCAGGGCGTACTCAAGCCAGTGGAGTTCGGACTTGGCTTGATCAAATTCATCGCCCATCAGTGGGGCAATGCCGATGTCTGGGTGGGTATTGGCAAGGGTCTCGCAGAACTTCTGGATACCCTCAACGTAGCCGTGCTGCTCCTGGAAGAACTGCGCTACAACTGATTCGGTTCCAGGGTTGGTCCCAACGAAGACGGTATGCAGTTCCTTGTTGAGGTCAGTCACCGCCTTGGCAGCGTAGCCACCAGCGATCTTTCCGCGCGGACCTTCTGGGAACCCAGCGTAGTCTCGGAGTCGGGCGGTGCTTCCGTAGTAGACAACACGCGGCTTGTCCCCTGCTGGTCGCTCAACGGTTGGCTTGTACAACTCTGGGTCAATGGCGTTGCGGATGACACGGATGTTGTCATTGAACCGTGCGTAGCGCCGAGCGATGGTGTTGGTGGAGGTGGTGAGAAGATCGGCACGCTTTGCCATCTGCTCAATCATCTCGTACTCTGGGATCACATCTTTAATGTAGCCGTTCCACGGTCGAATGTTGAAGTGGTCATCGTCCGTTTCGTAGACGATTGCCTTGCCGTGGTTGGCATACTGGAAGGTGGGCCAGAGGAGCCGCGTAATGAGGTCGCGCTCTTTCCAGCCATGCTCATGCTTCATTGCTTCTGCGTAGGAGAAGGTGACAAATGGACACGCTTCATCCTTGCAGGAGATCGTGGTGTTGTAATAGCGTCGGAAGACAACGACGTCTGCCCAGTCCACATCGGAAGTGTCAAAGTCCACAAGGCCCTTGGCCATTGCCTCTGGGAGGAGTAGTTTCTCCCCGCCCTCTTTGATCTTCATCCCGACCTTGTTCAGCCCGCGATATTCAACGCCGAGCTTCTTGAGTTCTTCGGTAAACTGGTGACCACGGAAGTAGGCACATGGCCCTTCCTCAACGTGTCCCCAAACTAGGACTTTCAGCATATTCGACCCTCTGGGGGTATCTAGGTACCACCCTGACCCTTTTCGAGGCTCCTAGCGCGTCTGGCGTGCCTCTACGTTGATTCTAGCGGGACTCCCCCGCCCAGTCAAAGACTGGACGGGGGTATCGGCGTCCCAACCGATTAGACTCCGACCGTGGCCTGGGTCTTGACGACGCGGTAACGGGCGCCTGCCTCATCAAGGAGGAGCGAACCGAAGCGCATCTTGTAACCCAACAGCGCCTTCTGTGCGAGTGGGTCGGTGTGGTCGCCACCAGGGGCTACGAAGTAGCTCTGGAGGGTCTGGCTGTCGCCGATTGCGTAGGCGTCAGGGCCAAGGAACAGGGCGGCGTACACGTTGCCAGCCGAAGCGCCAGCGGTCGTGTAGACCTTGGCGTCCGAAGACACAATGAAGCGAACGCCAGCGAACATACCAATCTCGCCCGTGAGCAGATCGGTGTTGTCCACGTACTTGCGCGACTCAATCCAGCCGTTTACGGCGGTATCGCTGATCAAGTCATACTCCTGTGAAGGATGGATGATTGCGCGATACGTGCCATCAGCGAACTGAGGAACGTTGGAACCCTTGAGTCGAGCAACGATCTGCTTGACAAAGGCGCCATTGAGAACACCAGCAGCAGCAACGGCGCTGTTCGCGGCGTTCTGGGTGAGGGTGCCCGATGCGGTTGCGCCGAAGACGGCAGCGGTTGCCGCGTTCGAGTGCAGGTTGTCGCGGACCAAGTGGTCCATCGAGCGAACTGCCTGATACGCCACTCGTTCAGCAGCGATGCTGATGAGGTCATGTGGCGAGTCAATGTTGGCAAGGTCCGAGATTGCAATCGTTGAGCCGTACTGCGTTGCAGTGAAGAACTCGGACGAAATCGTCAGGGCCTGGTCAACTGGTGGGGCGCCTTCCGTAAGCGGGGTCGTGTTGACACCAAGGTCAGCATAACGAGCGTAGCGGAGGGTGTTCGTGCCCTTGATAAAGCGAGCTGGGACATACATCCCTGGCATCGCGTGAACAGCACGTGCGCGCAGTTCCTCTAGAGCGCGTGCAGAAACAAGTTCCTGTACGAGATCAGCGAAACCCGACGTGCTGGTAGTTGTGGTAGCCATGAAGCTACTCCTTCCTAATCAGCGAATGGATTACCCAGTCCCTTGAGCTTCTCAGTGATGCTCTTGGAATCTGGCTTAGTAATTGGCGCAGCGGTTGCCCGACGCGCATTGTTTGGATCAACGATGGCGGGCGCCGTCTCGACCTGCTCCTTGGATGAGGCAGCATCTCGGATGAATTTCTCTAGCGCAGCAGCGCGAGAGGTCTCATCAAGACCACTGGTATCCTTCTGGAACTGGTAAGCGAGAGGGAATTCCCGCGCTAATCGCTCTTCTTTCGCGGCAGCCTCGGCAGCAGCGGCCTTTGACTCCAGGTCTCGAATCTTGGCTTGCGCCTTCTCGAATTCCGTCATCTGAGCCTGCTCCTGCTCCGCCTTCCAGCGAGAGAGTTCCTCTGCCTTGGACTTGATATCATCAAGTTCCTTCTTGGCAGCGGTGAGCGCCTGATCCTTGCCTGCTAGACGCTTCTTCCAAGTGGCGACATCACCGTCGTTCTCAGTGGGCACAGTAGTTACCTCTGGGGCAACTACCTCAGCCGACTGGTCCACGACGCTGTTCACGACTTCTTCAGCCACAGCATTTTCTCCTTCTTTACAACCCACCCCAACACAGCGTCAGGGGTTTATTTTCTTAATTACCGCGCAGGCTTAGAACTGTTTCCTGAATGTCCTGTGCGCTTGATTGAATGAAATCACTGATGTTCTCATTGACCTTGGCAGTGTCCTCAACAGCCTGAAGCCCTTCAAGAATTGTGCGTCCCTGACCAAGCACCGTACCTCGACCCAGCTGGGCAACCGCCTCAGTAAGGGTCGGAGCCAACTGACCAGGAGTAAGTGCCTGGCCACGAAGGGCTGGCTGGATGAATCCTCGGCGCAGCCACGATGGAGCAGAGAAGCCGAGGTTGTCGGGCGTCGCTGGGAGAATAGTTGAGAACACATAGAGAATCGCATCGTTCTGGAGCAATTGATCCAGTAGTGTCTCGTCACTATTGACGCGATTGTTGGCGTATTCAAGGAAGTTCTGATATTTAGCGTAGCCGAACCCTGGCATAACGATACCCTTTGCTCCTGGAGTCAAGAACATTAAGCGCATCATTAGCGGGAACACTTTTTGTGTCATGTAGGAATACGGATAGATTCCAAGGAATGGGTGGTTGAGGCTTCGCTCAAGCCAGGTGCGCTGGCTGGCAAAGTACTGCGCCTTGTCTGCCTTTCGGCTACCCTTGAGGATAGCGACCTCATAGGCACCAACGACGGCATCGGCAAGGGCCTGCGCTTCCTCTACGCCCATCTTTTCGGCAAGTTCCTTGGAGACAAGACCGCGAACCTGCTTTCCAGTCTGGGCAACATACTCCGCAAGTCGAATTGGATCGGAGTGGATCATGTACTCCTCAAGGAGCAACTGCATCACCTGTCGCGGTTCGCTTACACCATAGTGGATTGCCAGCTCATCAAACTTTCCAGGAGCAGCCCTATCCAGAAGATCAATAAACTCATCGGCGGCAAACTTGTCGGACATGATATCTCGTGCAATTTCCTTTTCGGTCCGAACTCTTTGGATAGAAAACCAACTCTTAATGCGTTGCTCCACTCGCTGCTTAAAGTTGGTTGCCGTCTCCACGGCAGCAGCGGTATTGCGGTTTGCTCGAGAAGCCATATACAACTGACCGTCCGCAATCTCTCGGTTGACATTTCTCGGATCTAGGTATGCTTTGCGGAGGGATGTTCCAGTGATCTCTTGGGCTAGTTCGTCGGCAGACTCTCGTCGAATGCCGTAGGTGATCTTCTGCGTTGCCGTCTCAATGCGCTCTAGTACCAAGTTAAAGAATGGGTTGAGCGAACCGAAGCGAACCTCTGGGTAGATCTTGTCGGTTAATAGGGTGATGGCTGGGAATACTGCCTTTACTCGACCAGTGAACCCGCTTGTGAGACCAGCAGAAGCGAGGTCGCCAGCGGCGGCATCTAGGACTTCCTTGAACGCGGTACTGCCCTTATCCAAGATAGTACCATACGCATCGCCCATTTCCTGTCGGAAGATTCGTTCAAGCTCGTTGCTATCTGCAAGGAGCGCCTTCGGCTGCACGCCCTTCCGAGCGGCAAGGTTGTTGACCTCTGCAAGGATACGGCGAGCCTTGTTCACGGAGATGCCGTACTTGCCGACCATATTCGTGACGAATCGCTCGGCAACCACATTCTTGGTCACCTCGGCACCGAATGGTCGAGATACGCGGTCAAAGACGCGGGATAGGCGGCTTGGCCGCAACGCAACGCCAGCATTGTCCACAGCGTCAATCGCGACGTGGTCAATGGTGTCGGCAAATGGCATCGTCATATCAATGAGCTTCTCATTGCCGAAGTGGTCGGTAGCAAGCGTCGTTACGCGAGCGATGTCGTCTTCTGGAGCAACACCAAGACGATACCCCATGGCGGTCAACTCTTCCTCAAGCGCAGCAACCTGTCGCACTGCGTCATCGCTTACTGATTCAGCAACAATCCGCGCTCGGTCTGACTTGCTCAACTCACGAACAGTGATGTTTGGAGCCTTCTTGAGGAAGTTGAAGACCTCATCGCGGGTATGCAAACCAGTGGTACCGAACTGAGCAGCAAACTCATCGTAGCCAGCAACCAGGGTATCCGCGATCTCATCAAGTTGCGTGGTAATCGCTTTCTCCATTGCGGCATCCCCAGACTCAATGGCAACCTTGAGTTGCGCCTTAAGTCCATCAACCTGTTGGACGAGTGCCTTAGCCTGGCCCATCGTGAGGCTGCGCTGTGAGGTAATCGTCAACTTGGCAAACGGATCACCCTTCTTGAAGAGCGACCGAACAGCAGCCAACTTTCGAGCAGCCTGACCAAAGTTGGCGCCACGAGCAATAGCAAGGATGTCGGTCAGGGCGCGGGTGTTACCAGCAAACTTTGTAAACTGCTGTTGCGCCACGACGAGCGCCTGCTCTGGGCTAAGACCAAATCCACCAACGAGATACCTGGCAAGTTCCTGCGTGCCAAGGACTGGATCAACGGCAAGGGCAACTACATCGTTCTTTGACTCAAACAACACACGGGTCATCTCTTCAGAGGAGAGCCGAGCATCAGCTCGTGCGCGAACATCAGCAACCATCTTCATGGACGCTCCCCTATTGGCAACGGTCCAATTGGCGTGCTGGGAAGTTAGTGAATCTACAAGATTCCGAATATCTGGATCTTTAGCCAACTCGTCAAGGCGCTTAATCGCAATCTTCTCTTGAACCGTAGAGATGATCTTCTGGATGTTCTCGTCTTCGTAGCCGATCTTCTTTAGGAGAGAGACGACATTTCCATCTGCATAGACCTCAGTTGCAAGCAACTCGTCTACGCTCCTGCCCTTGCTCAGTCCATCCCAGAAGTGGTGGACAACCGTGTTTGCAAGGTCTTGCGATCCAGACCGTCGGATTGCAGTCACTGATCGAACAGCACCAGACTTGATTGCGTTCATTGCTGTGACAGCGAAGTTCCTAAGACCGCGATCTGCAACTTCCGTTCCGCCAGCAAGGACAACATCGTCAAGGAATGAGTTGGTGGTCTTGACATCATACACGCGGGGAAGCGCAGCGACAGCCTCCTTTGCTGGGGTTGAAGCAAACTTCTGGGAGAACTTAGACAGTGGAGCAACAGTAGCATCGTAGACCTTTCCAGCCCATCCCCACTTGCTAAGGAATGCGGCGGCCTCTGCTCCTGCGGCAGCACCAGCCGCACCTTCAAGGGCAGCCCGCTCTGCGATGCGAGCGAAGACCGATGCTTGCTTACCCATAGAGGCAACCTTGCCAACGCCAGGGGCGATGACATTGATTGGGTCAAGGAGAAGCGACCAGCCGAGATTGGCAAGACCGTTCTCGCTATATCCAGCATTGGTCGTGGCAAGATGTTCGGCTGCCTGCTCAATAGAGGCGCCCCCCTGTACCATCGCCATCACATCTTTCGGAGCTGCTCCAAAGATTGCGCTCACAAGATCCTGCTTGCCAGTCTGAGTGTTGCGGATTCTGGCCTCAGCAGTCTTCTGCTCAACAAATCGTCCAGGAGCAGAGATAACATCAAGTCCCCAACCAAGTGGCTGACCGACAAACTCCAAGGCATTGACTGACGCCTGGGCAAGGTTAGAGTCACCGATGCGGATTCCCTCCAGTGCGCTTACGCCACGACCAATCGTTGCATCGGCAATGGAGCCAACAAACCCAATAAGAGGCTTGGTAATTCCACCAACAATTGGAAGATTTTCTGCAACGGACACAAGCCCCTTACCAACGCCAATGAACCCAGCATTGATATCGCCAACGGACTTCTGGATAGAAGTTGATGGATCGGCAATACTTACCTGAATTCGACCTGCGCTCTGCACTGCTTTTGCAGAACTTCCAGATGGGGCAATAGAGGCAAGTTGCGTCGTCCCAGTCTTTGCCGAAGGTTTGTCAAAGATGCTCGGCATTACAACTTCCTAACGCCGCCGCCACGATATGGCGGAAGCACTGCTTGCGGTGGTGGCGGTGCCACTGGAGCAACTGGAGCAGTAGGCGCAATCAGGTCTGGTGTTCGTGGCTTAGGCGTTGGTGGAACAACTACCGACGGAGCCATGGCCGCTGGTGGAAGAGCAGGCGGCAGAGCGCCATACTGCTGCTTCTTGGTCGTTGGCATATTTCGGAAGAAGTTATCCGACGGGGCTTGACTTGATGCAACGCCATATCCAGCAAAGATGCGTTCTGCGTAATTCACATCCCGCTCTTTGTCGCTAGACTTCACCCATTCTGGGCGAAGGTCAACGACTTGTGGGAGATTTGAAAGGCCAGCGGCATCAAATCGATTGCCAACCTGACCGCCCATTGCCATGTACTTGTTCTGCTCTGCGGCGTTTCTTTGCGCCCCAGTGTCCTTGAGTCGGAAGAGACCCTTGGAGACCTCTTCGTACTTGTCCATATTCGGCTTGACAAAGTTCTCGTATTGTGCACCTTCTGGCTTGCCGCGAAGCGCAGCAGCCTGGGCAAGCTGATCTGAACCAGCAGCAGGAGACTCAAGTTGCGTGGCGCGGATGTTTACTGAATCAGCAGTAAGTTTTCCAGCCTCTGTCTCAATCTGCGTTCTGGCAGTTGGGTCAAGACCAGCAGCAACTTCAAGGGCAAGGGCAGCAGCAGTGTCAAGATCAGCAGCGTCTACGCTAAATTCTCTTATGGCTGCACGGCGAGCCTCTGGATCCTCTGGATTGAACTCCCCAAGGTTTACGCCCTGACGGATCAGCGACGTTGTATCAATGAGCGGAACGGTATCAATCTTTGTGCCAATATTGGCGAAGTCATCAACAGCATATCCTTCTCGTGCCACTGGAACTGCGCCAGTGACCTCATAGGCATTGCCCTGAATGTCTGTGGCATAGGTCTTCCCATTGGGAAGCTCGTAGATGAAACCGTTATCGTTTCCGCTGGTATTAACAATCTTCTTTCCAGTCACCGAAATGACTGATGGAACCTTTGTTCCGTCTGGAAGAACGGTGAAACTGACGTACTGATACGAGCCTTCTTTCACCCCAGTTTCGCGTGGTGGCTCAGTGGTGAAGGAACCAGTCTCCTTATTCCACACCTTGACAGCGGCACCAGTTCGCAACGCCTTAGCGTTGTCAACCGTTACACTAATATTAGTCCAGGTTGGCTCGCCGCCATTGAGTGCGCCAGTAAGTGTGAGAGACCCGTCCTTATGGCCCCCATTCATTGCATTGAGTTCATTTTGCACGACAGCGAACTGCTGTTCGTACAACCCGTCAATGGATGGTCTATCTCCGTAGTATGACTTTTCACCAGCAAGGAACTTGCGATACTCCGTGTCATAGAAGGAGATGAGTGAGTCGTCCCCATTGGCGGCAGAGACATCTCGTGCGTGCTTGCTGCTCGTAACGGCAAACTCGTCAAAGGTTGTGAGTGCGCCGTTCGTTGTTGCAGCAGCAGTCCAGTCATCCCAGTTGGCATTTCCACCAGCAGCCGTCACAGCCTGAGCGTCGGTAAGTCCACTTTTCAGTGCGCCATCAAACCACTGTCGGAAACTTGCCCCGTCAGTGATTCCAAGGGCGGTAAGCGTCGGTCCGATAGATGACGGATTATCGTCAATCCAGTCAGCGTACAGACCCATGAGATCTGGGTTCTTGGAGAGCTTATCCAGTACATCTTTTGGATCTGGCATGATGTCTTCAACGCTAACCTCAACGCCGCCGATAACAGCCTGCGCTAGGGCGAAGACGTTATTAAGGTCTCCAAGGGTCTTGTTCAGTCGAGTATTGGTTGGGCTATCGCCAACGGCAATGCTTGCTTGGCTAATGCTTGCACCAACGGACGTGTAGAGGTCGCTGTCCTTGGAGATACCAGACTGCACCAGTCGGTTCTTGAAGGAGTTCGCCCACGCACGGAACTGCGCGTTGGTTGCGGTTCCAGCCTTGACGCGGTTAGACCACTTGTTTGCCTCTGCGTTCCACTCGTACTGGAATGCGTCATACACCGCATTGGTGTAGGCAACGCTCCCAGGATCAAGAACCTTGAGCGACTCTAAGGTAATCTTCTGATACTCGGCTGCGGTCAGTTCGCCACGGACGAGACGCTGGCCCTGATACTTCAGGTAGGCGCTTGTGGTCGTCTCAATGGAGTTTGCGTAATCCGCAATGTCGTTGGAATCAGTGGATGTCTGCGCCTCATTACCAAGGAAATCAATGATCTCCTGATAGTTTGAGCCGTCAGTCGTATTGAAGGTCGAGATCAGCGCATTGAACTGCTTCTTCAGATCGTAGTTATTGAGGTCAGACTTCTTCTGGAAGATTGCCTGATACTCAAGCGAACCTGGGGCGTAGCCAGATGCCGAAGCCCACTGGTCATAGAACGACTGAATGTCAGCCGCCGTTGGGACAACGCCATTATAGGCAGTCCCATTTCGGTAGGCATCGAGAAGTGCCTGCTCCTCTGCGTTTTTTCGCTCACGCAGAAGGCTGGTAATCAGCGCGGTAAGGTTCTGTCCGCCCGAATTCGGGCTTGTGAATCGTCCTCGTCGTGCCATTATGCAGGTACCTCATTGGTGCCAGTCGGCGCTGGGACAAGGTTCTCTTCCCCTGGCGCTGCGGCGTTTTCTGGCATGGCTTCAGGCGGCAACTGCGCCTGGTTCTCTGGCTGGTTTAGCGACTGGCTCCCAGGAACGCCCTGTTGGAGCGTTCGCTGGGCATTCGCAGCTTGCTCTTGCGACATCATCGCCTGCTGTTGCTGCATCATGGCCATCTGCTGCATGACCTGCGACATCGTGGCGACGGCGGCAGGGTTCAGTGTGGCATCAGTCTGCTCATCACGGATGAGATCCTTCTCGCCAATCGGATCTTCCACGCCCACTCGATCCATGGCACGCTCGGCGCTCCACAGTCGGTTCTGGACAAGGTTGATCGCGGTACTGGCAAGTTCCAGCGTGTCTCGCGGCGTCAGTTCTGGCGCAACGATGTCAATGCGGTACTGACCGCCAATGATCTCGGCAACGGCTGGGTTCTTGATCTCCCAGATGCGGGCGCACATCTCCCATACCTGTCGCATCCACTGGTAGAACACCTTGCGCTTAGGGGCAAGGCGTGCTTCGTAGTTAGCGATGAGCGCGGCGATGGCTCGTGAGGAACCAAGTACCTGCGCTGGTGCGAGACCAAGGAGTAGGTCATTCAATCCAGTTGCAACAGCAAGTTCTCGGTCGATACGACCGATGTACTGCTCAATTTGGAACGAAGGGATGAACGGCTGGATGGCACGGAGTTCGTTGCCAGGGCCAGGGGTCGCAACGCGACCTGGCTTTGGTAGCGCGTTTGGCGGTACCTCATCAGGAGCCTCTGGTCCAACGAGCTGCCACATCTGACCGCCGACGATGGACTGAATCATCTGCGCCATGGCGGTGACTCGCTCGTCCTTCTCGCGGAGCAGTTGCTCGGCATCGTAGAGTGCTGGCTTACCGTATGGGCTACCAGGAATCTTGCCGTTTGGTAGGTGGACATACGGGATCTGTCCCTGATACTCTGGGTGCGCGTCGTTCTTTACCAGCGAGTTGCCGACAAAGATTGCGTTGTACACGAGCGGAGCCTTACCTGGCTTGGTTGGCACCTTGTACCAGTAGTCGTAGACCTCGACCTGCATCTGCTCGTAGGCAGTCTCGCGGCGGAGCGGATTGCGCTCAAAGGTGTTGGACCACACGTTGCCGATTGGGTCATCGTGTGTGCCACGGGTGGTGTATGGGAAATACTTGTCGCCCTGCTTGACAGGGATGACCTCAACGCCGTAGTCCTCTTGGACTGACTGCGGAGACATACCGTAGCAGTAGAGCGCCCAGTCTAGGCGATTGAAGTCGCTATCGCCGAACCCAAGGTAAAGGTTCTCTGGTCGTTCAATGACGCTGATTTTTGGCAGTTCGGCAACTGGATCCCAGTACACTTTTGCCGCCGTGTGGCCATAAAGTTCCTTGAGAAGCGCAGCGTGCTCGTGGAGCAAGTCCATCTCGTTGGCATCCCACCAGCGGAAATAGAGTCGCTCGCGCAGTTGCGCGGCATCGCGCTCTTCGGGGGTTGGTCCAGTGGCAACATAGTTGACGACTGGTCGCACAGCCTGGATGGAGGCTGGGATCTGGACATAGGCGTGGTGGATGTTGACCGAGACGTGTGCTCGACCAGCAAGCCGTGCGCTTGGATCATCTGCCCAATGGTCAGCACCGCCAAGGGTGATGGTCTCTGGGTGATAGAGGTTATCCATGCGGCGGAAGAGCGAGCGCAGGCGGTTCTGCTCTGGCTCAACCAACTGCTTGCGACCAAGGATCTCCTGAAGAAGAAGGTGCGCTTCGTCCTTGCTTGGGTCAATGCCCTGCCCGTTGAGTGAGGTCTCGGACATCTTGACGGAAGCCTGTTCGCCAAGGGTGAGCTTCTCGAAGTTCGGCTTGATGCGGGAAGAGGCGCGGTTTCGTGTCGTGATGGATGGGTCGTTGATGCCAATGCCAGCACCGCCAGCGATTGGTCGGTTTGCCTGACCCTTGACAGAACCTTGCTTGTTGACGGTAATGTTGGTGAATACTGGGGCGGTGGCAATTGGCTTGCCGCCAGCAGCAGCCGCAACGATACGCTGACCCTTTGCTAGTTTACGCGCCTTCTCGGTGGCAGAGCCAATAGAGGCAATCTGCTCAGGCGTGGCGATATCAGGGTCAGTCGTGTACTGCGCTGGAATCGCCCGCGTTCCTTCGAACGCTGCGGGGATCTTTCGTACCTTGTCGGCCATCAGTCACTCACTCCAAAATATGTGAACACTGGATCGTTCACGGGCTTCTCTGGGTTTCGCAAAGCGTGTCGCACAGCAATGGCCAGTGCCATCACTGCATCTTGCTCCAGCTTCTTATCATCCAATTTGTAGGTGAGGAGTTGCCTTCGCATCTCATCCCACGCACCGCCAGTTGGCAGTTCGATTTGTCCTTTGTCTAGGACCGCCTTCAAGTCATTAAGGAGTTCCACCTTCTTCGCCTTTGTGC
>Ga0315909_10003168_pt1 | contig 20287 bp, 21 predicted proteins | sample LakEriMetagenome_11_FD_203527 | JGI IMG/M metagenome (GOLD analysis project Ga0315909, IMG submission 203527) | Freshwater fungal communities from buoy surface, Lake Erie, Ohio, United States - Buoy 2 MA125 | ecosystem: Environmental > Aquatic > Freshwater > Lake | place: USA: Lake Erie, Ohio... | reverse complement strand
AGGCGGCCCGGGCGTGTGGACTGAGTTATAAAGCCGCCTGGCAGGCCGTTGAGACACTTAGCAACCTAGCGGGGGTTACCGTAATTGAGAAGGTGGTTGGCGGTTCAGGTGGGGGTGGTGCTGAACTGACCAAGGAGGGTCTAGCACTCCTTCAGGCCGCGGATCTCCTGACTGCGGCTCGCCAGCGGGCGCTCGCGAAGATTTCGCGTAAAGGGCAGCCCAGCGGCCTGAGTCTGGCCGGGGTATCAGGGCTTGGCCTGAAAACAAGTATGCGTAATCACCTGCCATGTACGGTCGTTGGAATTAAGCGCTCTCAAGGTGTGGCGAGGGTTTTCTTAGCGCTTGCGGGTGGCAGAGTGTTGGTGGCACGAATAACGTACGAGAGCCTGCAACTGCTGGGATTAAAAACCGGCATGCGGGTGGTGGCCCTCTGCAAGGCTACCGCCGTCGTGGTGGCACCCAAGATTGTTGTAGCGGGTAGCGTCAATCTGTTTGAAGGGAGAGTTATGCGGCTAGCGGGCACGAAGGAAGCCAGCGAGGCCTCGGTTCAGATCGGGCCGGGCCTTCAGCTTGTGGGATTCACAGAGGCCGACAGTGGGCTAAAGCGCAATCAGCCGGCGATGGCTGCGGTGGAGGAATCGGCCGTTGTGATTGGGCTTCTCGGCTAATTGATCGGTTTACGACTAACCGTCAATGTCTCCAGGATTGAAATTTCTTCAATACTATCGCTGAGATCACATAGTGTAAGAGCCGAACTACAAGGCATGCGTAAACAACAAGCATTCCCATTGCGGCGGCGGCCGCTGTGTAGCCCGTTTCATCCACATGAATAACTGCGATGGCGGCCAGTTTTGTGTCTGCTGTATAGAGAAAAATAACAGCGGATAGTGTCGTCATTGCTCGAAGAAAAATATAAAGCCATATGTCTAGTATCGCTGACGCGCAGGCGGGAACTGTAACCCTGAAAAAAGTACGCCAGACGGGTGTATTTAATGACTGTGCCACCATCTCAATTTCTTTGCTCAAGCTTTTCAATGCTGTGAGCGCAGTGAGGTGCGGAACGGTATACAGATGGGTGATTGAGCTAATCACAAGAATAGTCATCGTGCCGTAAAGAAAGCCCAGCGGATTGTTTGGATTATTTACAAAGAGTAGATATGCAAGGCCAAGCACGAGGCCGGGAATTGCCATGGGAAGAAGCATCGATAGTTGTAAAAATTTCCTTAGAAACTGATCAAACCGAGTTTTCTCGATTAGAGTTGCCCCCAGAAATACTAGGATTGTTCCAGCAGTCGCAGCGAGTAAGGACATCTGAATAGAATTCCAAAAGTTTACCCATCCTACCCCTTGAAGGTCAAAGATATAGTTCGACAAGGTAAGTTCTAAGTTGTAGGGCCAGAACTTAATCAGGGCCGCAAATTGAGCCATTCCAATGATTAAGAGTATTGATAGCAATATCAGGCTGCAAAATAAAAAGTAGGCCCAGTCTCGGGTAGGATGCACAGCGGGAATTAATGGAAGTGATCGGCCTGTTATCTGAGAGGCCTGCTTACTGGCAGCTGCTCTTTCGAATATAAATAAAATCATTGCGGGGATTAGAAGAATCACTGAAATTACTGCGCCCATTTCAAAATTTTGTTGTCCGACAACCTCCTTGTAAATATCTGTGGCGAGTAAGTTAAAGTTACCGCCAATTACTTTCGCAATTCCGAAGTCGGTAAACACCATTACAAAAACAGCAAAGAATGATGTGATCAGGCCGTAACGGCAGGCGGGCCAAGTGACCGTGACAAAGGCTCTCCAGGTGCTCGCCTGCATTACCTCAGCTGCCTGATAAAGACGCCGATCCGCGTTCATTAGCGAAACGGTTATGATGAGGACAGCATGCGGAAACGTCCAGAGAATCGATGCAGCAATAATGCCGATTGGGCCGTATATCGAGCCACCAAACAGTACGTCCTTAAAGATCCCTTGATTCCCGAATAAGTAAATCAAAGCGATCGCTTTTAGAAGACCGGGAATCAAAAGCGGAAGAAAAATACCTGCTCTGAAGATACCTTTGAATCTCATACAGGTTCTGCTTAATCCATAAGCATACAGAAAGGCTGTCGGAACAACTATGACCGCTGTTAAAAGCGACACAAGAACACTATTGTAAAAAGAATCGAAAAGTGCCGTGGATTGGAAGTACTTTTGGTAATTTGCCAGCCCAACATAAATTCCTTTGCTATTTTGTATGCTTTTGATAAGCAGCATAGCCATTGGAATGAAGATTGCTGATAATACTGCTGCTCCGTATAGATAGAGCAGTGTGGAGTTAATCCAGTCGTTACGTTCTCGCGGCAAAGAGGAGGGGCTCTTCGACGTAGCGAGAGCAAATTGACTCATACTCTAAGTAACTTAATGTCGTGGGGTTCTGCAGAGAGCCATAGTTTTGTGCCGAGATTAACTGCGCCTATTTCAAATGCTTTCTTTGGAAGATCGGCAACAATTTTTATCTTGTTAGATGCTTCAGTGTGCAGTCTTACTAACGGTCCCAAGAACTCGATTTTACAAACAAGCGCTTCAGCAAAGCTATGTATTGTCTTGGTATGCGAGGTAACTATATCTTCTGGACGTACAAGCAGTTTTACTTCTTCATTATGCGGCTTGTCATGATTCGGACATCGAAATTCCAGCGAATCTGATCGAAATTCACCCGCCCCGAGCGAGCGAACTCTGAAAATATTACTGACACCGATAAAGTCGGCGACGAAACTCGTCGCTGGCTCGTTGTAAATCTCCCAAGGGGTTCCGATCTGCTCAATTCTTCCCTGATTCATCAAAATAATTCGATCGGCCAGGCTCTGCGCCTCCTCCTGATCATGGGTCACCATAATTGTTGTAATGCCGAGCCTCGACTGCAGATCTCTTAACTCACCTCTAAGCCTCGCTCTTACCTGAGCATCGAGTGCGGATAGAGGTTCATCGAGAAGTAAAAGAGATGGAGATACCGCTAAGGCTCGGGCGAGTGCCACTCGCTGCTGTTGCCCACCCGATAGCTGACTTGGAAATTTTTCCTCGTGCTCATTTAGGCTTAATAGGGTCATGAGTTGAGCGCAGATCGTTTCCACTTCGACTTTTGATTTTTTCTGATTTTCGAGGCCGAATGCAATGTTTTTTTTAACGGAGAGATTTGGGAATAAAGCATAGGACTGGAAGACGATTCCGACATCGCGTCCCGAAGGGGGAATGCGGGCGAGCGATCTTTCTCGCTTCTGAATATCTCCAGAATCGGGTTGTTCGAGCCCAGCAAGGCAAAGCAGGAGAGTTGTTTTTCCGCACCCTGATGGGCCGAGAAAGCATACGAACTCTCCCTCTTTTATTTCAAACGAAACATCATCAAGGACCGTAGTTCGCCCGTATGACTTCCTTAGGGTCTTAACTTCAAGAAAGCTGCTTTTATTCGACACGAATACTTTCCTCGAATATTTTCGTGAAGGCTACTTCTTGGGCTCTGTTTTGGCATCGTAACGCTTACGCCATTCGTCGAGTATCTGGCTCTTATTTTTAGCTGCCCATGCGAAGTCATTGTTGATCATTCGCGTTGTAACCTCAGCGGGCATGTTTGCACGGCGTGGGGTTTTGACGGGAAAGCCTACAACTTCGACTCGGCTCGCATAGGATTCCATAGCCGCTTCGGAGACCGCCCAGTCCACGAAGATTTTAGCATCAACGGGATTTTTGGTTGATTTCATAATCGCAACACCCTGCATCTCCCAGCCAATACCCTCTTCAGGTATGACGGCATCGATCGGTGCCCCTTTCGTTTTAAGCTCTGCTGCTCTTCCTGGTAGTGATATTCCAACAACATACTCGCCCGCTGCGACCTGATTGCAGGGCTTGGAACCAGAATGCGTGTAGGATGCGACATTGGTATGAAGCTGATCCATAAAGGACCAGGCTTTATCCTGCCCCATAATTTGCATCCAACCCGCAACATTAAGAAAACCGGTGCCTGACGATACCGGATTTGGCATCGTCACCTGGCCTTTATAGACGGGATTCGTTAGGTCTGACCACTTTCTGGGTCTTGGGATATTTCGCTTTTGTGCCTCAACAGTGTTGAAACAAATCGCTGCTGCAAAACCCCATAAACCCGTCCATGTTGGCGTTGCCTTCTTATCCTTATAGCGGCTATCGAGTTGATCCACAGCCTTCGGCTTATAGGGGAGAAACATTCCCATTTGGTCCATAGCGAGTAAATCAGTCGCTGCATGGCCGAAAAATACGTCGTTTCGAGGATTATCTTTCTCTGCTATCGCCCGAGCCTGAATAACCCCAGTCGAGTCGCGAACCCAGTTAACTTTAATTGAAGGGTGTGCCTTTGCAAAACTTTCAGAAAAGACTTTCAGATTGTCAGGCTCAACCGAACTGTAGATTGTTAACTCCCCAGCCCGAGTGGCAACTGGGTAGACACATGAAAGAATGACAGTGCCGAGAACGATATTTGAGATAAAGCGTCTAGTTTTTAGCATTTTTGTTCCTTTCAAAAAATCGATAAAATCACAAGAAAATGCGTCATTTGCGACGCGACTTAGCATCTGCCAGTACGCAGAGAATCTCAAACATCATGCTCATTCCCACTAATGCGGTATTGCCAGAAGGATCAAACGGCGGGGATACTTCAACAACATCCCCCCCGATCAGATTGAGCCCACGCAATCCACGGATCAACTGCTGGGCCTCATAGGTGGTTGCACCGCCAATCTCTGGGGTACCGGTTCCGGGGGCATAGACGGGATCGAGAAAATCAACATCAAAGCTAACGTAGGTTGGCCCGTCTCCTACAATTCGACGTGCTTCCGCAATCACTCCCGGGATTCCCATCCGATGATACTCATCTATATCGATGACCCGTATACCTTGCGCGTCACCCCAGTTGTTTTCACTATCGTTATACAAGGCGCCACGTATACCGATTTGTACGGTACGCTTTGGATCCAACAGGCCCTCCTCGATGGCGCGTCTAAAAGGCGTGCCGTGGGTATACATGCTGCCTCCGAAATATCTGTCCCAGGTATCCGTATGAGCATCAAAATGAACCATGCCGATTGGGCCGTCCTTAGCGATGCCCCGCATGATTGGGAGTGTCACAAGGTGGTCTCCGCCTGCCGCGAGAGGTGTAATTGCTCTTTTGTGTAATTCAAAAAAGAACGACTCAACATGTTCAAGGGTGGCACCGAGATCAACAGGGTTCACCGGGCAGTCGCCAAGGTCAGCGCATCGACAAAGCTTAAAGGGATCAATTCCGGACGCTCGGTTTACATTTCGCGCAAGTGTAGAGAGGTCCCTCAGCTGACGTGGGCCGTGACGGGCTCCTGCTCTATTGGTTGTCCCACCATCCCACGGTACGCCAACGAGACCTATCTCGACGGCTGAGATGTCAGGATCTTCGAGCGCCAGGTAGGGCAAACGCATAAAAGACGCAATTCCAGCGTACCTTGGTAGCACGGTTCCGGTAATTGGGCGAAAATCTGTCTTGACCATTGGGTACTTTCGAAGATTTTGCTCCGCTCTGGTGCAGAGATCAGGCCGAGACTCTTGAGCTCAGGCCAGGGCAATATTCAGACGACATTACATCAATTTAAAGCAGCTTTAAATATAGAAATTTCGAAGTAAACTTTTAGCTAATCATAAGCAAGTAGAGGTTCTCACTCATGCTGCGCGAAGTCGATGTAAAACGTTTAAAGCTTTTTAAACAGGTTGCGGAATGTGGCGGCCTCACTGCTGCCGAAAAAGTTCTAAACATTAATCTACCGACAATTAGCGCACATCTCGCCTCGCTAGAAAGCTCTATTGGCTTTAAGCTTTGTGAGCGTGGTAGAAAAGGTTTTCGGCTGACCAGAGAGGGTCAAAGCGTGCTGAATTCATGTAATAGGCTTTTCGCGTCCCTCGATCAATTTAGATCCGAGCTAGGCGATGTTTCAAAAACAATATCGGGTAGCCTAAAAATTGGTATTGTTGATAATGTCATTAGTGACAAGAACTGCTTGGTTCCCGACGTAATAGCGGCCTTAAAAAATCAGAGTAAAGATTTAGAAATTAACCTTGATATTAGAAACCCCAGTGAGCTTGAGCGTCTGCTACTTGATCAGCAAATTGATTTGGCAATCGGGCCTTTTCACATCATGAGTCCAGGTATTGAACAAATAACCCTCTACAAAGAGCGAATGTCTCTCTTTATCAGTAATCATCATCCATTGTTTGGAAAGAAAAATCTCCAGCTTAATGATTTAGTTGGTATCGAATACGTTACCCGTGGTTACTTGCGGGAGTCTCAGGTGACTCAGCAACACGTATCCTTTAACTTCTCGGCAACAGCGCAGAATATCGAAGGTATCGCATTGCTGATTCTGAGCGGAAAATACATTGGTTATCTTCCCGATCATTACGCAGCACATTGGGCAGATGCAAAACGTATGCGTAACGTCTTGCCTCGTCACTTTGGTTATGAAGTTGAGTCTAAAGCGATCGCGTTAAAGAAAAGATCTTCGACTAAGGCTTTTCTTATGTTCATCGATCTGTTGAAAGAATTTCATAGTTACAAATCTTATGGCAAGTCTCTAGAAAAATGATAATCATAGATGACGGCAACTTGCCGCTGCGGGTTGACAGTGTCAAGACCCCGCTTGGAGGCAATCTACTGCTCACCCATTGTCCGGGTCGCTCCAGTCTCGATTCGAGAGGGAATCAGTGGGCACGAAGCCTTGTGAAAGACGTTATAACGATCAAGGAAATGGGAATCACCTCGGTTATCTCATTGTTAGGGAACGATGAGCTCTCGCGTCACGGAGTCCAAAATCTTGCCCAAGCCCTAAGCGAGTGTGATATCCCGTGGTATCAGTTCCCGATAAAGGACTTTTCAATTCCGAATTCCGACGTGCTGCAGAAAGTTAGGGAGGCACTGCCGGAAATTCTCTCGCGGCTGAGTAATGATGAGAGTTTACTCATCCACTGTGCCGCGGGATTTGGCCGAACTGGAATGTTTTGCGCAATGCTTTTGGTGGCGATGGGTATGGATCCGGGATCTGCAATCGTCGCTGTACGAGCTGCTCGGCCGGGGACTATTGAAACGAGTGAGCAGGAGCGATTCGTTTATACTTTCAGGGTATAAAAAAACTACGAAGGCATCTTAGGCGACCTCATGAACGCATTCGATATTATTGCCGAGCAGAAAATCACCGAAGCGATGAAGGCAGGTGTTTTCTCCAACAACCCGTTTAACGGCATTCCAATTGAGATCGACGACGACTATTCACTTTCGGCGGAGAGTCGCTTTCGCCTGCGTTATTTTAAAGCGACGAGAGTTTCATCAGAGGTTGTGAATCATTTATCAGAGCGTTGGCGGCTGCGCCGTCTCGCCGTTGAACAAAAGCGCACTAGACCGAATGAACGTTGATGACCTTCATCCTGCGTTAAGAACGTTTGTCCATGGCGCAACGCAGATACTGCTGACCGAAACTTTGGAAGAGTTGTTTCTACCAAGGGTAGGCGAATTAATGAGGGCCTTAGTCTCGCATGACAACTGGTTGGATCCGGCGTGTGCGAAGAATCACCCAAGTTTCTATCAGCAATACCTTCTCTACGCAGATCCCGACGATCGGCTATCGGTGGTGAGCTTCGTCTGGGGCCCTGGCCAGAGTACGCCAATTCACGATCACACGGTCTGGGGGGTGATCGGAATGTTGCGTGGTTCGGAATATGCGCAGCAGTATGATGTTGGCGTTGGGGGGAGACCTAACCCAGTGGGTCATGAATTACGCCTGATGCCGGGCGATGTGGAGTATGTCTCGCCGCATTTGGGCGATGTGCATCAGGTTCGAAATGCTCACAGCGATCGGGTGTCCATTAGTGTCCACGCCTACGGCGGGAATATTGGAAAAATTAAGCGGCATGTCTTTGCAGCCGATACCGGTAATGTCAAAGAGTTTATCTCGGGTTATGCAACACCGGCAAATTAATGATGCGGTCTAACAGAGGCCGTGTTTAAACGCTATATGACATAGAATTGGGTCCATGGTGCCTTTTCTTGACCCAGCGATTCTATTTTTTATATTCGGTTTATTTGCAGGGTTAGTTCGCTCAAACCTGGAAATACCACAGCCGATTGCTCGATTTCTATCGCTGTATTTGCTTATGGCGTTAGGTTTAAAGGGCGGTTTCGCGTTGCAGAAATCTGGTTTTACGCTTGAAATTGCGCTTGCGCTCGGCATCGCGGTGGGGCTTGCCGTGGTCATCCCCATTATTGGCTATGCGCTGCTTCGGAGTCGGCTAAATCATTACGATTCGGCCGCGATTGCAGCGACCTATGGTTCAGTGAGCGCGGTGACATTTATCACCGCCACCCAGGCTCTCGATACCCAAGGGATTGCCTATGGCGGGCATATGGCAGCCGCGATGGCGCTGATGGAATCACCCGCAATTATTCTTGCCATAGTGCTCGCCAACAAGGCGCGTGCTGCCAATGCGCCTGGTGTGGCAGCAATTCGAATGCGACATGTGCTTCACGAATCCTTTACGGATGGGGCGCAGCTCTTGCTGCTTGGGTCCATGGCCGTAGGATTAGCCACTGGCGAGGCGGGCGAGTCGCTGATGGCCCCATTCTCGATCGATCTGTTCAAAGGGATGTTGGCTTTTTTCCTGTTGGATATGGGTCTAATGGCGGCAAGAAATCTTGGGGGGCTGAAGGGTAGGCCCTGGATCACTCTGGCTTATGCGTTTGTTGCGCCATTTGCCCATGCGGTTATGGCGCTGACACTCTGTAAGTCCTTCGCAATCAGTCTAGGGGATACGGTGTTGTTGATGGTCCTCGCTGCGAGCGCGTCTTATATTGCGGTTCCCGCCGTTCTGCGACACGCCTTGCCGGAGGTCAATCCTGGCCTTTACATGGGAATGTCGCTCGGCATCACATTTCCCTTAAATATTGTGATTGGAATTCCGGTCTACACGGCACTTGCTCGGTTTGCGCTTTAGGGTTGGCCTCGAATACCCCTACAACAATGGGGAGAACCTAACTCTGAATTATTAGAAAATCAGAGCAGAAGGGGAGTAGCCCCATCGCCATGGCCGTCAATACGAGCAAACGCTCCGGTCCGGTGAGCAGCCGCTAGGCTGTAGCAAGACCTTCGTAATCAGTCCGGCTTCGAACAGCCGGTTTTTCTTGTTTACGGAGAGTTCAATGGAAACGATTGGCAATGTCTGGATGTGGGGTGGCTTCGCCATTTTTGTGGTGTTGGCCTGCGCAGTCGATTTGTTGGTGCTGCAGAAAAAGGGGGCGGAGCGGGTCTCGGTAGGGCAGGCCCTTCGGTGGTCGGCGCTTTGGGTGTTCCTGGCGTTGGTTTTTAATGCCTTGCTCTGGTGGTATATCGATGGGCAGGCGGGCCGTGAGTTGGCCAATCAAAAGGCGGCCGAGTTCTTCACCGGCTATCTCATTGAAAAGTCGTTGGCGGTCGATAATATCTTTGTATTTCTCATGCTCTTTACTTACTTCGCAGTGCCTTCGGAGTTGCAAAAGCGCGTATTGATCCTCGGCGTAATCGGGGCAATTGTTCTGCGGGCCGTAATGATCTTGATTGGGGCGTGGTTAATCAAAGAGTTTCACTGGGTGCTGTATGTCTTTGGCGCATTCTTATTGATTACAGGCATCAAGATGCTCATTTTTGCTGATGCAGGCTCCGATTTAGAGAAAAATCCGATATTGCGTTGGATGCGTGGCCATATGAATCTCACTCCGGGTTTTCATGGCGAGCGCTTCTGGATCAGTCGTGAGGGGGTCCGGGCCTACACACCACTTTTTGTGGTGATGGTCTTAATTGGAATTACTGATGTTGTTTTCGCGGTGGATAGCATTCCAGCGATCTTTGCAATCACGGACGACCCTTTTATCGTGATGACCTCGAACATCTTTGCAATCCTTGGATTGCGTGCAATGTACTTTCTTCTCGCAGACCTTAAGGATCGCTTCCATCTGCTGACATACGGCCTTGGGGTAATCCTAGTCTTTGTGGGCGCAAAGATGCTGATTGTGGACTGGATTAAAATCCCGGTAGCAGTGTCATTGGCCTCTGTTGGAATTATTTTGTTAGTTTCAGTGATCGCAAGCTTAGTGGTGACACCCAGAGACAAAAAACCAAGCTAGAGCTTAGGCGTATCGTGAGGGAGCCTGTATGCACGTATTGCTTCGGATTGATGAAACGCAGGGAGACGCGCCGCAGTGGCGTGCTGCTCTGAGTGCGGCAGCGCCTGAGGTTACCTGGCTCAGCGAATCGGCGATTGCGGAGTCTCTCGCTCGAGAGATTGAGGTGGCCGTCGTGGCCAACCCGCCCCCGGGCGCCTTGTCAGGATTTCCACAACTGAAGTTTGTGCAATCTCTTTGGGCAGGTGTTGATCGATTACTTGAAGATCCAACAATACCCAAACACCTAGTGCTTGCACGAATGGTAGATCCCGCCCTTGGGGCTGCGATGGCCGAGACTGCCCTCTGGGCAACGCTGTCCTTGCACCGAGGGTTTTTCCGTTATGCACAGCAGCAGGCGCATGGCCAGTGGAAGCATCTGCCTCAGCCGTGCGCCCATCAGGTCCGTGTCACGGTATTGGGTATGGGGGAGATGGGTCGTGCCGTCGCTGATCGGCTGGTAAGTCAGGGGTATCAGGTACGTGGCTGGCGTCTTGGTGTGGGCAAGGCAGATGGCCGTACCGATGACTCTAGAATTCGGGTTGAGTTGGGCAAGGAGTCATTAAAGCCTCTGCTCGCGCAAACGGATATCGTTCTTAATCTCTTGCCATTAACGTCGCAGACTCGGGGTTTAATCGATCGAGAGTTCCTGTATGCGCTACCTTCAGGCGCCGCGCTCGTCAACCTTGCTCGGGGTGGTCATCTGGTGGACGCAGATCTGATTGGCGCGCTCAACAATGGACAGGTTTCACACGCGGTATTGGATGTGTTTACGACAGAGCCGCTTCCGATTGGCCATGTATTTTGGCAGCATCCGCGCGTTACGGTTTTGCCGCATGCAGCCGCGATTACGAACCCAGAGACTGCTGCTCAGGTGGTGGCGCACCAGTTGAGGGTCTGGCGATCTGGGCAGCCGGTTGCCCATCAGGTTGAGCGCGGTCGCGGGTATTAGTGTTAGAGTTTTTACCTTGGGTCATATTCTTAAATTAAAAACGCACGAAGGAGACAACCATGCGTAATCGATCTATTCTTGTTGCGTGCGGCTCAGCGTTATTATTAGTGGGCTGCGCAACACAGCAAGACTATAAATTTCAAAAAGCAAACGCGCCTGAAGCCGAATTCCATAAAGATAAAACAGCCTGCGAGGATGAGGCTTTCACCGCGGGCAATGTCTTTACTCTGAAATACATCGAAGCCCGAAACAACTGCATGGTTAAAAAGGGATGGACACTACTACCCAAATAGGTCGTTGAGTTTAGCTAAGGCATTGTTGTCTGCAGGCTGGTTGCGGGCAGCGACTTTAGGGTATTCCTCAGCGATGCGTTCTTCGAAATAGACTCCGGGGTTGGGGGCGTTGCATAGCCTTCGTACGACCTCGTGCGGCACAGGCCGATAGGAGACAACCGCATGGCTATCGAGGGTGAGATCAAGGTGTTGGGTGGCGCTGTCGTAGTCCACTTTGCGAACGCGCCCGATGGTAAATGCCTTGATGGTCATTTTCGAATTTTACCAAGCGCCTGCAATATTTTCTGCGGTGTAAATGGCTGAGAAAACACATGGGTATTAAACGGCGCGAGAGCGTCGTTGATTGCATTCATCACCGCAGCAGGCGCCCCTGCCGTGCCCGCCTCACCGGCCCCCTTAGCCCCGAGTTGGGAACTTTTCGTTGGTGTTTGGATATGGCCTACGGCGATATCTGGCATTTCAAAGGCCATTGGGACCAGGTAATCCGCCATGTTGGCGTTCAGCATAAGACCACGCTCGTCGTAGAGGCATTCCTCATACATGGCCCCACCAATACCTTGCACAATTGCACCACGCATCTGCTCATCGACGAGCATTGGGTTTAAAACTCGGCCACAATCCTCAACAGCCCAATGATTCAACAATCGAACAAAACCGGTTTCCACATCTACTTCAACGTATGAGGCTTGAACCCCATTAGTAAATATAAACGGGAAATCACGTTGAGCATAGTGTCGAGTTACCATCAGCTCAGGAGTGAAGTCTGCAGGAAGCGTATCACTTCGGAAGTAGGCGATTCTCCCGAGTTCGCTCAATGCGAGAAGTTCTTGACTACTTGAAACATCAACAATCAAACCGCGATTCAACGCAAGCTCTGCTTGGTTACGCTTAAGAATAATCGCTGCCACTGCAAGAATATTTGATTTCAGCGCTTGCCCTGCAAGAAGCACCGCCTCACCGCCTACGCCAGCGCCGCGAGAGGCCCATGTGCCGCCGCCATAGGGGGTAATATCGGTATCTCCAGTAACAATCCGTACGTTTTTGATATCGACACCCACAGCATCGGCAATAATCTGCGCATAAATAGCCTCAGTGCCTTGGCCCTGTTCGCCGACGCCCACAAGCACGGTGATTGCTCCTTCGGGGTCTAGTCTAACGGTTGCGCCGTCCTGTGACGCGATTCGTGCACCGCCAACTCCATAGAATGCCGCGCTCGGATTTGTGAGTTCGATCAGTGTGGCAAAACCGATACCGCGGTAAATACCCTGTTTTCGCAGGACAGACTGCTCCGCGCGCAATGCCCCATAGTTCATCATCTGCTCTACCTTAGTGATACATTTCTCATGCGATAGAACCTCGAGTTTGATACCTGAGGCTCCGGTCGCAGGGTAGGCGTTATCGGGTATTACATTCTTTTTTCGAATGTCCAGTGGATCAATCGACAGCTTTTGTGCGGCAAGATCTACTAAACTCTCAGTTACGGCACACGCAATGGGGTGGCCAACGCCGCGGTATTGACATGTGGGCGTCTTATTTTGAAATACGACGTCGAGGTGAGCACGATATGCTTTATGCTTGTAGGGGCCACCAACAAGATTCACGACCTGATTCCCTTCAATAGCACTTGTTCGCGGAAACATAGAGTAGGGGCCAATACCCGTAAGGTCATTGATTTCAAAAGCCAAAATCTCTCCATCCTTGGCCGCAGCGATTCGACCTCTTACACGATGATGCCTCGCATGAATGTCACTCGTAAAAGATTCAAGACGATCAGCCACAAACTTTACCGGTCGTCCGAGCATTATCGATAGCGCAATTGTTGCAAAATCATCTGGATAGGCATGAACTTTAATTCCGAAGGATCCACCAACATCTTTGCAAATCACCCGAATCTGAGAAGCTGGAATATTAAATTGCCGTGAATAAAGGTCCTGCATCATGTGCGGTGCCTGCTGTGAGTGGTACACCGTCAGACGCTGTTCTGAGGAACTCCAGTCTGCGATCTGGCACCGAGGCTCTAATGTCACACCCGTATGACGACCAAATTCAAATGTCGCTTCAGCAATAACGGCTGCCCTTGCGAACGCGTCGTCGACCCCGCCTGTATCTAGGTCTCGTGTGAAACAGAGGTTATCGCCCAGCTGACTGTGAATTACCGGCGTAGAGGGGTCAAGCGCTGTTTCAATATCTGTCACCGCGGTAAGTTCCTCTAAATCAACCTGAATGTAGGCGAGAGCATCCTCGGCTTGTGCCCGAGTTTGGGCGACAACCGCAACAACCGGTTCGCCCTGCCAGCAGACCCGATCAATCGCTAGTGGGTATTGTGGTGCGGATTTCATTCCGGCGAGGTGCCCAAGGGTAGCCACCCAGGGCTTACAAATCCCTGCAAGCTCCTGACCCTCGGAGACCTTTAGCACACCAGGCATACCGACAGCATACTCAGTATTAATTTTTACAATCTTCGCGTGGGCGATTGGGCTTCGCCAAAACACAACATGACACATGCGCGGGAGTCGCATGTCATCCACAAACAAGCCTTGCCCTTGAGTGAGTCGTGCACTTTTTGAGCGCGGTATACTTTCGCCAATATAACGCTGATCATCTGTCACATCGGGTAGCCGCTTCGCTTTCTCGACGCCGGGCTCTAAGTTGGTGATATCACGTTTCATATTCTGAGCTCCTAGTTTGCGCAAGACCCACTATGGTTTTTTTCGAGTACGTCGCAGATAGCATCAACGATCGCCTGATAGCCTGTACATCGACAATAATTTCCAGAAATCCATTGCCTGACGTACTCGCGCGAGGCATTTGGATGAGATTCTGTTAGCTCTTTAGCTGCTGCCAACATACCGGGGGTGCAGAATCCGCACTGTAATGCATTTCGCGCGATAAACGCCTCTTGTAGTTCTTTCACGCGTTGATCTTGACTAAGTCCTTCAATTGTTCTGACCTCACCGCCGTTCGCCTGAACAGTAAGCGTAAGGCAGCTCCGGACAATCTTTCCATTGAGTTCTATGGTGCAGGCTCCACAGACACCATGTTCGCAGCCCAGATGAGTTCCCGTTAATGACAGGGTTTCGCGAACAAAGTCAGCGAGGTGAGTTCGAGGTGCTACGAGACTTTCAACGAGAACACCATTGACTGTGATGCGAACTGGGTGGAGATCTGCCATTTTGGGTCCTTTCGAAGAAGTTAATTGGCCGCAGATTGCAGGAGTCGTTCAAGAAGCACTGCAGCGAGTTGTCGTTTGGTGTCAGAAGAATTGGTAAGGTCGGGAAGTGGTTCAAGCTCGTCCCGTAGGGCTGTGACTGCGCTACTAATTGCTTTGCTATCGAGTGCGCTGTTATTCATCACAGCCTCTGCTTTCCTTGCCCGAATCGGTGTTGTGCCCACTCCCATAAAGACAAACCTACAATTTTGTAGTTGATCGTTTGCGCGCTCTGCCGACGCGGCTAGTCCAGTAATTGCGTAATCACCGTGACGTCGTGCAAGCTCGGAAAACCCAGACCAACTAGTAGCAGTTTTTATTGGAATTTCACAGCCGGTAATGATCTCACCATCGACGAGCGCCGTAGTGTAAAGATTTAAAAAGAAGTCATCTGCTTTAATGCGCCGTTCCCCGTTTTGCCCATGGATAAGGACTGTTCCGTTTAACGCGAGTAAACAGGCTGGCCATTCTGCTGCTGGGTCTGCATATGCAATAGACCCTCCCCAGGTTCCCATATTTCGAATTGCACGGTGAGCAATATGGGGGGCTGCTTTCATCAGGAGGGGAGCATGGGTTGCAACGAGTGTTGAGTCCTCTATCTCGGAGTGTGTGGTTAGCGCCCCAATCCTTAGCATGCCGTTCTGGACTGTGACGCCTCTCAAAACATCTAGACCGGTAATGTCAATGACGATCACAGGCTCAGATAAGCGCATATTGAGAGTAGCAAGCAGAGTCTGTCCGCCAGCGAGAATTCTCGCATTGTCTCCGTGCGTCTGGAGTAACCCTAGAGCATGCTCGATAGATTGAACTTTTACGTAATCAAAGTCGGGTGATTTCAAAGCGGTCTCCTGCTATCCAAGGTGTGAGCCAATCCAAATACCAAATCCCGTCGCTAGGGAGCCCAGTAAAAACCAAGTGATTCGCGATCGTTCGCCGTCGGTAGGGAGGTTCGCAAGAATTGCCTCTTTAGGCTCGTGGCTAGTCTCTAGGGGTTGATGAGTAGCATTCCCAATGGTCTGAGAATTGACAGGGTGAGTGAGATGGTTGTTGAACGAAGAGAAGAATTGATCAGCCATCATTTTTGCTGCGCCGTCGACCATACGCCCACCAATTTGGCCTAATTTACCGCCGATCGCTGCTTTGACAGAGTATCTCAGAATGGTTTGATCACCATCCGGGTGGAGAGTCACTATCGACTCACCGCTTGCCATACCGGCGGCCCCTCCGCTACCTTCAAAACGCATCAGGCAGCGTTCATTTTCGACGACATCTTCCATTCGAATTTTTCCCACGAACCGCGCACGAACCGGGCCGATACGAACCATCAGCCGAACACTTTTTTCCGTTGGGCTTGTGATTTCGACGCTCTCGCAGCCTGGGATGCACGCCATCAGCACCTCAGAGTTGTTGAGTGCAGACCAGACTGTTGTGGGTAGGGCCTTGATGTGGGTCTCCCCTGACAATTCCATGATGCATTTCCTCGGGTTTTTACGGGTACTTAAATTTTTAAGGCAGGAGAAAATGGTACGAATGATTGACCAAACGGTAAATAGCAGACTTCTTCTGACAAACCCTGATGGCATAGCGGAGCAGAGTCAGGCCTCTGGGGGACGTCGCCGGCTCGATGTTGCGTCGCGAGAAAAACAGATCCTTCGCGGAGCAGTCCAGTTCTTTGCAGATAATGGGTTTAATGGCCAGATTCGTGATTTAGCGCAGAGCATCGGTGTGACGCATACGCTGCTTTACCATTATTTTCCAACGAAGCAGGCGCTCATTGACCGTGTCTATCAGGAGGTCTTTGAGGGACGATGGAAGCCTGAATGGGAGACCCTGCTCGATAAACGTGATGCCGATGTGGAGAAAAAGCTGACCGATTTTTACAGCGATTATTTAAAAACCGTATTAACTTCAGAATTCGTTCGAATTTTGGTTTTTTCTGGTCTCACCGACCAAACCATTACGAATCGGTTTTTTGGTTTACTTCGCGAGCGTTTGTTTCCCCGTTTAGTGCGAGAGACCCGTCGCTATCGTGGTAGTCCTAGCCGCTCAAAGGCGAGCGCTAGAGAGATCGAGCTCTTGATGGGGTTACACGGCGGCTTTTTTTACATCGGAATGCGTCGCTGGGTTTACCAACAGGGTGTCCTGAGTGAAAAGGCACCTCAAGACTTTAGTAAGAACCTGATTCGTGATCGGGTAAGGGGATATCTAATGGCTAGCGCTGAGTTGTTTCAGGAGGAAAATCCCAGTCGACGGCCAAAGCGTGATACGACCGGGAAAATCCGGTAGTGTGAGTGGAGCCGGCGGGTAACAGCCGGTTTTTGTGTGGAAGTGCAACGACGGTAATTTAAATAGACGTGAGGAGACTGTATGAAACTGATGAAATTAGCGATGTTAGGTGCGTTTACAGTATCAACCGCATTTACGAGTAATGCAGTACTGGCGCAGCAACGTGTGGCGGTCAACATTGGTTCAAGCCACCCAACAACAAACATCTGGGCTTGGGCGATGAAAGAAGTGTTTCAGCCCGAGGTCGACCGGATATTGAAGGAAAAGGGCGGCAAATACTCAGTGCAATGGCGAGAGAACTACGGCGGTACGCTATATAAGTTCACAGACACACGTGTTGCTGTAAAAGATGGCATTGTTGATGTTGGCATGGTGGGCACTGTATGGGAAGGGTCTACGATGCCCTTGCAAAACGTGACGTATTTCACCCCTTTTGCAACGACCAATCATGAGATGCTCATTGAGATCTTCGATAAGCTTAACGCTCAAGTTCCCGCTTTGCGTAAGAGCTGGGAGGATCAGAATATGGTTCCGCTGTCATCCCTGATTACCGATAGCTACGATATCTACGCTAATTTTCCGGTACAAAATCTTCAGAGTCTTCAAAACAAAAGAATTAATGCTCCAGGAACCTCTGCAAACTGGCTCAGAAATACAGGGGCTACACCGGTAGAAGGCGCACTAACGACGTATTACACTAATATTCAAACGGGTGTCACAACGGGGGCCTTATCGTTTGCGAGCGGGATTGGTCCGACGCGTGTGTACGAGGTTGCGCCGCACCTCACTCGAGTCGATATTGGTGCTATGTATTTCGGTAGTGTAGCGGTGAATAAACGATTCTTCGATAAACTGCCAAAAGAGGTACAGGATGCTTTCTTGGCAGCCGGTAAAGCGACTTCTGCTGCTCATGGTAAACATGTGACAAAGTCCGCTGCAGCCGCAATGGAAACAATGAAGAAGGCCGGTCTGAAGATCACGGATCTTCCTCAGGCAGAGAAAACACGATGGGTCGACACACTGCCGAATATTGTGGGGCCCTGGCTTGAGGCGAATGGGGATGGAGGCCGGGCAGTCTTGAAAGCCTATTTTGATGAGCTCCGTGCGAGAGGCGTAAAGCCCTTACGCGCTTGGGATCAGGCGAAATAGACTTCCTCTGAGTTGCCAATTCCGATCCAGCGGTATTCGTAGAAGGGTGTAGGTTGTGACTCAAAGTATTGATGAGTTTGATATTGCAGCTTTGCCGATGAACCGTTCAGGATTTCAACGGTTCTTCGACACCCTTGCCGCGATTGGCACAGTCTGGATTTTTGCTTTGATGCTGTTGATTGTCGCTGATGTGTTGGGCCGTAATTTCTTTAACCAGCCAATTACGGGTGTTGCGGAATTTGCTGGACGATCGGTAGTCGGGATTGTTTTTCTGCAGCTTGCTTCAGCGATCGGTGTAGGTTCAATGACCCGTAGTGATTTTATGCTGAGATTGATTGGTGATCGCGCACCTCGGCTAGTTGGGGGATTGGATATCGTTTATTCGATATGCGGGGCCGCTCTTTTTGCTTTTCTTGCATGGATTTCGATCCCAGAGTTACGCTCTGCTTGGAACGGTAACGAGTATTTTGGTGTCCAGGGGATCTATATGATCCCCCTGTGGCCATTCCGCGCCCTTATCGCAGTCGGTTCGATTCTTGCGGCGGTTGCTTATGCGTTATGGGTACCACGACTTTTTGAGCAATACTTTAAGAACCCCTGATTATTTATGACTGAGATCGGTTACGGAGTGCTGTTTGTCAGTGCATTGGTGTTTTTGGCACTAATGGGGATGCATATTGCCGTTGCCTTGTTCGCAGTAGGATTTGCGGGAATCTGGCTCATTCGCGACGATGTCGAGATGGCAATGCGCTTAATGTATTTGTCTTCTTATAACGGCATTGCAGACTACATATTTGCCACAATTCCCTTATTTGTGCTGATGGGTTTATTAGTCAGTATTTCAAACGTAGGTCGGGACACCTTTGAGGTGGCTGAGTCCTTGTTACGGCGAGTAAAGGGGGGCTTGGGGGTCGCTACAGTAGCAGCCAATACAGTTTTTGCTGCTGTAACAGGAGTGTCAATCGCTTCGGCCGCCGTATTTACCCGGGTTGCGGTTCCCGAGATGGCTCGCCATGGATATCGTAAAACTTTTGCCGCAGGTACAGTGGCTGGCAGCTCAGTTTTGGGCATGATGATTCCACCAAGCCTTCTGATGATCATCTACGGTGTTCTGGCAGAGCAATCGATTGGTAAGCTATTCATTGCGGGCGTATTACCTGGAATTTTGTTGGCTCTTCTATTTGCAGTCATGATTCTTTTACTTGCACGTTTTGCGCCTGGGATGGTCTACGATACAAAACGGTTTGCCGAACTTGGCGCGTCATGGCCCTTAGAGCGCGTATTGCCTAAAGGAGAGATACTTTCGAAGCTCGTTCCAATTGCTGCCTTAGTGTTTCTGGTTATTGGAGGGCTTTATTCAGGATTTTTTACTCCGACAGAGGCTGGCGGCGTTGGAGCATTTGGTGCATTAGTAATAGCAGTAGCCCGGAGGCAACTTAACCGGTCGAGGTTGTGGCGGGTGCTGAAGGAGACTGGCGGGATATCGGTAGGAATATTAATCTTACTGATTGCTGCTGGTTTTTATAGTCGTATGTTGTCAGTCGCTGGAATACCGGTTGCAATAAGTGATTTAGTGCAGAACTCTGGCCTTGGACTCTACGGATTTCTTGCATTTTATATATTGATCATCGTCTTGCTTGGCATGATTTTGGATTCGAGTTCCATTTTGTTAATTATGACGCCCGTGGCTGCACCGATAGCAGCGGGATTAGGCATGAACCTGATTCATTTCGGGGTGATTACCGTTCTTGCAGTTGAAATTGGCTTGTTGACCCCTCCGTTTGGTTTATCTATCTTTACCGTTAAATCGACTCTCAATGATCCGAGTGTTTCAGTAGAGTCTATTTTTGCGGGCGCATTCCCCTACGTCGTTGTCATGCTAATCACAGTCTTATTGATTGTGGTTTTTCCGCAGCTCACGCTCGCCTTGCTCTAACAACAATAAATTGCGACTTAGTTAAAGCGACTTAATGATTAGGTGCAGGGGGGTCTACTTCTCTTCACCTTGTAATTGAGCGCCTACCCGATCGGCCTCGCGCGCCCAGTCGATATCCTTCTCTGACAGCCCACCTGAATCATGGGTGGTGAGCGTGATCTCGACACGGCGATAGACATTGAACCATTCTGGGTGGTGATCAATCGATTCACTAAAATCGGCCATCTTGGACATAAAACCAAAGGCT
>Ga0315909_10003166_pt1 | contig 20292 bp, 24 predicted proteins | sample LakEriMetagenome_11_FD_203527 | JGI IMG/M metagenome (GOLD analysis project Ga0315909, IMG submission 203527) | Freshwater fungal communities from buoy surface, Lake Erie, Ohio, United States - Buoy 2 MA125 | ecosystem: Environmental > Aquatic > Freshwater > Lake | place: USA: Lake Erie, Ohio... | reverse complement strand
CCTCGCCGAACAGGAGCTCGTGCAGTGCATTCAGATTCAGCCGGAACCCTTTGATGTGTTCAGTAGCTTCGACCGTGCAAACAAGATCGGGCCACTCGACCTCAACCCCAGCTCGCTTCATCTCAAAGTCCACCACCGAGCGGTCATAGCTCAGATTGTGCGCGACAACCTCGTCGTGAAACTCGATGATACGTTTGATCTCTTCAGCGTGCTGTTTGAACTTGGGCTTGCCAGCCAGCATTGCGGGGGTGATGTTGGTTATGCGCGTCACCTCTTCCGAGATGGCGAACCCCGGATCGAACATGAAATGGTAGTGATCAAGCTCGTTGCCCTCGAGGTCTAGGCTCACACCAAAGAACTCGATTATGTGAGGCTGCTTGTCCAGCGGCTGGAGTTTGTTCTTGATCAGATCTGTCGTTTCTGTGTCAAAAACTAGCGTCTTCATTTCCCCCGCTCCGCATTTATCTGGCGATGCAGATATTCATAATCGAGCTCCTGAAGCATCATCGAATACACAGCATTGTCGTCAAGGCTGTCCGGATGCCCGCCGCGCGTAAAATTCTCGGCATAGCGTGTAATTTTGCTCACAATTTGAACAAACACGCCGAACCTATTAAAATCGTCGACATTGTGCAGAGTCAAACCATTCGGAAATAATGAATGCATTATTTCGCCGAACCGTTTGTAATTGTCACCGTAGAGCTTGTTCCGCTCTTCATATATCTTTGCTGCATTGCGCAGCATTTCCGGCACATTCATCAGTAGCCTCCGATTGCTGGCTGAAGAACGGTCAATCCGTAATTGCGCAGTCCTTCGACCACCGACTCACGGTCATCAACAACGAACCAAACATTCTTCAGAACATTTTCCTTGCTCCCGAACTTTCGCTCAAGAGCGTTGATCTTCATCTGGTGGTCAGGTGCCCAATCGTCATCTGGCCGCATGATCAGCTCTTCATAAAACAATTCGAGCTTTGTCGTTGAGAGCCATTCTTTGGTCAGGTGACGATATTTCTCTGGGCGTCCTGTCAGCAGTATAACACGGCTGTAGAAGTTGCAAGAGCACATGAGGTCTGCAACATTGACTATCACCGGATCCTCCAGACAACGCTTGTGAAACTCCTCCCACTGCTTTGTCTGGGCGAATTGGATCCGATGCGAGCAATCAGCGATTGTCCCATCAATGTCAAAGATCACGTAGCGCATTTCACTTCTTCAGCAGGTCTGCTGCCTTTGCGAGTTGCATCTTCAGCTCTTTGCTGTCGAGGTGCTGGGCGACTTCTTCGATCAGGTCAATGGCCTTTTTGTCCTTTGGCTCAAAAAACGGTCTTACCCAAGGCCAAACCTCAAACACCGACTCGCGCATCTGACGAGCAATGGTTTGATACTCGCCTTGGACGCGCATCGAGTCACGCGCACGCAGCAAATCAACCAGAGAGCGGAGATTGTACTTTGCGATGATGTTGCAGTGAACATTCATCGGCAGAAGCCCGCGCGCGTCTTCGAGCTCCTCACCGTCCTTCACCATCAAACGGTAGCTCTCAAGAGCCATGCGCATGCGCAAACTATAGTCATCCTTGTCGTGAACCGATTCAGGGATGTGATAGCTGACTTGCGACATGTCAGTGACACGCTGGCTCTGCATCGCAAAGCTAGCTGTGCGGGTGCGCGTGATCTGCTGGGCGCAAGCGCGCGTCACATTGTTGATAGAGAAGATGACATCGACGAACTCCCAAGAGCTGGGAATGGTGTTGCTCATGTAGAGCAATTCTTTGTCGAGTTCTTCCACGGGCATGTTCATAAACTTTTCGAACCCGTCAGGCGTCATCTGCAGACGTGTGTTCTTTGTGTATGCCAAGAGGCGCGCAGCGTAGCGTTGCTCGTCCTGAGTGCCCTTGCCAGTGAACCAGAGGAGGGAAACTTTGGGATCGTTCATCTTCATTTCTTTCTGTGGTCATAAGATCCGTTATTGATAATGCGACGGATCACTCGCACGTCATTCACCACATCATCCATCAGCAGGCCAGGTCGCCATGTGGCAAACCTGCCGAGCGAGTACAAATTGAATTTGTCTGTCGCCCAATAGATGAACTGCTTGCGTTCGTTCTCAGGGATAGGCAGGATCTTGGCATAACGCTGCACTGACCAACGCTCATCACTGATGACCGCCTTGTCTATGCCAAGAACATACAAAGCATTCCTTATCAGCTCGCGCCGTTCACGCTCGCTGTCTTGAATACTTTTCATGTAAGTCATGACGTCTTGTGGGGTGCCAATGTGGGGCAGCGACACTTCCACCGTCATGACATTGCCAGTCAGACTCACACGGTTGAAAAGCTCCAATGGGTCAGGAACATACACAGAAACGTACGCATCTACATTTTCGACTGTGCAGTTTACATTGAAGCCGTTGACAAACCGGAAAGCTGGCTTTTCCTGCCATCCTAAGATGTCCATCATCAGCGGCATCGGTACCGTCGATATGATCGGCTCGTCCGCTGCTTTGATGTCATCCAAGTTGATCGCTCGACCGAACTCAATTGTGCATCCTGCACGTGAGTGCATCTGCTGAATAAGGTCATTCGGCGCTATGTAGCGTTTGTGAACCTCAGTGCCAGCGGACATGATCGAACGCAGCGTTGCTGTGCCATTGCACTTCATCGAGTAGGCAAGGCTGTCTGCCACAGGGTTCCGCCACTCGTGGACCGCCTTCATCATTTGGACTTGCTTGAACTGGATGTCCAGTGCATCTCCAACGATCGAAGAACGGAACCGCAGAACGGCTGAATGATTGTTTGGCAACTTTGGTGCTGCCTCAATGATCCGGACATCTCTGTCACGGATCATCCCTGCGGCGAGAAGTCCCGCCATACCTGCCCCGATGATGTGCATTGACTGCCTACTTCTTTGCTGGTTTGATCTTAGCAATTCGCCCGGCATAAAGCCCAAGCAATTCGAGAGGAACCTCGTCGCCACTCTTCAAACGCTCCTTGATGTGAGCGATCAAAGTCTGGGGATGAATGCCCATCTTCGAACCAACATTGTAGCCTTTGTCGGCCAGATCAGCAACCAGCGCCAAAGCCTGATTGTGTTCCGATTTGCCAAACTGCAAATTTACTTCGGTCTTGATGAGAGATTCCGCACCATTTGATTCGAGCCAGCGGATGGCCTGATCACGACGCTGCTCGTCCTTAGGCAATGAGCCAGAGACGAAGTCGTCAACAGTGATGCGGAACCCGGTATCGGTCTTGAACTCTGACAAGCCGCACTCTGCCATCATGTCAGGCAGGTCGACTGTCTTCATTTTGTTCAGACGCTTCTTGAGGTCAGCGAGGTTGTCCTCCAGATCCTCGACGAGACGCTCGGTCTCGATGACTTCCTTTGCCATCGAGACCAAACGCTCCATAGAGGGTTCATCGGAGGCAGTTTCACCGAGGTCGAAATCGATGTCTGCCATGACCCACCTCACATAGCTGCTTCGGAAGAGCTTTCTTCTTCAGCGCCGATGTCGCCACGGACTTCGCCACGCTTCAGCGAGTCGCGGAACGCAATCGCCTCATTGTAATGATCGCGCCAGTTATCGCCCATGTCCTGAAGGCGATCACCACGCTCGACCTTCCAGCCCGACCAATCGCCCTCGGCGTTGCTCTCGTCGACAACCGAAAGGTTGTAGACCCGATAGAACAACGGAGGAGTGAACGTAGAGCCATCAGCGCGCTGCACCTTTTCAGATGTAGCGAGCGTCAGCCAGCGCCGAGCCTTCTTGAGCTGCGTGGAAGCCATCGGAAGGAAACATTTCCGCCCGCCAGCCGACATATTGAGTCCGAAGAACTGAGCGGTCTCGGCAATATAATTACCGTCCGGTGTGGTGGGTCGGTTCTTTTCGTCAGGTTTGCACAAGTCCAAGATCGACGCGTCGTCGTGAATCTTGACAAGACCCTTGCCAGAGCTGCGCGGAGCCCACTCCAGGTACTGCTTGATGTAGTGAACCGGGAGGAACAGTAGCGGAGCCTCGAAGATCTCCTGCGTGCCAACATCGCAGATGTCCCCAACTTTAGCACCGTTGATGTATTCAGGCTTCTTCGGCTGGACCTGCGGGCTGAGTGCCTGAAGGATGGTCAGGCGAGGTATGATGAGGTCACGACTCGTGACGTTCTCAAGACCCTCCCCCGCGAAAGCCTCAAAAGCCTGATCCGCCACGACGACGGCATTGCTCTTTTCAGCGACGGCTACTTCTTGCTTCTTTGCCATATCTATGCTCCTTGTCTGCTTAGGTCCGGTCGATTCCGAAACCGTTTTTGAGACATTTTCGATTATGCCCCAGCTTTTGGAAAAAAGCACGGACTTTTTGGGATTTTCCGCGTAATTGTCGTAACTGTTTGTTTTTTCAGCAGAAATTTTTATTCAATTTGAGCAATTTTCTTGTTTTCTTTTCTGATGGAATCAGGCATAATGCCTTTACTGACCGATTCGGCAGGTAGATGGAGAACGAAGATGATGACCAACCTGAACAACTGGCTCGACAATGTCCCCGGCCTCAAGACCGAGAAGGGTGCCATGGCGCGCTTGAACAAGGTTATGGATTTGGTCGAGCAGAACGGTTCAAAGTGGATGATCTACCGCAAGCCCGACAACACCTACGTTCCGCTCATCATAGCCTCCAGCAACGATTGGGCGGTCGGCACCTACGCTCACTCCGGCCTCTACGTCACTAACTAAAAGGGAGCTTCGGCTCCCTCCCCTCTCTCAGATGGAGATTAAAATGTTCAACCCCGACAAACCAGAAACGAAACTCTATCCGACCTGCTATGTCGTAGAAGAATTAGAACTCTACGATTTCCCAACCGTTATTGTTATGCAGGCTGTGCTCTATATAGAAATCGACCAAATCAACGATTGGTATGTCGATTGCATTAAAATCGACACGAACGACAGACCGATGGTGCTGCCGGAGGGCCACTGGCTCGATGCTGCCATCCGCCGCACGATCACTAAGAACCATAAACTCCAACAGTCGATCTACGACGCTTGCGTGGAGGAAGGACAATGAGCAAGAACCCAATCGCCATGGAGCAAATCGAACCCAACTTCTATCGTGTCACTTACTTCAGCAGCGAGGCAGGTTGGATCAACAAGACCAAACTGCACAAAGACAAACGCATCGCATATCGCGCCATGACCGTGCACGGGAAGATCCAGTATTTTCCCTCGCTCGATTCCGCCCGTCTCTTCATCATCGAGAACTATCACTGATGACCCGGATCAACTGTGTCCCGCCGCAGGAGCTGCACGACAAGCACCTCGCTGCTGAATACTACGAGCTGCCGCGTGTCTTCGGGCTCGTGCGCAAGGCTCTCGAGAAAGGTGTCGATCCGAGAGAGGTCGAAGCTCCCCAGCAATACACGCTCGGCACCGGGCATGTCAAATTCTTCTACACTCGGCTGGGCTACTGCCTGAAGAGACAGGCCCAGATTGTCGCAGAGTTGAAGAAGCGCAAGCGCAACCCCAACCTGACAGAAATCGAAGGATTGGCAATAGGAATCCCCAAGCACCTGTTCAATGACTGGGATCCAGACGAAGCAGCCATGGCGATCAATCGCCAGCGGCTGGAAGAAAGACTGACGGAAATGTCCAAAAAACAAAAAAGACCTGTCCCAAGCATCAACGACTGAACAAATTCTGTTTCCTTTTCTTTAGGAGCAGAGTTAAATAACTAGTGTTAGATAGGAGATGAAGATGAGAACTTTCGCTTTCGACTTCCAAGCAACAAAAGAGATTTTCGTCTGTGCGACAAAGCGCGCGGCGATCAATCTCGGCAATGGGTTGGTGCTTGTGCAAGATTCGTCAGACCTTGTTGACGCGCGCATCTCAATTGACCAAATGGTCAACTTCTACAACCAACACAACGTTGCCAACCAGATAAAAGGTTTCCGCGACCGTAAGACGGCTGCGGAGAGGCTTTTGGCTCTTGCTGAGGCCAAAGCCAAGATGATTAAATCAGCAGATCAACAGGAGAATGAAATGCAGAACGCAGCTGTCAAAAAAGAAGAAGCGAATGAAAAGCGCAAAGGCCGAACCTCGTCTTTCAATGGCAAAGTGATCCGTGCGGCTCCTGGAATCAACGCCAACCCTCGCAGAGAAGGCACCCATGGCTACAAGTCCATGGAAATAATTATCAATGCCAAGAATGGCGTCACCTACGAGGAATTCATCCGTCAGGGCGGGCGTCGGCAGGATCTGGCTTGGGATCTGGCCCACAGCAATATTGTGATCGGCTAAAACTGAACCATAGATGGGGTCGAAATTATTTTGGCCCCATCTCAATTTTCTTGTTTTCTTTTTTCTAGAAATGGCGTTAACTAACTTTACCAGCGATTCGCTGGGTAGATAGGAGAACGAAGATGACCAACTTAGATCGACCTGCTCGCAAGGTTTCAGACGTCAACAACATCCTCGCCAAAACAGGACACTCTGAGCGACTAGTGAAAGGCGAAGGGTACGTTTACTGGTGCGAAGGTGAGGCTTCTGAATGGCTTAACGGAACTTCGATTTATGTTCCGCGTCTTTCAGATTTGACGATCCGCCAATATCTCGAAGATCACGCCAACCGCAAATCCGAGTAAAATTGGGGCACCAGCCCCAACCCACCAAAATTGTTTAGATGGAGATCTGAAATGAAAGCTCGCCGCCCGACCCTCCTCGCCGTCTCGCGCTCCGCCTTCCCGGCCGAGATCGTCAATGACCCTTCCAAGCGCGGTCAGCTCGCTGCGCCCAAGGTTCTTTTCGGTGAGGTGTCGCGCTATGCCATCGCCCCGATCCATACGCGATTCGGTGATGTGGTTTGGTTCGTCTGGGACGCCGAGAGCAACATCGAAGAAACCCATATGGCTGACGTCATCCGTCAGGAAGCTACCTTCGAGCGTGCGGTCGAAGGCCTCTGGTAAACCTCAAATCCAAATCTAGCAGGAGAAGCAAAATGGCACACGAAGTTGAAACGATGGCTTTCGCGAATGCGGTTCCGTGGCACGGTCTTGGCAACCGTGTTGATCCTTCCGTCAGCGTTGACGAGATGCTGGTGGCTGCAGGTCTTGATTGGCAGGTCGAGCTCCGCCCGATCTACGCCGAGTCTCCCAACGGCGAGATGATCCGGCTGCCGGTGCGTCGCGCTCTTATGCGCACCAGCGACAACAAGGTGATGACCATCACCGGCGATCTCTGGAAGCCTCTCCAGAACCGCGACGCTATGGAGTTCTTCCGCGAGTACACCGAGATGGGCGGCGCTAAACTCGAGACCGCTGGCTCCCTGCGTGGTGGCAAAGTGATCTGGGCTCTCGCCTCGATCAACGAAGGATTCACCATCAACCGCAAAGACCACGTCAAAGGTTATGTGCTGCTCATCTCGCCCCACGAGGTCGGCAAGGCCATCTCGGTCCGCACCACGACGGTGCGCGTCGTTTGCGCCAACACAATGGCCATGGCGATTCAGGGTCAAGCACAATACAGCCAGAATCACCTCTCGGTGTTCGATGCCTCTCGCGCCAAGCAGACCATTGGCCTCGCTCGTGAGCAGGTCCATCAGGCTCACCTCGACGCGAAAGCTCTCGACCAGCTCAAACTGAGCGAGTTCGACACTGTGCGGTTCTTGTCCAAGTTCTTCGCTCCGACTCCCGAGGGTCAGAAAGAGGAGAGCCACATCGAGCTGCTGCTCAACGACCAGAGCTATCGCCCTAAGCATTTTGATCAGGTTCTCAACTCGATCCACAATGCGCCCGGTGCAGTTCCAGGCAATGCATGGGGTGTCTTGAATGGCGTCACCCATTGGGTGGACCATGTCGCAGGGACCAAAGGCGACGCCCGACTCTTCAACGCATGGCTCGGCGAACGTGCCCGCCTGAAGGTTGAAGTGCGCGATTCGCTCTTGGAAATGGTTTGATAACAACGAGAAGAGTGGGAGGGGAGCAATTCCCTCCTACTCAATTCCACCATTTTCCATTTCCATTCCTCTCCTGAATTCCACTCACTCTAGAGAAAAATAAGAGAGAGAGAATAATAGAAGGGGAATAGGTGAAATCCGTAAACGGATTGGAAATGGAAAATGCGCTTTGGGGGCTGAGATGGATATCAAGATTGAAGGCAAGCGTGTCCGCACGACGTCCGAATATGACGTAAAGATCCTCCGGGCTTTGAACAAGCTTGAGGGGATGAAGCGTTGGGGTGCCAACCGAACTTTCTCGTTCGACTATTCGGCGTACAACCTCGAAGTTTGGCGCTCCGTGTTCCCAGACTGTAAGGTCGAGGAGGACGAAGCAGCTAAGGCCGAAAATTTGGTCGCTGATGGACTTTTCGACATTGGGGGCGACCGACCTAGCTTCCAATTCAAGACCCCACCCCGCGACCACCAAAAACAGGCTCTGGAAAAGCTCAGAGGTCTGACCGCATTCGGTCTGTTCATGGACGTCGGCACAGGCAAGAGTTGGACAGCGATTGCAGTCATGGGTCAGCGTTGGTGTGCCGGGCAGTCTGACCATGTTCTGTTGGTGGCCAAGAACGGGGTTCACCGTCAGTGGGTTTCTGAACAGATCCCAGAACACATGAGTGAAGTCGTCCCTTGGAAGGCTTGGGTCTATGGCAAAACGAAAACTGCCCAACGCCAATTTGACGAGTTGTTGGCATTCGATGGTTTAAAGATCATGGCCATCAATATTGACGCTTTGGTTACGCCCGGTGGCGAATCTGCGATCATGGCCTTTTTGAGACAGGCCAAGGGTCGGGCGACGATGATCGTCGACGAGTCTCAGGACATCAAGAACATTTCTGCGAGCAGGACCAAGGCTGCAATCAAGTTTGGATCTCTGTGTCGCTATCGCATGATCATGACTGGCACACCGATCTCTAAAAACGTGATTGATCTTTTCAGTCAGTTTAAATTCCTAGACGACAACATTCTCGGGTTCCGTTTCATAACAGCCTTCAAGAATCAGTTTTGTGTCATGCGCGACACCCCATTCGGGCGTATCATCACCGGCTCAAAGAACATCGAGGATCTGTACAAAAAGATAGACCCGTACATTTTCCGAATCACGAGCCAAGAGGCACTGGATCTGCCTCCAAAGGTTTATGTGCGCAGAGAATTTGCGTTGTCTGATGGTCAGCTTAAGGCAATGAAAGAGATGCGCCAGCAATTCTTCGTTGACTTGGGCAAAGGTGAAATCTCGTCTGTGACGACAGCAGCGACGCTTTTGACACGCATGCAGCAGATCAGCTGCGGGTTCCTGCCGACTGATGACAACAGGCTCATGGCATTCCCTAACCCCCGCATGGAGGAGTTGAAGAATGTTATCGAGCAGCGCACTGGCAAGATCATCATCTGGTGCCGGTTCAACCAAGACATTGAATCTGTAATCAAAGAGCTCGGCAAAGAGGCGGTCGATTACTACGGACGAACGCCAGAAGCCCAGCGCAAAAAGAACCTCGATCTTTTCATGGACAAAGATTCTGATGTCAGGTTCCTCGTCGCCTCGCCAGAAGCTGCCGGAACCGGGCTCAACTTGCAGGGTCTTTGCCAGACGAACATCTACTATTCAAACAGCTTCAACGCTCTCGCCCGGTGGCAGAGCGAGGGTCGCACATGGCGCGATGGGACAGTCGGCACTGTGACATACTTCGATCTTGTCGCACAGAAATCTCCAGACAGCAAGATTTTAGCCAATCTCCGTGACAAAAAGAACATCTCGGACATGACGCTCGACGACTATCGCAAACTGTTCGCTCTGGAGGACGACGAATGAAACTCACCCCACGCGAGCAGCAATTGCTGGATTTCTTGAAGACACATGCAGGCAAGACTGTGCATTTCCAAACGATACGTGAAAGTTTCGTTGGGCCAGAAACTCTCAGCTTCCACAACTCTCTGATGTGCTCTGTTAGGCGTCTTAAGATTAAACTTTCCGCCAAAGGCAACATCTTGGTCAGGCTAACCAAAGTCGGTCGCGGAAACAAAGCTGTTTTCTTCGTTGATGAAACAATACTTAAATTATAAGAATTCACTTTTCAGGATTTCTGTTTTGGAAGAAAATCCATTTCAGATCCAGATGGAGAAAAAGATGAAACGATTTAGGAAAGTATACGTCCCGCATGTCAACTTTCGGTTCAGCCCTTCTTCGCTGCTAGATATAGCGGACGAGATAGTTTACGTTTGCGACACACCAATGTTCGACGACATGGCTGATGAGCGGTTCGTCGAGAAGTTTGAAGGCAAGGTTGTAGAGCATCTTAACGAATTCAGCAGCGAACTCGACGCAATTGCGTTCTACGGCGACGCAGTGATATTCGCGATGATGGCGGCTTACCTGTCGGACAAACATGACTCATTTTTCGTTGCGCGGTTCTCAACCAAACGCAACGAATACGTGATCAGGCGTATCGGATTCGATATGTTTGATAGGCTGTTAGAAAAAGGAGAATGAAATGCAAAATATAGACCACATCATCGGCAAACTCGCTCAAGAGCAGGCTCGCACCGAGCGTTTGCTTCTCAGAGACCTTGCGCAGCTCTCCATGGAGCTTTCTGCCTCTATGGAAGAGCAGCAAAGGCAGCTTGATCACATTCGCTCGCAAACTCAGGTTCTGCTTTCAGCATTGGCTGCGAAAATTAGAGATGGCTATGCAGAAGGCTATGATCCTGATGGCACCGACGAGCCTATTCCGGCGATTGTCTCTGGAAGAAAGCTGACGGACGAAGATCGCAAGGCGATCATGTCTTCAATGATCGATCAGATCGAAGAGAAATAAAATGAGAAGTCTGACTGAAGAGAAAAAGAGGCGCATAGAAAAGATGTGGGCCGAACATTTCACTTCGGGCCAGATTGCTTTGGAAATTGGCGCAACTCGTAGCTCTGTTATGGGTTACGTCAATCGCAAGAAGCTTTTGCGCAATCCCGGTATCGTTAAAAATAACAGAAAAGAACCTCTGAAGAAAAAAGAAAGGCACATAAAACTAATCGCTGTAAACGGCAAAATGATCCGCAGGAGATCTGTGACAATAACGCCACAGAAAACTAGTTCCATAAAGAACACTCTTATGGAACTTAAAGCAGATTCTTGCCGGTTTGTGATAGGAGAAGTTGCAGCAGAGAAAACAGTCTACTGCTGTCAGCCTGCCAAGAAAAACTCATACTGCGAGTTTCACGCAGAATTGTGCTACATAAAACCAAGATCAGAAGAAAAAAGAGAAAGAAAGAAGAAGTCAGGCATCTTCCTGCGGAAGAACGCTCTAGTGTTCGCCAAATGAAAAGATCGGGCCATTGGCCCGATCTATTATTTCGGAAGATTTTTCTCGCGCCACTTTTTCAGCTCTTCTTCTATGTCGAGCTGAACGTCAGGGGCAGGCCTTTCGCCTTTCATTGATTTTGACGCTTCTTCCGCTGCAGCTTCTTCGTCAACAGGAGACGGATAGATGCTGACGTTGGTTCCAGAGCCGACACCTTGTTCGCCGTAGGTCAATCGCTTCTCTTTGGGAGCGACAGACTTGGCGTAATCTTCGAGTTCTTGAACCGCAGCTGCTACGTCTTTCGGATCTTTAGAGGTGAGCCTCTTGGAGATCTCTTCAGCAACATCATCGTTCATTCTAGTCTTGCTGATTGCACGAGCTGCGATTGCGGTCAAAGCATTCTTGAATCCGCCTTGGTTCAAAGCCTGAGCAACCATTTCGCCAAAGTTGGATCCTTCTTCGAAGCTCTCGCGCATCGCGAGACGTTCTGCGGTTTGAGATCCGCCGAGAACTCTTTGAGCTTGACGGAACAACTCTTGCTCGCGCTTCACAGCCGCCATGAAGAGATCTCTCTTTGCAGGCGTCTCGAAAATCTCTCCGAGCTTTGCCCGCATCTCAGGCGAGCCAACGAGTCGCTTGGCAGCGTCGATCTCGTTGGAGGGGTCCATGATGATGCTGTAAATGCTGCGCGCTGCGCCCGTGCGGAAAGCTTCTTTCTCTGCAGTACTCATTGTCTTCATCAGCTCGGAGACTTGCTCGCTGGGCAATGAGCGGAAGTCGGAGAAACCGAGGCGCATTGCGTCGATGACTTCCATGTCGCCTGCGTAATCTTTGCGGGCTTCTGCGTAGGCAGATTTGCCAGTTTTAGGATCGATCGTTGCATCGTCGATCGCGCTGATGTAGGCTTTGCGCAGCTCTTTGAGGGAATTCGCTTCAGGCTTGGTGATGCCTTTGCCTTCAAACCCCGACTCAATGACAGAGTCGATGCCGCGCTTGATGTAATCGAGCGTGCGAACGTCCGGAACAGAAACAAGCTCGAAACCCACGAGATTGCCGTCTTTGTCGGTCTTCGTCCGGTAAAGCTCCTGCAGTTTGTATTTCGCAGGATTTTCGCCGCGCAATTCGGCTGCAGTCGCCTCGTTGTCTGCGATCTGTTTCGCTTTCTCGAAGAAAGCAGCGAATTTGGGGTTCTGAAGAACGCGATCAATTCTCGGATCCTGAACAGAACCGAAAGCGTATGCGTCGTCATAAGCTGTTTTTGCTTCTGTGCGCAGTTTATTGACAGCGTCTGATTCGTCTTTAAAATAGTTCCGACCCGAAACTCCGGAACGAACCTGCTGCATTACACGCTCGCGAGAACCTTCCTTGAGTTCCTCGAATGCGAGCCGAGTGCCAGCGGCAGCTTTGCCAGCGCGATTCGTGATCACGTCTGCCAGACGAGCGAGGCTCGGGCTAGCATTCGCGAACATTGAAGGCACACCCATGGCTTGATCTTGCTGGACAGTCGCAAGAACGTCACCCGGTTTGATGCCATCGCTTTCAAGCGCGCCAGACATCTGACGCAAAGCTCTGTCGCGAACAAACGCATCGCTCGGTAGCGCACGCTCTCGCAGCCAGTCGAGACCTGCTTTGCCGGTGCGGATTGCAACTGGAGCTGCTGCGCCAATGCCAGCGCCGAGGATCGTTCCTCCAGCTGCACCGAGCGGGATGTCAGCGCCGGTCTCAGCCTGCCCGGCACCAGTGATAGCTCCTTGGCCTGCGCCGATTGCGCCAGCGCGGGTGTAAGGGTTGGCTGCGATCCTGCCGAGAGCTCCCATCGATCTTGCAGTTTGCGCAGCAGCAACGGGCGCCGCAGCTCCACCAGTCGCAGGGGTCATGTAATAAGCCGCAAGCGCAGGAGCAGCACCACCTGCGAATTCACTCACCCCAGAAGAAATTGGATATCGCTCTGAGAACCGAGCGTTTTCTCGAGTGATGCCTTTGCGGAGGTCCTCATAGGTCCCTTGGCCGAGTTTTGACCTGATCCAAGATTCGGCTTCATCTCCCCAGCCCATGCCGAGACCTTCGCCAAAGAAGGACCTCGCAAGCCCAACCGGGACACTCGGAGGAGGAAGGTTCTCCTCCATGTCTCGCCTTACACGCTCTTCAATTGCCTTGTCTTGAAGGCTGCGCGGAACATCAACCATTATTCATTTCCTTCAGGTTGATCGGGAGTCTTTTCTTTGTACTTGCCGCTGATGATCAGCTTGAGACGCTCTTCATCCTGCTTCTTTTTGGACTGAAGGTCGTTCAGTGCGCGCAGAATGATCTGTTTGCGTTCTTCTTTGCTGTAGGCTTCGATGCCTTCAAGAGCCCGCATAGACTTCTGCTCGAAGTCTGTGATGCCAGCACCGAGAGTTTCACGGAGCTTTTCAACAGCCGATCTGCCGAGAATGTTTTCGAGCTGACGAGAAGCATTGACTCGGGCATCAGAGCTGCCTTTGGTCTTTTCAACGAGGGTTCTTTGGATGCTGTCACCGATGGTGTTGCTGAATGCTTTCTCGTTGTGCTGAAGAGCTTCGGACAAAGCTCTGATGACAGAGTCTCTGCGGTTAATCGCAGTTTCTGTTTCGAGCTTAAGATCCACTTCTTTCGGAGTGAGCTGCTTGCCTTTTTCTTCAGCTTCTTTTTTCTTCTCTTCGAACTTCTCGCGTTCAAGTTTGGCCTTTGTGTCAGCCTGCTGAATGCCGCTCAAAGTTGCGTTGATCTGTGCCAAGCGCGCATCAACATTTTGCTGCCCAAGCACCTCGACGCGGGATTTGAATTCAGGCGTGCCGGGCACCAAACCTTCGTCCTTGGCCTGTTTGCCTGCGGCAGACTCTGGCTCGCCAGACCTGATGTATTCTCTCAGAGCCTCGCTGATGAACTGGCGACGGTCGCGACTTTCTTCTGCGCCCAAAGCGCGCAGCGTGTCGAGTTCTTCTTTCGCCGAGCGCATGGAAAGCTCTTGGCCTTTCATCATCAACTCGAGGTTGCGAGCGCGATTGGCCTTTTTTGCAGCGGAAACGTCCTTCTGGTATTCGCCGAGCTCTTTGGCGGCCAGACCAACATTTTCCATGATCCCGCCAGTCTTGGTCGGTGAGGCAAGTGCTGCCGCTAGACGGAAATACATTTCCGCTTTTGAAGGAGCATTGTCGGTGTCGCCAGCCATCTGCTTCTTCAGCATCTCGCGGAAAGCTTCGGTTTCAGCGCGAGACTTTTCGGAAGCTGCGCGGATCTGCTCTCCGTACTGGCTCTGGCCAACCCCATACCTTTTCATCATCTCGTCAATCGAGGGACGAGCTGTTGCCGGTGCTGCGGTCGGAGTCGTGCGCGGGGTCGTTGTCGAGGCACCTTCACGAGCTGCCGCGTCGTCGTCATAAACTGAAGGGTCAACCTGAACACCCGCTCTAGAATTTGCCTTGGCCTGCTCGACTGCAGCTCTCCCGCGCGCAACGATTTCCGCCGTGGAGCCCTTCGGGAACCCTTCAGGATCTGCATCGCTGGCAGCGTTGACAGACGCCAGACGGACAGGCTCCTCGATCATCGGCAGCTCTGCAGGATTGGCGAGACCGTAGGATTCTACGAGTCGAGAAAGTCCCGGGATATCGTTGACACCACCGCGAGAGAATTTGCGGACCATGCCACCTTTGGCATAATTTGTCTGCGGATAATATTCTCCTGTGTCGGTGTCTCTTAGGAAACGATTGCCATATTGATCGTTGTAATAGCCGCTATCATTGTAGGTGTATGTTGGCATCGTTGCAACGTTCGTGAGGTTGCTGCCAATTGTGTTATTGTTGGTGTTATTGTTGGTGTTATTGTTGGTGTTAGTCAGATTCGTATTCGTGTTAGTCAGATCAATTTTAGTCCGATCATTGTCTGTTTTAACAACATTGGTTGTGTCTGTTTTGACAACATCCGCAATATTGTTCAGAGCAGCGAAAGTTGGATATTTCAGCTGATCACCGTAGTAGCTGCCGGTCGCATTGTAAATGTTCTGGCCGACTTTGTTCTGAATATTTTGCGCGTCGATCTCTGGCCTCGCAGCTTTAATAAACTGCGCCATCTGCGTCGCGCCAATCGGATTGCTGCCGAACGTCTCGTTCCAATATTTGGCACCCGTAGCATCAGGGTCTCGAGCCAAAAAGCTGGAGTAAAGACCACCAACTGTCGTCGGAAGATCGGCAGCTTTTTTCGTCTGGAACTGACTCTGCAGATACATCGGTGCACCCGAAAGACGCCGATTGTATTCATCGACGTATTTATCGTAGGCTGCTTTGTCCGACTCGTATTGCGCGAGCTTTTGTGCGTAATCCGTCGCCGCCTTGTCAGTCGGCATCGTTTGTCCGGTGTAAGAAGAAATCGTCGGGGTGCCGATCCCGTATTGCTTCATCAGACGGTTGAGTTCGTATCCCATGACGTCCTCTTACGTGTTCAGGTTAGAAAGACCCTTGTAAAGCGCAAGACCGCTCGCCAGCTGAGAAAGGGGCGAAGCAGAATAAGTTGCGCCTGTGGTCGTCTTCCGTTCCGTTTCTGTCTGCGGGGTGATCGGAGCCATGCCGCGAATCTGCGTGCTCAAGAAATCGAGCTGCTGCCTCGGGTAAAGCTGTTCTGCTTCGAACTGACCCTTCGCCGCATCCAGCTGCCGCTGCAACTGAGTTTGCTGGCCAAGACCTGCCGCCTCCAGAGCCGCAGTGTCCGCATATCCCATAGCCTGTTCCATCTTTGTGGCGCTGGCAATGTCGTTGAGAACCTGCTGCTGGCGAGCATAGTCCTGCGCCTGAGCTGCTGCCGCCTGCTGGGCTGCAGACAACCCGAACTGCTGCTGCGCCTGACCTGCCTGCGTCTGCATCTGGCCGAGGTTGCCGTACTGCGAGCCGCCCTGAAGGATGCGCGAAAGATCTGCGCCGGAAATGCTGCCAACGGTCCCAGCCAGCTGCGCCTGACGCGCAAGATCGCTCTGAGCTGCATTCAGGGACTGCTGATAGCCTTGGCTGGCAAGGGCAGCTTGCTTGTCGAGAATCGCTTCCTGAGTGTCGCGCAAAGCTCTCGAGCCAAACTCGCCCATGCGCCCAGACCCGAACTGCCCTGCGCGGATGAACTGATCAGAAACCTGCGGAAGAAGCTGCTCGCTCAAATTGCGCGCGCCTTGCTTTGCGATCACATCAAGAACACCCTGCTGATAGGGGTTCATGTATTGACCGACTTGGCTCGCAGAGGTCTGAGCCGCTGACTGCAAATAAGGGTTCGCCGCCTGAAGCGCACGCTCGCTGAGAGCCTGAGCCGTCGTCCCCGCAGCCTGACCGAAAAGATCTTGTCCGCGCTGCAGGTTCTGGGAGACCATGTCCGGCTGAAGGTATTTAGCCTGTTCAGCGCGGAACTGATCTGCGGTCCCCTTGTCGCTAAGAGCAGAAAGCCCAGCCTGAACCGCCTCCATCTGAGGCTTGTAAGCACCCTGCGCCGCCTGAACCTGCGAATAGGCCTGCTGCTGCAGAGGCGAAAGCTCCGCGACAGTCGGCATCTCGTACCGCTGGTAAGGCATATTGGCTACGTTTTGAGCCACCTGAATCTGATTGTAGATGGCATCTTGCATCCACTTCGGAGTCTCGCTCGTCGAAGTAGCGTAAGAAGTCGCCGTCTGCGGCGAACCTTGGAACAAGCTACCCATTACGCAACTCCCTTCAGATAAGCAAGAGGCGATTTCGCATTGGGGCTGAACTTGCCTTTTGCGAGAGCCTTACCTTTGTGTTTGCGGATTGCAGTGCGCATTTCGTCAAGACGCTTAGAGCCTGCGTCCGTCGATCCATCGCCGATCATCGCAACAGTTTCTGCGTCGATCACGTATTCGCCGTCCGAAAGGCGAGCAGGGATCTCGTCGCTGCGACCCGTCCCAGCGCCGCGCGCGAGATAAGCGATCTTGCTGAGACCGCCTTGGGCCATCTGCGTCGTCGGTGACTCTGCCGCTGCGACCTGAGTCGGCTCTTTGTTATACTGGCCAGAGCTGACTTGCGGCCAATAACGAGCCATATAGTCCGAAAGGGAAAGGTTGGCGCGGTTTGCGTCGCTTTGAATCTTGTCCCAATCCCAGACGATAGAAGGACGATTGAAATATTCCTGCTGCTCTGGTGAGAGCTTCGAAACCGCCTCCTCCGCTTCAGGAGGTTTGCTTAGCATAGAGCCTGCAGACAGAGCCAGCGGTGCGAGCCTGACGAGGGAGCCGAGGGTCGAGCCTTTTCCATCCCCGCCACCGAAAAGCGATCCAACGTCTGACTTGATCGAATCGAGGACCGACTTCGACGGAGACGCCGTCGTACCGGCAGAAGTCGCTTTTGCGACATCGGTCAGGCCCGTTCCGACGCTCGAACCTGCTTTGCCTTGAGCGACGAGCTGATCGTAGTCAGCCTTCATGTAATCAGTTCCGGCTCCTTCGACCGTTTTGCCTGCGTCGCCGGAATAGCCCGGTTCGCCGGAAGAAGCTGCAGAGGAACCGTCACCTGCCATGTAGGCATTGAAGCCAGAGCCAGCGCCGCCGAGAAGTGCGCCCATCAGCGCACCCTTTCCGCCGCCTCCAGTCAGCGCACCCGCCCCAGCACCGAGCAAACCACCACCGAGGATTGCCTGCCCGGTCGTCCCGAGTCCGAGCCCAAGAGCATTGTTCAATGCGCCACCGGCCATCTGGCCGAACCCGCCACCGATTCCGCCGAGGGCTGCGCCGAGCAGAGGGTTGCCACCCGTCAGCGCCGAGGACGCGCCACCGATGACTGCGCTGCCGATCGCTGACGCCATGGTGCCAGACGCGCCGAGAGCCGTTCCGATTGCAGTGCCGATGCCGGGGGCGATGAAGCTGAGGGCGATCGGCAGCACCGCCCCAAGAATTGACTTCCAAGAGATTTTATATTCGGGCAAACCTGTGTCGGGGTTGATCGTCCCTGAGCCACCAGCGCGGCGGAGCATTTCCGCCTCTCTACGGTTGACGTGGGCGAGCTGGGTGTCACCGCCCCGTCCAGCCGCTGCCACCCGACGGGCGGCCACCGCAAGCCCACCGCGCGCATATCCCCGCTCGCTCATCCGGTCCTGCAGACCATAGAGGGAGACCAGAAGCGAAACTATAAACGTACGATCGAACCTAGGAGGCAGCATGTCCTCGTCGATCTCGCCGTCCTGGATAGCAGCAGCGCGGACTTCTTCGTATTTGTCCGGGTTCTGGAGGACGAACTCCAAAAACTGGATAATCTCGTCCATGTCTTCCGGGACCATTGGCTCGCGCGCCAGCTGCTCCTCCATGACATCGACTGCCTGAGGGAATTTGGGGTCGCGATTAGCGAGCTGAGTAATAATAGCTCTTTCCATATTCCACCTATCACATCAGCGTTTGGCAGAAACGCTCCGCCCATTCTTCCCAATCGTCGAACCCATAGGGATCAGGGAAATTCCTCCCGAGGGTTGTGTTATTTAAGAACTGCATCGCCCAGTTCTGCCATTCGTTGTCGTTGTCCAGTCGACCAAACGATCCATAAGGATCCAAGTCCAACGCAATCTGGTTCGCCCAGTCGAACAACTCCAAATTCGTAGGCAGCGTAATTCTGATCATCCGAGCACCGTCTTGTCGCCCGAGTTGATGTGGCCAATGATCTGGCCCATCTGATAATCGCCACCGACCTCGAAAGATTGGAATTTGATTCGCAACTCACGACGCTGCTCTTTCAGCATCACGATCTGCTGATGGGGTGTGTCTGCAGTCGCAGGGAAGTTGAACAAGGAACTGTAAACTTCTGGCGCACGAGCGTTCGCGCGACCAGTGACTTGGACAGTCATGTTCCCTGCCTGAACGAAATCCGGCTCGATGCTCGTGATCCGCAGATAATTATCTTTGCCATTCGGCAGCGACGAAAGATCGGCTGTCTCGAAGAAAGACTGCACCGGGCGAACATTCTGTCCGTCGATCTCGTCGACACCTTGCTCGTGAATCCAGACGCGATAGCCAGAGTTCGTCGGAACGCAGTCGGTCAAGAGCGGAGCAGAAAATCCGTTGTTGAACTGGCCAGAGGCTCGGCCAGAAGCTGGCAACTCGGTGTCGTACCAAGTTTGCTCCCGCACATTGTAGATCACTGCGTGCGTGCATTCGGTCGCATCGCCGCGCGGATAGCACCACCAGATCTCGCCGTAGCGAGGAACTTTGAAAGCGAAAACTTTGTTCTGCTGGTTGCGGTTCAACCCATCAAGGAAATAGTTTATGTTGAGCTGATTCGGAACGTCGCGCACAACGCCGTTGAACATGAAGAATCGGTCAACACCCGCCCAGAAGAAGATGCCGTCGTAGTCAACGACGCATTGGCTGCTCATGATGGACGTGTCAGTTGCGATCACGTCGTACTGGAACGTCGTCGCACCGCCCGTGAAAGAAGCACGAATTACCGCATCATACGCCCAGAACAGACCAGCAGGAGCCGAGCCCGAGCCTGCGCGCAAAGGCATGCCCTTGATTATCTTTTGACCCCAAGGGCGAGTTATGTTGCTGCCTGCGCCGACAAGGTCTGTTGGGTCCCCTTCGACAGAATGGCCTATGACCCCGTCCGACCCGTAATAGAAAAGGTAAGGGTGCAAAACGACGATTCCGCCTGTTGCGTTGCCGCTGGCAGGCAGCGTTATCTCGGTCAACGCAGCGGTTCCGAGATTGTCGCCAATGAATATCTGACCGCCCTCGTCGTTGCAAGTGCAAGCAAGGTTTGGTGCGACATGTGCGATGATCGAGTTTGAAGAACCCGAAGAATCGTACATATATTGGAACATCCACTGGTTTAAAGCGGACGCATCCAAACCATCTGACCCGTAATTCATATTCACATAAGTCGCCGTGATCGTGGTCAACGATGCAGTAACGACAAAACCATTTGGCGCTGATCCAGCCGTAGACGCTGTAATGGTAACCGTCGCACCATTTGCCACTGCCGTATAATTTGGCGAAGACGTATAAGCATTGATGTTAGACGCCAAATCAGTCGC
>Ga0315909_10003165_pt1 | contig 20304 bp, 30 predicted proteins | sample LakEriMetagenome_11_FD_203527 | JGI IMG/M metagenome (GOLD analysis project Ga0315909, IMG submission 203527) | Freshwater fungal communities from buoy surface, Lake Erie, Ohio, United States - Buoy 2 MA125 | ecosystem: Environmental > Aquatic > Freshwater > Lake | place: USA: Lake Erie, Ohio... | reverse complement strand
GCTCTAGCAGAGCCTAAATCTAAATACACACTCCGCAAAGGCTGGCTAAACACCAGCCTTTTTTATTTGCCGCGAAGCGAGGTGGAAATAAATATATCTGGGCGCAAGCAGGGGACCCAAATGGTAAAGGGGGGGGTTAGGTGGGAGCAGGTGGAAGAGAAAGGGAGGGGATGGGGGAAATAAGGGGGGGGTAAATGTGTGGAATCGGATGTGTGGAGTACTATACACACACACACCACCGCACCTCCCCTACTCCCCCTCCCCTGCCCCCGTGGGGTCCTCTGCCACCGCCTCCAGCGTCAAGGTACCGGGGCTAGCATCGCCCGGAGCAAGCGAACCGCCGATCAACGCTTGCAGTTTGGCGCGGATTGCATCGACTATCGCGCCATGGGTTTGAGCAGTGGTCTCATTTGCTGCCGGTTCCTCGAACAAACTTGCGTATCGGGTCCGGCCCGCAAGTTCCAGCGCTTTCAATCGGGTAATATCTGATTCAGTGGTGGATGCTGTATCGGTGATGCCCTTCATGAGCCATTTTCGGAACTTCTCCTTATCTGCCCATAACAGGCTGTTATCCCTATCTCTCAACTCACTCGCCAATAGACTTACCTTAGAGTTCCCCGCCGCTCGAGTTGCGGCAACCTGCGCACTATTTGCACTCTTCCCATTCCATCCGTAGACCTGTTTATACGCTTGCACCTTCGGGATCCCTCCAGCGGCTAACGCTCTCGCAAGCTTCACCTGTTTAGGCGTCATTAATCTTTCTAATTCCGCTATTCGATCTATTTTCTTTGCCATGTAATCCACTCTACCATCCCCATACACTTTACAGCATAAAGCACACTACCAAATAAATTACTTGATTAACAAAATTTTAGGAACTATTCCATCTATCGCTGCTATACTCAAATAGAACCTATTGGTTCAATTAGACTGCAGGAGACATCAGGAGAAATTATGTATCAGGTTATCGCACCGGAAAAGAATGCGGAGATACTCCGCAACGCAAACAAAAAAATGGCGGGTATTCTCGCTGATATGGCCATTGCGGCGCACCAGATTGTAAGCGAACGTCAGTATGTCGAACTGGGTTTTTCAAGTGTAGAGAAATTTATTGATAGCCCGGACGGTCCAGGTTTGTCGTACGGTGCGTTTTATCAGTATGCTGCCATAGGCGCCCTAATGGAGAATGCCAAAATTGAGAAGTCGGAAGTTTCAGACTTGGGTTTTGGTTGTGCGCTGGAACTTTCGCGGCTCGGCAAGAATGCTGAAGATGCGGCCATTATGGCCGACGATATCCGGAAGTTAATCGCTCGTAAAACTAAAGAGAAACTCACGGTTTCCCAGTTCCGGGACGCCGTGTCCCGTTTGATTAACGGGGAACCCATAGAAGAAGGCAAGGGAGAGGGAGAGGCGGAGGCGGAGGCGGAACTTCCGGCCGATTTAAAGAGACTCCGCAAGATCGCCTCAACGGTTAAAACTGTTGAGGATTTCGCCCGAATTATTATGAGCGACAAGGCCTTTGCTCCGCTATTTGCCGGGATAGCGGCCAAAAAATAACTGATAACGATACTCCGGTATCGTTAGCAGTTAGCAGGGGATGCGGGTAACCGCGTCCCCTTATTCCATTTTGTATACGCGCTATTCGGCATAACCGTATAGCACTATACATTGAACACCGTATAGCGTTATACGCTAGCGATAATCGCTAGCCTATAGCGCGTATACTCGCGTTTACACGCTGTTTATTCACGTCCCGTATAGCGCTATACACTGAACGCCGTATAGCACTATACATACAGCATACGGGAAGTGATGGTAAATGCAATTCCCGTACGAAACTATACGGGTTGCGCCAGCCCCGATCAGAAGGGGATTCGATCTTTGACAACCGAATATAGCCCACACACTCGCGCTAAATAGCGCGGTAAGAGGTGACAGCTCTTCGAACACAGAGTGTGATGGTGGATAGGTGAGAGAAACGGTAGCCTATCCGGCAGCATAGATGCTGCCACGCCCTTATATCGCATAGTTCTCCGTTGTGCGGATGGTCTATTTGTCGTGAGACAAGCCACGGGCAATTCACCCGTTGTGAAACGAGATAGCAAAGTATACCTGTAGTTGGGGTATAAAACTATACAGTGAATTAAAGACCCACAAAATAGCGGCTGTCGGAAGTATGGATAGTAAAGGCGAGCGAAATTCAAGTGGTATCAACAAAGGGTATCTTCGGATACCCTTGATTGGTGACACTTCACCTATTGGAGAAATGTAATGTACGTAATCATTTCGCGGCACCCTGCCGCTATCGATTTCATCCGGCGCAATGACGCCCGGTTCCTGGCGGCACCCGTCATCACGGGCAACGCCACCCCGGACGATGTCCGGGGCAAGGTCGTAGCGGGTAACATCCCGCTATCCCTCGCCGCACTAGCAGACGAGGTCGTCGCCGTGGAGTTCTCCGGCGCACCGCCTCGCGGCGCGGAGTACACCGCCGCCGACATGGTCGCCGCTGGTGCGCGTCTGGAAGCGTATGTAGTCATGGCTTTCGACTACTGCGTGACCACCTCACGCAGCGATGGGTACTAGGTCGAAACACGGGTATAACCCGTGTCTGCGGGAATTAGCCTACCCGCACTGAAGAGACAGGCTAGGAGGATTATATGAGCTACGTTGAATGGCTAGGCTTTGCTATACAGAATTACGGGATGTCTTACGAGACGGCCCACGCGCAATGGGTCTTGTTTGTTTCCGGAGTACGCGATTCCAGACTGCACGATGCGGTTATCGTGCTGATTGATAAGGGGGTCAAGATCTACTAATGCTGAACCGCAAGATCGTCCGCGCCGCCAGGGTGCGGTTTGTTGAGGCGCTGTACAAGCGCCACAAGGCGTGGGCTGACCTGCGCATGGTCAGCGCATCCTCGCTGGCCCTGGAGGTGGACTAATGAACAAGTCCGACATCCTCGACGGCTTCGCCTTCATGGGCGTAGCCGCTTTCCTTTTGGTGATTTACATCACCCTTTATTAGAACTGTCCAAATTTGGACACTTGGAGGACAAGACATGAAGAAGAAAACGCCCCTTGCCCAGGGGTACATTCTTGAAGAGACGGAGAACACCGTAGTAATCGCTACGGGCTTTCTCCGTCCATCCCAGAACACCGGGACAGGCCCGATGATACAGGTTTATATCCTGTATCGTCACGCCAACCCGGCAAGCGCCACCTATTCCGGCGCGGATGAACACGTCTGCGGAGATTGTAAACTCCGTGGAACCATCGTAGATGGCAAGGTAGCAGACCGGGAGTGCTACGTTAACTTGCAGAAAAGTGTAACGGCGGTATGGGATTGCTACCAACGTGGCAACTATCCCTACCTGACCAAGTCGGAGTACCCCAGGGTATTCCGCAATAGACGTACCCGTATCGGCACATACGGAGACGGTGCCTTCATTCAGGATGACGAGATCATCCCCTTGATCGCATCTTCCTCGAAGAAGTGGACAGGATATACCCATCAGTGGGTAAACCGTCCTGACCTATCCCGCTGGCTGATGGCTAGCGTAGACAGCCCTACAGAACAAGTACGGGCCAAGCTAGCAGGTTGGCGCACGTTCCGTGTGTCGCCCTACGGGAACAGCGCCAGGATGTTGGGGGAGATAGTGTGTCCTAAGAGTGACGAGGCCGGGAACCTGACAACCTGTCACGATTGCTGTCTGTGCGATGGCAAGCGTGGCAATACGGACGCCCGGAAGGACATCGTGATCCAGAAGCACGGTCGGCTTGCCATGCAAGCTCTTGCCCGTGCCTCCAAGCTCGTTCAGATCCAGACTGTCTAAGTGTCCAAATTTGGACAGTCTAAACACCAACCAACCAATAGGAGCCTACTATGAATTACATAAAATTCGAACTGCTGTTCGACAACGGTGGCGGGATCACGCTGATCACGCCCGACTACTGCCACTCCTACGATCGGCCCGACTGGGCCGCTGCAGACGTGGTCGGGATACTCGACGGCGCTAACACGTCCAATTGGGACGGCAACGAGCCAGAGTTCCGGCGCGACCAGCACCCGGAAGATGACGTGATGACCGGATCTATGGCGCGGGCCATCAGAGCGGGCAACCCTTGGACCCGGCGCGGCCATGCGTGGAACCAGTTTTGCACGGTACTAGAAAAATCATGGTACTAACAACAAAATATCCCGGCACCTGCGGATCGTGCGGTGCCTCTATCAGCGCGGGATCTCGCGCTAACTACCAGAAGTTGTTGGGCATCTACTGCCCAACCTGCCCAGCGCCAAAGCGCAAGGGCAAGGCGACAGGCCAACGCCTTTACTCGCCCTATCGCCCTGCTGGCTACTACGCCAGCAAGGCTGACCCTCGCGGCCTGTACACTCCAGAAGGGAGATGTGTAGGGCGCATGGCGTGCGGTCACGAGGACTATCCCTGCTGCGGGTGCTAGGAGGAACTATGTATCTTGTCAGCGTATATCTCCAAGACCTCGCCTACGGTGGGCCAGAAGAGGGCGGTTGGTATTACACGGTAGGTGAACTGGCGCGAACAGTTCGCCTGTTTCGCTCAGAAGACAAGGCCTACGAATACAGTAGGCGCTTGAATGACAAGCTAAATTCCCGCACATTCGGGCCTAATCTAGATCGGCCTGACATGAGCAGCGTACTTTCTGAGGGGTTGTACTTTGCTGAGGTGCATGAAGATCACGCGCCAAAGTACTTCCCTGAGAAGCGGCCACGCTACGAGTAGCGTACTGACCAAGCACATTCTATGAGTGTGCTTGGATGAGTACACTGTACTCTGTCCAAATTTGGACAAACCAACTAGGAGAAAACCTATGCTTACCAAACTAAGCCTGATGATCCAGAAGATCGTATCGAAGGAGGCTTCCCGGTTCACCCTGAACGGGATCTTCATTACCAATAAAGAGACAGTGGCAACGGACAACCACCGTCTGACACGGGTCAAGCACCTGTTCGTACAGGACAAGATGGACCGTCACGTAGTCCTGAAAGCGACAGATGCCATCTCGCTGTCTAAGATGGCAGGGAAGGAACCCATCGAGGTTATGGGGGCCACTGCCGCAGACATATCCTTCCGCACCAGGGCGAGTAAGACTACCTTCGAGCCGCTGGAAGTAGGCTTCCCGGATTACCTGCGGGTTATCCCGTCTAAGACGGGTGACCACATCTGCATCGTCTTCAACCCCAAGATGATGAAGGATCTCCTGGAGATCCACGGCGCTGCGGATGATTGCGTGCGGATGTATGTTCACCCGCACAATCCCAACAACAACGCCATCATCCTCGAATCTGCGCGGGAAGACGGGCAGGACGTGCAGTCTCTCTTGATGCCCGTGCGAGAAGCTGCTGGGTACAAAGCCAGGAGGTACAGTGTCTAAATTTGGACACTTATGAACACAAAACAACTCGCCAACCACATCATATCCCTGCTACTGCAACACACAATAGCAGTGACATGGAAAGATGGGACGAGTGGACGCGCCTGGGTAAAAACTAGGCGCGTTCGCTTGCGTCCTGTCAAGACACAGAAGACCTACGCTGTTGCTCTTCACGAGATCGGTCACATCGTAGGCGACCAACCCAAGGCACGGCTAGACCGTGAAGCTGCGGCCTGGGAGTGGGCTATGCGTAACGCTCTGAAGTGGACGCGCATAACCCATGCCACAATGCAACGCTGCCTCCAGTCTTATATGGATGCAGCCCAGCGCAAGCGGTACAGGCCTTCACCCCGTGCGAGCCGCTTGCTAGTGTCCAAATTTGGACAGGAGGACAGATGATACTCCCGCACATGGCAGGAAAGAAGGTGCAGGTATATTTCAACCTGCACCGCAAGACCTTCAGCGTACGAGACCCAAGAACCAAACGTGTCGTAGACTACGCCGACAACATCATGCTTCACGATGTCGAGTTTGTCGTAAACCAATCGGGACGCAATCGTGTCCTGAGGGAGAAGAGAAAGAACGTCCACGCATACTGCGAGGGCATCTTCGCTTGTTACTACGCACCATCCGACACTTCTTCTAACGTACAGTACAACCCATACCTGCACGATACATTTGTCAACATCCTATCAGGCCAACCTGTCACTCACGCAGAGACAGTGTTCCTGAAAGTACAAGAACAATCTCCAAAAGTAGAGGCAATCAACCCGATATATGACCCTGCCAACTATACATCTAAACGGCACTAATGCGACGACCCTCTTGGGGGATGCCATAAACGCCATGGACGCACTGAGAACCGCCATAGAGGCGCTGGATAAAACAGCGCCCAACGGGCGAGACTACTACCCCCAGGGCGGCGATGCCCTGGGGCTGGCCTTCGGAGAGTATCTCCTGCGGAGAGATAGTTTGTGCAATGTTCTAAAAGAACTTGAGCAGATTGCCGAATACTTGAGCGATAAAGCAGTAGAGCTTAACCATTTCTAACCAACCAACAAGTGTCCAAATTTGGACAAAGGAGAACATATGTATACATTTGAGTACGAGATGCAAAGCAAGACCGGACAACACATATTCGTCCGGTGCTGGAGAGGGAAGGCGCTGAACTACTCCGTCTTCGTAGACGGCGCTCGCGCCGAGGACGGTACCTCCGACGACGACTTCGGTAGGTCCACGCCTAAGGATGAAGCAATCCATCAGGCACAGATGATGGCGGCGCGGCTGGAGAAGGGGGAGTAATGCGCTACATTTTAATGTCCCGATCAACCGACAATGACAAGTGGGATGACATAGGATATGCCAACACACTGAGCCAGCTGAAAGAGTTGGCGCAGTGCTGGATCATGCAGTACATGGCAGTAGACATGGAGAGAGGTCTGGTAGCAGACCTCAACGTAACTCCCCGATCCTGCACCCTTGCAAGCAAGTGGAGGAAAGCATGAGCCACACACCAGGACCATGGGCAGCGGAGCGAGTCTGGAAGTCATGGCAATCGGAATTGTACACCCCAAGCCCGGAGGAGCCGGATCACTACATGAAGCGACCTATAACCGCAATCAGGAGCTTGACTACCCATAAGTGTGTGGCATTAGCCGATGATCTGTTCGAGTTTGAACCCGCCAACGCCCGTCTAATCGCCGCCGCGCCGGAGTTATTGGCGACCACTAAGGAATGCGCCGATGCCCTGGCCGATATTATCAACGCGGCAGGGAACGGCCAACCCTATTCAGCGGATGAGCTAGTCGAGCTGTTCGCCGATATCCGCTGCCGTGCGGATGCGGCATACGAGAAAGCGACAGGAGTAAAAGCATGAGCCACACAAGGCGGGAAGGCCCCCACTGCTACAACCCTGCTTTAGTCCGTCTACCTGACGGCACCTACGGCACCTTCCCTTTCGGTCATCCTATGCCGGAAGGCGCTGTCGTTATCGAGCGCCGGAGTACAACGGGATGGCGCAAGGTGCGAGAGTGTGAGTATGCGTGAGCGTATAAACCACATCCTCGACACCGTTACACACTTCTGCTTCGCCTATTTGCCGTACATCGTAATCCTGGGTGCGGCATTCTATTTCTTCAACCGATAGTGTCCAAATTTGGACAGGAGATACTATGCAAGATTTCACATTAGGAACGTGCCAAGCCATGACCTTTGAGGAGTGGGCGCTCAGCCAACTGCTCATGATATGCAGACCCGATGGGTACCTCGATCAGACCAAGGATGGGATTCATTCCACCTACCTCGTCGAGAAAGTTCGCGCCCTAGTGCTGGCGCTGGACCACGGCGACGAACTCCAGTACCGACTGGATGTTGCCCAGCTTGACCAAGACGAGCAGGAGATCCGGCACCTGCTCGACGTTATGAGGTCGCGAGATCTCGATGGCGCAGGCTTCTCGCCGTACGTTGGAGGGCAAACGATCCAATGACAGTTAAAGAAATCATCGAACTCATTCTCATCGCACCACTGCTCGTGGGAATGTACTTCATTGCGTGGAGGGCGTGGAGGAATCTAGATCTATGAAGATTCTCAAGCTCATCGACGAGCTAAACGAAGCAATCATAGACGTTGTTGGCATGATCCTGTCAGGCGTGGCTGCGCTAGTATTATGCGCCATCATCTACTGGATCATTTCGCTACTGTAAAACACTATAGGGCAAGTACTGCACTGCACTTGCCCTAAACCATTTGATAGAATAAAGAAGTGCTGCCCAGCACAACAGGAGATATATGTTTTCAACAGAACTCGTCAAGGCGATTCAGATCGCCATCAATGCCCGTGTCCCGATGTGGATCTGGGGACAAGCCGGGGTCGGCAAGTCCTCTATCGTGCGCCAAGTCGCGCAGTCTCTAGGCAGGACGCACATCGACGTGCGGCCTACCATGATGGATCCGGTAGACATGGGCATCCCGTACATCAAAGACGGCACCTGCCACCGTGCCATCCCAAGCTGGCTACCGAAGGATGGCAACACGCTGATGGCGATTGAAGAGTTGCCGGATGCGCCCCCGTCTGTACAGTGCGCCCTATACCAACTTGTCCTGGAGCGTGAGCTTGGAGACTACAAGATGCCTGACGGCGCGTACATCTGCGCTACAGGCAACCGCGCCCAGGACGGTGGCAACTACAACCAACCTCCTGTCCCTCTTCTCAATCGGTTCCTGCACATTACCTTGGAGTCTGGCTACGATAGCTGGCACGAGTGGGCAGCTAAGGGCAGCAGCGCGATGAAGGTGGACATCATCCCGCCTAAGCCTATCTCCCCCAACATTCGGCCTGAGATCCGGAGCTTCTTCTCTTTCCGTAAAGATCTTCTGGTACAACAGCCAAACAAGAGTGAGTTTGCATTCTGTACCCCTCGTTCTGTCGAGATGCTGTCTCGCATCATGGATCAGGAACCCAGCGCCGATGTCGCTGCGGAGCTGGTACACGGCTGTATCGGTAGAGGTACAGGCACAGAGTTCCTGGGCTTCCTCCGCACCTACAGGTCGCTGCCTACGCTGTCTGCTATCCAGGCAGATCCTATGAACGTCCCGGTGCCTACTGACCCAAGCAGTTCGTACGCAACATCCATCTATCTGTCCAACTCGTGGGCCGCAAAGTACTCGCACTCTATCTGCTCGTACATGACCCGTCTCTCGCCCGAATACGGTTGCCTATTCCTTAAAGATCTTTGCACCAAGGATCAAACGGCAATCGCTCACCCCAGCGTTCTGGCTATGCACAACAAGCCCGAATACAACAACCTGATGTTCTAACCCCCAACCTAAGGAGATAATTCTATGTCTATTCTTTCTGAGAAAGCGATCCTCGTCCGGTTCTCTGTCGCGCAATGGACGGCGCGGAAGTTCGACAAGAAGGCCACTGCCGAGGTCGAACAGAATCACGGCGCAAACGCCAACGCTGGGGAGGTGGGCCGCTTCAACAAGCAGCTTGCCAGCAAGCGGTATATGACGGAATTGTCCAGCAACATCTCGCTGGCACGGGCGTGGCACTACGAGCAGACGCTCCCTTGGCATGATGCCGAGGGCGTCCGCATCCTCCCTGTCGCCAACTTCAACAAGTACCAGGAGGAGATGTCCAAATTTAGACAGAAGCACGAGGAGGCTCTCAATACTTTCGTCAAGCAGTACCCGGACGTAATCAACGAGGCCAAGTATCGTCTCAACGGTTTGTTCAATCAGGATGACTTCCCGCCTGTCGAGTCCATCCGTAGCAAGTTCTCGTGGGAGATCAGCTTCTCCCCGGTGCCTGAGTCTGGAGACTTCCGAGTTGCCCTGGGCAAGGATGTGATGAAGCAGATGGAGCAGGATCTACAGAAGCGTCTGTCGCACAACTACAACTCCGCTTGCGTCGATCTCTTCGAGAGGGTCCAGCAACAGTGCCAGCATATGCACGAGAGGCTGACGGGGTACACGGGAGAACGTGCCGGGGCCTTCCGCGATTCGCTTGTAGAGAACATCCGGGAGCTTGCCTCTCTTCTTCCCCGGCTGAATGTCGGCGGCGATGAGCGGCTCGATAGCATCGCTCGTCGCATCGACGAAGAGTTGTGCCAGTACAATGCCGACTACCTGCGGGAGAACGACTCGACCCGCAAAGATGTTGCTACCCAGGCCAAGGTACTTGGCGACGAGGCCGAAGAGATCATCAACCAGATGAAGGGGATGTTTGCGTAATGTCAGAAGCCTCAAAACGTATCGTGCAAACGACCGTCCAGATGGCAATCGGGGGCGAGATCTTCTTCGGAAGTCTCGCTCTCCGGTACGAGTGGCAGGCTGACAAAGCCTGCCCTACCATGGCGACAGACGGTAAGCGGTTCTACTATAACCCTGACTTTGTTCTATCCATTACTCAGGACGAACTCAAAGCGGTTATCATCCACGAGATCATGCACGTTGCCCTCATGCATCCGTTGCGTATCAAAAGCCACGACCATCGCAAAGCAAACATCGCGATGGACTTCGCTATCAATATCTTGATACGAGATTGTGGGTACAAGCTACCGTCTATGGCGCTGCTGGATAATCGGTACGCAGGCATGGCATGGGAGCAGATCTACAAGCTGCTCCCTCAGCAGCAGCAGAAGCAGAACCAACCTAGCAACGGTCAAGGACAAGGGCAGGGTCAACCCAGCCAGGACCAAGGCCAAGGCCAAGGGCAGCAGCAGCGTGACTACAGCAACGGCGATGTCTTGAGTGCTGGTGGTACAGCAGAGGAACGTGCTGACCTGGAGCAACAGATCATGACAACCGTAGCGCAGGCCGAACAGACTGCGCGAGTAGCAGGCAAGATGCCGGGAGCCTTGCGGGATCTTCTCGTACAAGTGCGTGAGCCAGAAGAGGATTACCGTTATCTCTTCCAGAAGTTTATGGCACCCATCTTCCCGGTAGACTACACATGGCAGCGCCCGTCCCGGCGTTTCATGGGTCAGGGTATGTATATGCCATCGCTCCTGAAGGATGGCGTAGGCAAGCTGGTAGTCGGACTGGATACCTCCGCTTCTGTATCCAAAGCAGAACTGGAGATGTTCCTGGGCCTAATCAATCACTTCCTCACCAAGGTCAAGCCTGAGAAAACACACCTGTTGTACTGCGATACTACCGTGTACAAGCACGAGATGTTCAAGCCAGGACAACCGATGGATGTCAGCGAGTTCCAAGCACAGCGTGGCGGCACTCGCTTCCGTCCAGTGTTCGATTATTCCAGCGAACACGACCTCAAGCCTAAAGCGTTTGTCTACTTAACCGACATGGAATGCGACGACTTCGGGCCTGATCCAGGCGTTCCGGTGTTGTGGTTCCAGGTCGGCAACTACAAGAGCCGCCCTCCCTTTGGGGAGGTCATCCGGCTTAAGAGCTAGGGCAACTCGTAGTAGGTACTCGTGGGGATGTCGTACTTCAATCGCGTCATCCCCTGCTTGCCTACCCATTTGAATCTACACTTCCAGCTATGGATCTCGACGTATCCATCTGCATCTTTCCGATGCACGGTTAGCCCACAGTCAGTCTTATTGAACCAGTGTGCGCTACCTGAGATGTCGTACCCTCCAGGGATAGGATTCCCTCCCATCGTCTGCATCTTCTGAGGATGCGCCACGAACCAGACATGAATGTTCGATGCCTTAGCGAAGGCACTGATCTTCGATAGCATCGCGGAGACTGCGTCTGTTTCGCTCTGCTTATCCCCTCTGTGCAGGTCTAGACAGTTGTAAGGGTCGATGACTAGGCCGTCTATCCCGTAGCGCATAACGGCTGCGTGAGCGCGATCTAGCAGACTATCTACCGTAGGCAGATCCCTGCTGGTAGCGAAGTCGATGAAGGTGAAGTGCTTCTTGCACCAATCAACAGCGTCCTTTGCTTCCTGCATGGACATGGACCCAGGCCACTGCGAGAAGAAGGGTTTCTTCAGGTGCATCTCCGAGAGCTTGGCGATGTGCTTCGATGGCTCGTTCTCCATCGATGCTATCGCGAACTTCCACCCAACCTGATGCGCCAGATTCACCATGATCATGTCGAGGAAGTTCGACTTACCGGATGACGGCACGCCCGTGACTACGGTCATCTGTCCTCGCGCCACGGTATACAGTTGATCTACGCCGACAAACCCTGTACTCGCTCCTCTACCGTCACCTTTGGTGAACAGTTCCATGACCTGATCGAAGTAATGGTCAGCAGTGTAGAGGGAGGTGAGAGGGATGGGCTTTGCTTCGTCAAGAACTTTAGCCAGAACTTCTTTCCCGTGCTGCATGAGGACATCGTTAGCGTCCTTGCTTCCCTTCGGGTACGTTACCGTCATGCACTTGCTGCGAGACAGGCGTCGAGCGATCTCTTCTGCAAGCTGCTTGCCTGGAGTATCGGAGTCTACACACAGAACGAACTGTCTAAATTTGGACAGGAACTCTTCGAGTTCAGCGATCCACGAGAAGCGCAGACTGTTGCCTTCTTCTTTCTTCGCTGGCGCACCAGCAGGAACGGACACCCAATTCGGATGCCCTGCTTCCGCAACAGATAAAGCATCCATCTCTCCTTCGCAAATGACGAGAGGCCTGGATGTGTCAAATGTCTGGTGCAGACCGAATAACAAACCTCCTGCGCCCTGATCCTGGCTAAAGGCTTTGGTGATTGTACTCCGGTACTTGCTGGAGGCGATCTCGCCATCCATATCGTAGAAGGGAAAGGCAATACAGTCTTGCTCTCCTCCCGTACGGAAGAACTTCCTGGCGCTGTACAGCTTGCCTAGATTCGCAGTCTCCTGCGAGATCCCTCGCTTAGACAAGTACTCCAGATGTGCCGCTTGCAAGCGCACAGGCTCAGCAGGACGCGCCGGAATCTCTTCAGGTACTTGCGCTACCGGGATCGGCGCTGCAAAGTATTCTTCCAAGTCATTTAAATTCAAACAGTCTTCCTCCTCTCGCACGACACCAGATGCGTTGCAGTGATGGCAGTAGTAGACGGGGCCAGCATCTCCATGCGACCACGCTAAGATGCGGATCTTGGAGTTCGCTCCTCGTCTAGTGTGGCTGCACTCCGGGCAAAGAGAACGCCACGACCCACGGCCACTACGCAGGAACTGCGCTGCAAGATCCTCGAATGTTGGCACCTGCCCATCCTACCTTGACGATGCACTTGTGTGCAAATGTAAAAATGTGTATGCTCTACAGAGGATGCCACGGATCACCATTACCACTACGAGCGATCTGCATCGAAGACTAAAGATTAAAGCAGTAGAAAATGAAACGACCATTAGGAGTTTAGTCACGGATGCCATCGAAAACATTCTGGAACAGACACAACCTACCGGACCCAGTAGCAGCGGTGCTGGCCTACGATGGGTACAACAAAGGGAACAGCCACATCAGCGTCACCGGACTGATCCAACCTCCACGGATCAGGATACTTAAGACCCTTGGCACAGAGGAGGACATCATCGACAGGCTTTGGAGTTCTGTCGGGACTGCCTTCCATGCGTTCGCCGAAGAGGCTCTACAACCGTATACCGACGAGTACATCGTCGAAGAGCGGTACTACCATACCATAAACGGGTGGGTAGTCACCGGACAAATCGACATCCTCGTCCCCCTTCCTGACGATACATACTGTATCTACGACTGGAAGGTAACCACGACCTCCAAGATTGAGAAGGGAGTGCCAGCAGAATGGGAGGCACAGCTAAACTCCTATGCCCACATCGTGCGCCAGAATACTGGGCGCAGAGTGAGCCAAGCAAAGATCGTTGCCATCACCAGGGATCACGGTCGCAACCCGTTCAACCCTGAGCAGAAGCCACCGATTCAGATCCTAGACGTGCGTCTATGGGCAGACCAACAACAGGAGGAATACCTTACCCAACGAGTACGAGAACACCAGAAAGCAGAGGAGGCACACGCCTTCGGAGATCCTCTCCCCTACTGCACCGATCAGGAACAGTGGCGCACCCCTGACCGCTTCGCTGTTATGAGTCCCGATGCAACAAGAGCGCATCGCGTATTCGATACGCAAGAAGAAGCGGAACAGAAAGCCGCACAGATTCGAGGCGGATGGGTAGAGATCCGCACCGGAACCGCCAGACGTTGCGAAGGCAACTACTGCGGCGTCAACAAGAACTGCGACCAACGCAGGAAAGAAGTATCAGAAGCACTGATTAATATCGTTCAAGCAAACAAGACCAAACTAAAGAGGAAGAAGTAATGGAAACATTAACTGATAAGGCAATCGAGACAGTACCTGTAGATAAACTACAGGTGATCGCTGCTATCGGCAAGACGATGGCAGGCATTAGCTTTGTACACAAAGCCGGGAAGAACGAGTTCCACGGGTACAAGTACGCAACGGAGGGAGATGCTCTCGCTGCACTGCGTCCTCATCTGATCGAGAACGGACTCATCATCATCTCCGATGTCCTGAATGTAGTAGGCCCAGACGAATACGGCAACACCACTGTTAAGGTGAACTACCGGATCATCCACGAGATGGGAGGGGAGATCTCCTGCAACTTCTTCGGATGCGGCAACGACAAGAACAAGAACGGAATCGGAGACAAGGGTCTGTACAAAGCCCTGACCGGAGCCAACAAGTACTTCCTGCTGAAGACCTTCCAGCTTGAAACGGGAGACGATCCCGAACGCGACGAGAACCAGATCGCAGAGTTTACCCCGCAACCGAAAGCCAAGGTTACCCCCAAGGCTAAACCCACTCCTGCCCCCGAAGCAGAGCCAACCGATGTCGATGCTCTGATGGCGCAGATCCAGGACGAGTTGGAACACTGCTCCTCGAAGGAAGAGGCCCGACAAGTATGGGTTCGCTACAACCAACAGATCAATCAAGTCAAACTCCAAGCTCCTAACCGGGAGCAGGAACTGACCCAGATGTTTATCACCGCAGCAAATAAACTCAAGTAAAGGACCAACATGGAAAACAAGTTTTTAGATTCCGGCGCTCTCTTTTTGAACGACCGCAAGCAGAATGAAAAGGCTCCCGACTGGAAGGGCGATGTCGAGTTCAGCACTGATCTCGTCATGCATCTCTACGGGGAATGCCAGAAAGGCAACAGCCCCAAGGTTTCCCTCGCAGGGTGGAACCGTAAGACGAAGACGGGGAAACCCTTTGTCTCCGTCAAAGTCTCCGCTCCCTTCACCCCGAAGGAATCCGCTATCGTCTCTGCCCCGAAGGCCGCTAAGAACCCCTGGGAATAGACGATGCACGATTCCGTACTGGCAATAGATCCCGGCCCCGTCAAGACCGCCTATGCCCTCGTAAGGCGCAAAGACAGGCATCTCTATGCCTTCGGAATCTGCAATAACCAAGAGCTTCTGCAACGCCTAGAGCAACTACTGCCTGCTGATGTGGCAATCGAAATGATTGCCTCCTACGGTATGGCAGTAGGGGCAGAGGTGTTCGAGACGTGCGTGTGGATCGGGAGAATTATGCAGCACCTGGAATCTTGTGGCGCTGACAACGTCTCCCGAATCTTCCGGCGCGAAGTGAAGATCGCTATGTGCGGGTCGATGAAAGCGAAGGACGCAAACGTCCGTCAAGCCATCATCGACTCGTATCAAGCTAAACAATCCACCGATGTGACAAAAAAGGGTGGCCCACTCTACAAGGTATCGAAGGACGTGTGGGCTGCTATCGGTGTTGCCCTAACCCAAATCAACAAGGACGAACATGACGATAAGCATGACTGAAGGAATGATTGGATTCATCGCATTGATGGTCATGGGAGTTGGTATAATCCTATGGCTATCCCTGCGACAGTATGGAAGAGCATACGCATGGGGGATAATCGCTGCCCGTGCGAAAGCAAACTATGAAGCCGCTCTCCTGAGGGAGCGGCGGGACAAAGAACTCAAACAACAGATCTTGAAGGAGATTGAACATGAAGAAGGTAACAACACAAGTACGAAAGCAGAAGCTGATTGGCAAGTCTATGAAAGCACTCGCCGATCTGGTGCTGTCCAACCAACTCATGCCGGAACACGTTGAACGTGAACTCGTTAGGGTATTCGATCTGGCTACTCGCTACGCAAAGGAAAGCAAAACAAAGAATGAAGATTAAACTGAAGACCTCAAACGCATCTGTTCGCATCCCGATCTACGCACACGGCGCTGACGAAGATGCAGGCATGGACCTCTATGCCGACGAGACGGTATACCTTGTTCCTGGAGAACCGTTGCTGGTAAAGACTGGCCTCTCTATCGAACTTCCTCCAGGCTACGAGGCGCAGATCCGCTCTCGTTCAGGCATGGCACTGAAGCAGGGAGTGATTGTCCTAAATGCTCCTGGCACGATTGACCCCTCCTACCGGGGGGAGATCGGCGTCATCCTTCTGTGGAACGGGTACAAGCAGGTCGGCAATCAATCGTTGATGATCGAGAAGGGAACTCGCATCGCTCAGATGGTAGTGGCACAATACGAAGAGATCGAGTTTGAAACCGCCGAAGCACTATCGTCTACCGACAGAGGAGCAGGAGGCTTCGGTTCGACCGGAGCCTAATGCAGTCTAAGAACTTCTCCAGCAACGAATTGATGTGCAGACATTGCAAAAAGGCGGGGATCACCCCCGCCTTTCTTTCTGTCATGCAAGAGTTTAGAGACTTCCTGGGGAAGCCTCTTACCGTAACAAGCGCATACCGTTGCCCCAATCACCCTATCGAAAAGGCAAAGGGCGCAGGCCCTGGACGACACACTCTAGGGGTAGCAGTAGATTGGTTCTGCCCAGAACTCAACCTACAAGATCTCTACAGAGAAGTAGAGAGGTTTGGAAAGTTCCAAGGGGTAGGAGTTTCTATCCAAGGGAACTTCATACATTGCGACACACGAGACAGGAGAACAAGATGGCAGTATCTAAGAAACGGGACAAGTACCCAGTGGGATGGCAGATGGGAAACCCTGACGCTATCGCAGAAGAACCTGAGGAACGCATCCTCCCCCGCAAAGGACAACCGATCAGGATCATAATCAACGATCCCTTTATGCCGGAAAGCATGACGGCTAAAGGGGAGCATGGAGAAATCGTACAGAAGAGAGATGCTAGCGCAGCGATGTATCGCATCGCTGCAACGATCTCCACCAGTCTCAAGTTCCTCCCCCTAAAGGCAGTTAAACTATCCATCGTCAAAGAGGATACATACGGCATCCAGGACTACAGTGCGTTCCTAGATGTTTGCGTTCGCATCCTCTGGAGGGCTGGAGTAATCGACTGCATGACAGGATCTAGCGTAAAGTCTGTCGAGATGACACACAACAAGACAGACCGGAGGAAGGTTGTCATCCTGGTCACCCCTCTTAAAACCCGAGAAGTTTTGATAGACCAACTCGAAAACGAAGCGGCAACTCTGATTTGAGATCTTTGATCTCAGAAGAAAGCGAGACGATCTCTTCTTGAATAGAGTTGAGTTCGTCTCGTTTCTGTTCTGGAGACATATCTTCAGCCGCAAGAACAGTACGCTTCATGCGGTTCAATGCTTGAACCCGTTTCAGGGTAGGCTGAATAGCCTTGTCGATGTACAGCATAGAGCGAAGCTCATCCTGGCGCTCAGGAGACATCTCCCTCTGCCCTCTGGATACTGCTCTCAGAGTGGCTACTGCCATATTCGCAGCCTCATCCAGCTCGTACAGATCCTCGACAGCCTTGCGTCCATTAGCACTGCGGAATAGCTGACCGATCCCAGGAAGAAGGTACGGTTCGCTAAAGCGAATACGCTCAGGCTTAGGAGCAGCTTTGCCTTCTTCGAGAATCATGCCGATAATATCAGCGGTCATAGCGCCAAGAGATCCCGTATAACCACGAATCAAATGATCCAGCTTTACTGGGGATACACCCATAGCTTGACCTGCCATCTTATAAACCTCAGAAGTGTATTCGGTGTAACGCTCTTCAGGAAGAAGCCGTTGAAGATAAGCGTTCTCGATAGGCTTCTGAGTGTACATATCAAAGTTGGCAGTATGCTCAAAGTACGGACGAAAAATTTGAGGGATAGGGTTCATGCTTAACGTAGCAAGCAATCCACGAGCCATTGCATCTACTAATTCTGGGCCATCATCCAGGCCCCTATAGTAGGAAACCAATCTCTCAGGGAACATCTTAGTAACAAGGCCAAGCTCCTGAGGGATGGGAAACTTTAAGGCAGTCCCCTCTTTTATTCCAGGAATCCAGTCTATAGGAACAAAGATATTACTATCTCGCTCTTCATCTGTTGCATTCAGCCAAGCCTTAGTGCCTGAGATTAAAACAGCATAAACCCCCGAAAGAGCAGAGACGTAAGCCATTCGGGTATAGACCGCTTTCTTTGAACTTCCTGTCAGTTCAGTAGGGATCATCTTGTCGCCCTTCAGGGTGCGATAAGCAACATCTAAACCCTGGAGCCGAGCATTAAAGAATGGCAGCAAAGCAATCGCTACCTGCGCGCCACGAGATGTGCCACGCCGAGAGAAGTTAATAGTCTCCATCGCGGCGAACAAAGCCTCCGCTTCATCTCCAGTCTTTTCTAATGCATTTTTGTATGCCTGAACACGACTGATCCCTTCAGACTTATCTGCTGCATTCTCAAGTATGTCGTAGAACTTTTTATAGAAAGCTCTCTGCTCAACTCCAATCTTTTCTCGAATTGATTTTGCAGCAGATGCAATGTTTTGAGTTCGAATGCCAGACCCAGCAATACCAGCACCTTGCAGCGCACGGTATTCAGGAGAGTTTTGCAACACAGAAGTAATGCCTTTAACGTATTCGCCAACAGGAGGCGTAAGGTCAGATCCAAAGCCGCCCTGCATCCATACCTGTAAAGTATCTCGAATTGGATTTTTTAGAATAAACGAAGGAGTCGTAGTAACCCCGCGCCGAAGTGCTGTAGTAAACGATCCCATCATCTTCAGCGCATCCTGCACCGGGATAGTAGACTTTGCAACGGCATCGTACACCAGCGGATCATCAACCTGATAGAACTTCTTGACACCGTTCTCTCGAATGCTGATGACATTCGACCCAGGATCTTCCTTGGCGCGACGTTTAGTCTTCTCGTCGATAGGTAGTTCTTTTATATACCCAGTTGTAATGCCATCCCTTACGATTCGTTCACCTGCTACGTTCTTCATAGCAGTGCCGATCATGAAGTAGGTGTTGTAGATGATGTTCTCCATGGCATCGTTGACACGGAGGTTGCGCCCAGACAATGACTTTGCGGCAGCTAGATTCGTCGCCTTTGTTCCAACCTTCGGCGCGTCCACCTCTCCCGTTTCAACGTCTCCATCCTGAGTCTTGACAGTAGGCAAACGATAGAAAGGAATGTAGTAGGATTGCTTCCACGACTCTGCCATTTTTTTGTCAATGAAACCACTCTTCCTTAAGACATCAATCAAGTTATCGTTGAATGCCTTGAAGCGTTTCATTGCATCGTCGATGACTTTATCGTCCTTAAAAGCATCCCATGTGCGTCTGACATCCTCGATCTTAACTACGCCACCAGGATCTCTGTTTTGTCCTTCCGCAAGATCCAGGTAGCGCCGAGCATATGCTGCCTCAAAGAACTCTTCCAGCTTGTTAGCAAACCCAGATTGAGATGCAGGCATAGCAGCCAACTCTCCAAAGAGTTTGATCGGAGAGTTCTTTTCATTCTCTACAGCGCGAAAGATATTCCCATCGTAAGAGAAGCCGCCAAACTCCAAACCTGCCATCGCAATGTCTTGCGCCTTATCGGAGAACAGGAGGGCCTGATAAGCACCGGATGCAGCAGCAAGGTACTTCCTGTCACCCGTTTGCTCGTATGCTTTAATTGCCCATTCCTTTACAGGATCATACCGATCCAGAAACTTCTGCCGGAAAGAGGAGCGACGATCAATCGAGAAGAAGTTGTAGATCTTGTCTACCAAGTTCTCTTTAGAGCGAGGAGAGAAAGCCCGGACCAACCCTTCAGGAGTAACAGAAGAAGCCTCTTCTTCGGGCGCGGCGACAGCAGCCTCTGTCTGTGCTTGAGACTCCGGCTCTTGCACCATAACATCGGTCTTCGCCTTGCCCTTATTCCCCTTCTTGCCCTTAGGCGTTTCCTTAACAGGAGGGGTCGCAGCTTTGGCTTCAGGTGCAGGACGAACAAATTCATCGACCTTCCCCGCCGCTGGAATCTTTATCTCTCTTGGCGCAGAGATCTCTTTCCCGGTAATCGTCTGCTCGTAGGAAGGCGTAAAGCGCCTGCCTCCAATCTCTCCAGACTTAACCGCAGCCAGCACATCCTCAGCCGAGGCATACCCCATCTGTGCAGCAGTGCGACCAAACCCAAGAAATGCTTCGACTTTTTTGACGAGGCTCTTCGCTACAGGGTCCAACCGTTTAGGATCTACGTTAG
>Ga0315909_10003164_pt1 | contig 20305 bp, 41 predicted proteins | sample LakEriMetagenome_11_FD_203527 | JGI IMG/M metagenome (GOLD analysis project Ga0315909, IMG submission 203527) | Freshwater fungal communities from buoy surface, Lake Erie, Ohio, United States - Buoy 2 MA125 | ecosystem: Environmental > Aquatic > Freshwater > Lake | place: USA: Lake Erie, Ohio... | reverse complement strand
AATCAACTCGGCAAACTTGGTTGCATTAAACCAAGGTGGGTTATACTGCCTGACTTCCCAGCATTGTTGTTCAAGTTCTTTAATTCGGTCGTTCATTGTTGTTCCAGTAAAGTTCTACTGTCAATTTCCCAATACAGCTCTACAGATTTTCTGGCATAGTCTGAATCAATGTATTGACCCATAACTTGTTCTTGGTTGTTTACTGGATACACTTTGCCGCCCCAGATACTATTTGAGTTACCGATTTTGTATACGGCACCGATAATCTTGCCATCTTGGTCATCATAGTATACCCACTGAGAAAACTCTTTTTCAGTCCATCTTTTCATTACCAACTACTTTCATCTACAATGGTCTTCTCTATGATAACGTGGTCTCCGTTGACAACCGTTGGTAACGAGACTTTGATAATTGAACCAATACCAGATGAACTATCTACGGAGATAGTAACGTAATCGGCTTCTGGATACTTGTCACAGAATTCTTTGATGGCCAGTAATTCTCTCTGTTGTACTGATAGTTTGTTCATATTACATACCCAACAGGTCCGTCATAGCGTTCTGCATACCTAGGTCTACAAAAGTCTTGTGCTTTTTGGTAAAGATTTTACTGAATTCAACAATCTTGTTTAGTGGATATGTCTGTGCCATAGAATGTACGGTCGGAATAGCACCGAATAGTTTGATGATATTTCTGTCTTGAGCCAATATGAAATGTGAATTCTTAATGAGGTCGATGTTACTATGATATGTTGTTCTGAAAGAATCAATAGTTGATTTCCATGAGGCCTCTGGATTAGCACCCTTAAGTGTACCTGGATTGATAACGAGTCTGAGTTCTTTAACTTTGTGACCGGCCATCTGTAGGCGATGTAGTTCGTGAGCACCAGCAACAATAGAAGATGATTTAGAATTTGCGGAAACAACAAGGTAATAGATACCATTGTCTTTGATATTGTTAAGATAACCATTCGTTATCATCCAATCGTCAGCCTCTTTGTTTGAGTGTGAAGAAGATTGACCAGATTTACCTTTTAAAATACCTTTGACAATTTTACCAAAGTTGTGTTCGTCATATGCATCCATTGTAACGAGTCTCACATAATCTTCGATTGCTTCTTTAGTCTTTGCAAGACGGCCTGTTTTGATTTCTGTAGTACCATTGAAGATAACATCGGCCCGTGTCTGTGGTGAACGGGCTTTGTCTGGTGGATTACGGAACAACGCAAACGAGGTAAATGAATGCCAGTCTGCACAGGTATAGTAGTCTACGATTACGTTTGTGAAACCTTGTTCTTCCAATTCTTCTAGTCGAGTACGGCCGTCATTAAAATGGTTTTTGTTGTCCATCATTCCGATGACGCACATTGGTATATGAGAAAGTTCATAACCATATTGGCGCATACTTTGCCATACTTTTGGTGCGTTAATACCACGGCCGTTTGAACGAGCCGCTTGAATCATAAACTTGTGTCTTTTAATGTGGTCTTGCATATTATCTGGATACTTGTGTAACTCAGAATCCGGAATATCGTACAACATATCTTTGATGTCCATAATGCGGCGGTCAACAAATTTTAACGTTTTGAAATTTGTTTTAAGTGTTTTGTTATCGTATAGACCTGGCCAAACTTTTGGATTGACATATTGTTTTGAAATCTCCACATGTTCTTGTGTGAATTTTTTTTCTGAAAGTGGTACTGCGTGTGTTATGCTCATTTAGTTTCTCCATTATAAAAGTTGATTATTAGTTCCATGTGATATCGGGATTGCTGGTAGCATCGCCTGCACCCAATATGCAAGCCAGTTTACTATCGTATTCGATGAGTGTCCAGCTTCGTTTCTCTTTGTTGACTAGTAATGTTACGTGTGTACCATTAGTTGTTTTGCCGACCCAAACTGGTTTCTCTTTGTATTGTTCTGTAAAGTATTGCATTACAGATTCGGCATCCGAACATTTTATTATTTTCGTCAGATTGAATACTTCTTGTGCGAATGTTGTAGTGCTGAACAGGAGTGCTAAGGTGATGATTGTTTTACGCATTGTGGTTCCTCTATGTGTTGCATGGCTCGTTCGTGGAGTTTATCCCAAACGTCTGGTTCTCCCCAGAATAGGAAGAATAAAAGTAGAATTGCCAGCAAGTCAGTCATTTGCGAGGACCTCTAGGAATTCTTTCGGTAGGCGGACATTGGAAAGTCCGGAGGCGCTGGAAAACATCGGTGCTATTTGAGAAGGAGTATACCCAGCAAGGCCACATCCAATAGCAGTAACGTTGAATACCAGGTCAGGCATATGTTTAGCAAACTCTATGAATTGATTAACGTATACTCTAATGTAAGTTAAGGGTAAGGTTTCGATGTTTTGGTCTTTTGTTGGTATACCATAAGACTCGCCTTGTAGTCCGACACCGACACCATAGATGGCACCATGATTATCAAGAGCAAACTTTGCGGCACCAGCACCGTGTCGGCCAGCCAGGTTTGAACCAAAGACGAAAATCTCTCTTAGTGGTGCAGGTGTTCGGCCGATACAGAGGTCACATTCTGGATCGTCACAGGTATCCTCCAACCATTCGTTGGTCTGTTCATCATAATATGCATCAAACTTTTCTGAATACTTCTGGTTCATAATGTCTCAACATCTTTACGCAGTGTGCGAATTGTATGGGTTCATGGTCAGGATCGGGTAAGTTATCACCGTGTTTCTGTTTTAATTTTTCATAGATGGCCAAGGCCAGTTCATCACTCATTCTGGATAGTATCTATTAACTAGTACTTCTAAAATATCAACAACTTGTTCAGCAGTCATAGTGTTATCTTCGGACAATCGGTCTTCCAACGGAATTATATCCCACGACCATTCACCAGTAATTTCATTCTTTGAGTACCAAGCAAACAAACAGACTTCTTCTGCTGGGCGGTGTTGTACCATATTACCAAATGTAAAGGAGTATACATCATGTTCAGGGAAAACAAAACCACGTTTTGCAGAATCTTTATGAATATAGATTGCGTATGATTGTAGGTCGGTATTTCCATGTTCGATGTATTCATACTCACCATTTTCATCTTGAGTTTCTAAATCACCATATCCATCAAATGCGACTTTAATTTCTGTGATTGGTGAAAGGTTCTCACCGATATCAAGTGTTCCGTCCCATTGTGAGTTTTCAAGAATTCTAATTAAGTTACTTTCGAATTTTGCAAAATCGTATTCCATTTTATGCTTCCTTATAAATGTTAGACCAGATTTTTAGTTTCTCTTTTTTGGCAATTCTGGCTGCGTTAATGTTACTGTCAGAAATAATACACTTCTCTACCATAATATCAATCATAGCCAGAAGGTCACCAACTTCTTCTTCCAAACTCTGCATGTTACTTTTATTTGTAACGGGATGTATAGAGTCAAAACCGAAACGGAAAATCTTTGAGATTGCCTGTGTCACTTCGGCACATTCTTCCTGTGTGATACAGAAAATCTCTTTGGTCTTTTTATCCATTAATAACCTCATTCAACAAAACTTGGTTACCATCGGAACCTTGACACCAAGATTCGGCAAATTCTTCTGCTTCACTCTCGGTACGAATTGTGGTTCGTTGTACCACTTTGTTCTCAATATACAAGGCAACTTCCCAAACATCAAACTGTCTGTCAATGACGACACCTCTGGAAAGTCTGGTCACGGTAGCTTTTCTACCTGCACCATAATATTCTGAATAAATTTCCATAATAACTCCTATGTAATAAGTCCAATAAAACGATTTAGTACAACACGACTGTTATATTTACCACTATTGTACTTCGTAAAAGCGGAGGCGATACCTTTGAACGTTACACCCTCTTTAACTTCAAATGTAGAATCCTCATCGGTATCTAGGCCGTTTGACCGCAAGATATAATACTCATCATAACCAGTATTTTCTAGAATAGCAAACTTGGATTTTCTAAAGTTGTCCTTCATTTCTTCATGGTTCATTTGTTTTGGAAACCATTGGTGTATTTTACGATTAAAATCTCTACCGGTGATAACATAGAATCCAATAATATTTGAACCAGTTCGAGCTTTTAGTAAACGAATGAAAGCATTTGTCTGTGTTTCATACATACCTCTGTTATCAACCTTTTCTTCGTGTTTGGTAACAGGATCACGAATAACCAATCTTTCACATTTCATATGAACATCAGTTAGTCCATAGTATGGATCATGTTGTAAATACCGATTCGAGTTATTACTTTCACCGTCTGTTAGAAAAATTGTATTGACAATCTGTAATTTGTTTTTCTTTTGGAATTCAGGAACAATAGTCATTGCATGAACGATTGCTTGATTCAAAGGTGTGCCTTGCATATGCAACCAATGAGGTAAATAACCACGAACATTAGCTAGACCAGCCATACAAACTAATGATGAACAGGCATAAGTGAATTCCGAACTAGACATTCTGGATGACAACAGGTTCATTAAACCGTATGGTTTAAAGTATATGTCATTTACTTTTCGTACTTGTTGAGTTAGTTTTTCCCTATCAGTATCTTCAACAAAAGCAAACACTTCATATGGTATGTTCATTTTCTTACAGAACAATACCAAATTGATTAATTGTTTCATTGTGTTACCGATGTGTTCATGCATAGAACCAGACCAATCGAGGAACATAACAAGTCCGTGCGATTTACCACCAGGAACAACCGAGATTTTCTTAAAGATATCTTCACTAAAACCATAAGAATAAATTTTATTCATATTCAACTCGCCAGTTTTGGCAGTTGTTGTACGTTTCAACTGGTCAGCATTCTTACGCATTTCAAACTCTTTAACGAGGTATGAAACTACCTTGTTACTTTCGTTTCGAATTTTAAGGAATGTTTCTGTTGAAGAAATGAAGTTTTCTTCTTTGTATTTTTTCCAGATATATTTGTGGTCAACAACATCTTTTGGATTAAAATATGGAATATTTGCGTATATGATATTACTTAATCTATTATCAAAAAGTTGTTTTTCATTTTCTTTATAAGCCGCATCAGTAAAGGAACGAATCTGGTCTTCCAAACTTACTTTCTTATCTTCTTCTACTGAATCAAACTCATCACTATCAGATTGTTTGTTAGACTCAACCTCTTGTTCTCCTACATCTTCACCATCTTCAAAAGTTTGTTCTTTTGAATTGCCTTGGTCATCAAAGTCAACTTCTTCATATTCTGATTGGTCTTCATCATCGCCATCATCACCTTCGGCTTTAGCTTTAGCACGTTTTTGTTCTTCTTCTTCTAGTTTGCGTTTCATGTATTCGATAATTTTCTTCGATACATCAATAACGTTATCATAGGTTTCGGTGGTTTCAACTTCATTAAGCAAACCACGTTCTTCATCATTGAATTGAATACGTAATGCTGCGCCGCCTTTGCAGTGCAGGTTTATGCGGTCAAGAAAATTCATCTTGTTGATATCTGTTCCTTTGATGCCAAAGAAATCTCTATCCATAAGCTCACCATAAGCTTTAACAAAAGAATTTTTAAGACCTGGATATTTGTGCTTGATTTTACGTTCAATGCGAGAATCTTCGACAACGTTGGTCACATCTCTAATAACATTTTCTTTTCTTGCTTTCAACATACCATCTATAGGTGTATATAGAGCATGGCCAACTTCATGTCCTGTAAAAAGGTCATAAAGAGCACCGGATATATTTTTGTCCAAAACCGGAAGTGTCAAAATCCGATTCTTAACGTCAAAAGATGCTGTTTGTACCGGACGTTGTTCAACAACAAGGTTCTCAGTAGCCATTAATTTAGCCAACAGTGATTTCGATTCAAGTAATTCCATTATTTTTTCTCAGTCATAACAATAACGTTGCCTCTTGGAGTTTCCTCAACTCTCAAATTCAAGACGGTACCTTCTTTCCATCCAGTTTCAGCAATCAACTCATCTGGAAATTGCAAAATTGCGTCACCTGTACCATCATCCGCTTCTTGCAAATCAATGATATAGCTCTTATTCATAATATTCCTTCATTTTCCTGTACCAATCTTGGTCATTTTCGTGTCCGGTCAGTGCGGCCCATTTTCGGACAACTTCATCTAAAGGTTTCCAGTCAATCGGTTCTTGCGGTTCTTTTTTTGGTTCAGTAATTTGCGACATTTTATGTTCCTAACTCAGTAATTTGCGACAAAATTGTCTTTTTCTCATCTTTACGACTGTATTTTACGACATTCTTGTGTGTTTGTACAGGCTTGATTGGTGTACGACACACAGGACGTTGTAATTTTACAACAAAACTCATTTTCTTGCTCATTTTAGCGCCTCATACTTGAAATTTCTACAGCTTCTTCGCTGTTAAACACAGGAACAGCGTTTGATTTGTGCATTGTTGCTATTCCCATCACTTTTGTACCAGTGTAAATCTTCGGTGCTGTTTTAGTAGCGACACCGTTACCTGTATTTAATGACGGATAATGCACGGTTTCACGACCAGCAGGTGCCGACAACTTATATGTTAGTTGATTACTTGTGGATTTGATAGGTTTTGATGTTTGGTGTGATTTCAACCATGCATCATATTGTTCACGCACGGCTTTTGGTCCTAGTTTTTTCTTGGACTTTGCGGTTCGAACATAAATCATCATAAAAATCTCCTGAGTAGTGGTTCTATTATACACCATTCATCAAAGACTGTCAATAGTTGTGTTGTGTGGTTACAACATCAATAATATTTCATTTTTTGGGGTTTTTGATTGAAACGTTGTTGAGATTCGAAGGATTCGTACTCATCATAATACTTTTGTTTTCGCTGTTGTTTCTGACGTTTCTTACTTTTGTTTTCCTCACGGAAATACTGTTCATCGTCATAGTCTCGCTGATTGCGAAACTTTCCAGAAAATTTTGACACTTTAATTAAACTCCTTGATTAATAATTTCAAATGTTGTAAATGTGATGCCACGAATACGGGCTTCTGGCATATCCTCTACGTTCGTTTCTGAAACATAGATTATATTGGATGCGGGATAACATAGTTTTATAAGTTTTAGTAAATTACAGCATGTTCCATCAAAATCATTAAAAGCAAACACCTCATCAACATAAGAAATACTCTCCACGAATTCTTTTCTTTGTTCAAATGAATTTCTAGTCTTATTTCTACATAACTCCATATAGGAGTCAGAATGAACTCCTATAACAAGCCAATCACATTTGGATTTGCAAGTTTTTAATAATTTAAAATCATTATAAGTTATGTAATCAAATTCACCTGATAAGACAATGATGTTTTCTTTTTTTGTCATGGCAACATGTCTGGAAATGCCTCTTTTACAAATTTATAGTCTAACCCTTTTACTCCCAAATCTTTCTGGAAGATACCCAATAAAACTTCTGCTTCCCGTGGCTCAATTGATTCTAACATTTGAATTAATAATTCATTCCTACGGTGTTCATTTAACTTCTCTGCTGTTGCATCACCAACCATGAACATATACATTCTACGTATTTGTCCGTTGATACTGTCATGTGTGATTCCTGGTAACATATCTGTTGGTACACGATAATTTTCTGGTAACTCTTTAATTTTCCATTGTATGTTTGGATGATAAGCCAATTTTAACACATCAACCAATGTCTGTGAAAGATTTTTGGAAATTACATCCATTCTTTCTTTTTTGTTTTTTGCCAATTCAAATTCATCAAATACTTCATATAACGCTTTCATTAAAATTCCCCAATAACATCTATTAAACTTTTCAGTTTGTTTGTAATCAAATAATCCAGTATTTTACCTTTAGGTGCTGGTTTGGTTTCTTCATAAGTATTTATGATTTTGGATTGTATATCACCTGGTATGTTTCTCAGGTCAATCAGTGTTTGGTTGCGTGAAAAACCAATACGTGCATTTTCATCATCATATTCAGCATAGTTTTGTGCCATGAATTTAGTGAGTTTAGCTTCAGTCATAACTTTTTGACGAATCTCACGCACAAACGTATCACTTGATGAGAGAATGTTTGGAATGCCATCACCTTTATCACCATGAATAATCTTCTCTTTTAATTCATCCATTGGATTTTTGGAGATAATAAATTTCTTCTGTGCAGGATTATATTGTTTGACAGTATAATCACTTCTACCATTATACATTTGTAATTGCAAGAAGTCTCCATCACTGGAAATAATCAGGATGTTTTCATGCATGATATGACGAGGCACCAGTGTGCCAATGATATCATCAGCCTCTGCACCTTCAACATCAATTACTTTGTATGGAAAATTATCTCTGAGTTCTTGCTTGAATTTGGAAAGCATATCAAAGATTAGATGCCAGTCAAGTTCAGATTTCTCTCTGGTTTTTTTACGGCCGGCTTTGTAGAAAGGAAAGAATTCCTTGCGCCAATATTTACGGTTGTCAGCACACAACACAACTTCACCATATTCTTCACGGAAGTTCTTTAGGTGAGTCCTGAGAATGTTCAGAACCATGTGTCTAATAAGGCCTTCTTCTAATTTAACACCTTTTTGACTGGCAATTTGCGCCATCAATCCGGCTAGTAATACCTGGTTAAGGTCAACGAGAATCATAATATACTTTCAGTTTAGATACTCACATTTTACATCATTGACTTGAACTTGTCAACAGCATCATCTAGGAAATCGTGGGAGGTTGTGGTTTTCTTTGCAATTAACCCATACCAACCTTGTGGTATTAAACCAGATATGTATTCCCTAGGATCCGAGAAAATGGCATCAAAGATATCCAGGTCTTCTACTTGACCACTTTCTTCGTTGCATTTAAACAACAAAATGTGCCACCAAGAACCAATAACGTTTCCTTCTATAGGTTGACCTGGATTTTTGTATTTGTTTGAGATGATGTTGATACTATCTTCATCTTCCATTGGTAAAAAGAATAATGCATCAAACTCATTACCAACTTCTGCCAAATAATCTAACATTGCAATCCTTTAATATGTGATTTTCTTACTCTAACCATAATCCAAGAATTGTAATAGTCATCTGTTTCCAGAGCACCATTTACAAACTGTTCTTTTGCTTCAAGATAACCACACTCACCTTTGCTTTTGCATAGATGTATAATTTCTCGACTAAACGAATCTAGTCCGTGTATTATAACATCTTTTTTCAATTCCTCGTTACTACCATAGTAAGTTTGCCAGTCCGAGGAAACTTTGAATCGTTTCTTCTTACCTTTGACTTGTCTGGTTTTTGAAGAATAGAAAAATTTCTTACCAATGTATTTTTTGTTTGTTACACTGTTGGTTATAAGATACACAAAACCATAATTATCACCAATCAATTCTTCTGTAAATTCTTTGTCTTTATATGTCCAATTCAGTCCCATTTGTCCTCATCTGATTCATCATCCTCATCTATATATTCATCTTCGGATATTGAATCAATGGTTTCACCGCAAAACGGGCAAAACTCAGGTAATTCTTCTGATACTAGTTCTTCCATATAAATTACATCGTAACTGGATTCGCAGCTACTACACTCCGCTGTTATTGTTCTTGTTGTCATATCTTTCCTTTAATTGGCCCAAACATCTCCCCAGTTTCCCGATAATGCACCTTTTGCATAGTCGGTTGCTCTGTTCTCAAAGAAGTTGGTGTGTGTCGGTGCGTTAATCATTTCTTCAACCCATGGTAGTGGGTTCTTCTTTACTTTAAAAATACCCTTAAGACCAAGAGATATAAGACGCCTATCAGCAATATAACGGATATACTTTTTGACATCTTCACTAGAAAGACCGTCCATAGCGCCCATAGAAAAGGCGAGGTCAATAAACTTATCTTCCAGTTCGACCATTTTTTCGGCGATGGTGTAGATTCGTCCTTTGAGTTCGTCATTCCATATCTCTTTGTTTTCTTCTATGTAGGAACGGAATAATTTAATCATTGATTCTGCATGTTGAGTTTCATCAACAATAGACCATGTAACAATCTGTCCCATACCCTTCATCTTACCTGTGCGTGGAAAGTTAAGTAACATGATGAAAGATGAGAACAACTGCATCCCTTCAGTGAAAGCACTGAACACGGCGATATGGGTTGCAGTTGAGGCGGCATCACCATTCTTAGAAGAAAGTTCTAACACATAATCGTGTTTATCTTTCATTTCTTGATAGTCTAAGAATTGGTTATAAGTGGCTTCAGGTAAACCAAGTGTTTCGATTAGATGGCTGTATGCAGCAACGTGTAACGCTTCTCTTGCAGCAAAACCCAATAACATCATACGAACTTCTGGTTGTGGAAAATATGGAAGATAGTTCTTAACATATCCACCAGCAACGTCAATGTCACCTTGCGTAAAAAACCTAAAGATGTGTGTAAGAAATTGTTTTTCTTCTTTGCTTAGTTTCTTTTTCCAATCCTTAACGTCTTCCATCATTGGTACTTCTGTGTGAAGCCAATGTGATTGTTCGTGTTTCAACCATGCATCATATGCCCATGGATAGTTGAAAGGTTTGAAACTGTTTCTTTCATCCGTAAGTCTAGATTCTATCTTCTTAATCATGCTGTTGCCCACTCTTTTAATTCAGTCACAGTTTTGGATCCAACCAATCTTTTAACTTCAATATTTTCATCCAACATAACCAATGTCGGCACACCACGAATTCCATATTCAACTGCAATATCGGATTGAACATCAACGTCAACCACTTCAATTGGAACCGATAGGTTTGCTTCTTCTAAGTTTTTTGCTAATGATTTGCATGGCCCACACCATGATGCTGTAAATCTTAATATCTTCATCTTATCTCTCCATTAATTTATTTGTAAATTCTAATAATAATTTATGATGTTCTCCGTTGTGATAGAGTCCTCTCATCCAACTATATGATTTATACCAATGTGGTTGACTCTCTGGATGACAACCAATTAGTCCAAGCTTATCTTGTATAATTGCCATCGGATCATCATTCATATACTTAGCAATAATTTCATATTGACCTCCACCAAAAGCACAACCATCATAAAAAAACATTTTTTCTTCTTTTCCCAACCATTCAATCTTCAAGTTTTTTGCATGTGGTCTTTTTGTATCTGTATTAGGTCTCTTTATGTATTGTTCAACTTCTACGTTATGTAAAAAATTAAAATAATCACGGCCAGCCCAATAAGCACCCATGCAAATTCCCAAATAGCGGCCGCCATTATGAACAAAATCAGTGATGCGGTCACGATTATTTTTAAACAGATAATCGAAACTATCACTGTCACCCAAACCACCAGGAAAAGCAATAATATCAACATTATCAAAGAAGTCATTTTCTACTTCATGTCTTGTAAATATTTTAAAATGGTAATGGCTTTCAAGTGCTTTGATGATGCCATTACCAGATTGCACCGAACATTTTGGTTGGTGTAGAAACAATGCAATTGTAGGTTTCAATTAGCCCTCGCAAGCTATACAATCGTTACCTTGTGCTACTTGTACCATATCAAGTTCTTTGATTACTTGACGTTCAATACGTTTAGATACCTTGTCTGCTTTACCAATCTTTTCAGAACGGCAGTAGTAAAGTGTTTTTAATCCTTTTTTCCATGCCATAAAATGAATTGCATGAATATATTTAATATGTGCATCAGGACGGAAGAACAAATTCAAAGATTGTGCTTGGTCGATGTATTGTTGACGGTCAGCAGCCAATTCAATAACCCAACGTTGGTCAATTTCCATAGATGTTTTGAATACTGCTCGGTCGTTTTCATCCAACCACTCGAAATGTTGAACTGAACCATCATTAGCAATAATACTGCTCCACACTTCATCTGACCATCCTTCTGGATGAATCTCAGCATGTTTTTGAATTATTTTATCTAAGTGTTTATTCTTATTCAAAAATGCGCCTGATAAAGTGTCCTGACGGTAAGCATTAGCACGGTAAGGCTCGACACTAGGGCTAGTGTTTCCCATAATGATAGACGAAGAAGCATTTGGAGCAATAGCCATAAGGTGACTAAAGCGCTGGCCAGTGCCGACAGCATCAGGAGCTTCCCCTCGTTCGCTTCCAAGAATTTGATTAGCTTCATCTAATTTACTCCTTATGTGTTTGAACATTTGATTGTTTGCAACCTTAGCCATAACACCTTCAAAAGCAATATTGTTTTTCTGCAAGTATGCGTGAAAACCTAAGGCACCAATGCCAATAGAACGCTCACGGCTAGCAGAGTAAATAGCCCTGGAAATGGTATCAGGTGCATTAGTAATAAAAAACTCCAAAACGTTATCAAGCATTTCAGCCACATCCTTAAGGAATAAGGAATCATTTTTCCAATCATCATAATACTCCAAGTTTAATGATGAAAGGCAACACACAGCTGTTCTTTCTTCATTTGTTGGTAAAATAATTTCAGAACAAAGATTTGATTGATGAATTTTCAATCCTTTGTCTTTTAAGAATTGTGGTAACATATTGTTACTCGTATCAATGTAGTGAATGTAAGGTTCACCGGTGTGCATACGTAATTCTAAGATTTGTTGCCATAAATGTTTAGCGGATACTGTCTCACGGATTTCACCAGATTTAGGATCAACTAAATTCCATGAATCATCTGCTTCCGAATCCAACATACAGTTTTCAATCAGTTTCATAAAATCATCAGTGATATTAACACCATGATGTAGATTCATACATCGTACATTTGGATCACCGGTAGGTTTACGCATTTCTAAAAATGATATAATGTCGGGATGACTGATATCAAGATAAGCAGCATAACTTCCACGGCGAGTACGACCCTGACGGTAAGCAAGAGATGAAGCATCGTAAATTTTGAGGTGCGGCATAACACCAGTACTCTTGTCGTCTGCACTACGTATACCGAAGCCAATACCAACACCACCGCCAAGCATAGAAAGCCAATTAGTTTCACTAAGATTATCAACTAGGCCCTCCGCAGTGTCTTCAATATAATTGAGAAAGCATGATATAGGCATACCACGCTTAGAACGACCGTAACTAAGAATTGGAGTACTATAACTAAGCCAATGATTACTGGCGTAATCGTAAAGGCGCTGAGCGTGTTCAGTATTACTTCCGAATGACGATGATACATATGCAAACCTCTGTTGTGGTGATGTTTCATCATCACGCATGTAAGATTCTTGTAATCTTTTAATTCCTAATTCATCAAATAGTTTATCTTTTTCTAAGTCTATTTTGACACCCATGTATTCCATATTTTTACTTTCTTATAATTGATTTAATATCAGGTGGCGTCCAACCTTCTGGTTTTAATACTTTGCCATCTTGCCTCTTTAGTACTTTTCCACCTTCTGAGATTTTGGCTAGATTGCTACGTGCAACTTCGTCCCAAACTTCTTGTTGTGGTATTTGTAGTGTGTGTTCTAATCCTTCAATTACCCATTTCAAATCAGCAGTAGCGTCTGCAATTTCTACAATGTTTCTACTGCCATATGCCGTAATAAGCTCTCTAAATTCTTCCATTATCAAATCCACATATAGTTCAGATTGTGGCCCAAAATCTGTTGCCTTTTGGTCACATGCATCCATAAAGATTCTTACATCATTCTTACTGTCCATTGGTGTACTCCTTAATCATAGGGAAAATCGGCTCAATGGCATCAGCACAAGCCAATGCAACATCTTGATGTTCTTTCTGTGTCCCGTTTGCGCTACGGAGTTGTATATAGTGAACCCAACTACGAAGCGTTCCGTTCATATACAAACGTGAACCTGTCATACCTTCTGGTAGAACTGCTCTCGCTTGTTCTTTTGCAATACCATTAACAAGTGCCCATTCATAAGCATTCTTACTTTCTTCCAATACTCTTTTTTGACGTTCTTCCCACCAAGCTTGTAATGCAAGATTATCAGTTACAATACTATTCTGACGATTCTTTGTATCTTGTAATCTAGCTTCTTTCAATTCAAAACCTAATTGTGACGCATCAGCATATCGTTGACTAAATTCCTGAAAGGAAAATGAACGATGCCTCAAAATCTGTCTTGCTATGTCCCGTGTAGTGTCTATTTCTAAACATATACTCACCATTTCTAGTGGTGACCAATGTTGATTTTTGATAAGATAACGAACCAACTTTTCAGAAGTTTCGCTATTATTTTGATTGGCAGGATTTGAGACTCTGGCTGCAAAAGCAACCTGTTCCAACAAATTCTTACCGTCTGCTCCCTGTGTGTATGATATTAATTTCACGTTCATAACAAATCTCCATTCAAGTCTTTTTCCAATTAATAAATTCCATCTTTGCCCTCAAATTCACAAAGGTATGTTTACTTATGATATCTTGAATTTCGTCAGGTGAGAAGCCATTCAAAACCATATCATTTACATCCTTTTCTTCAATCATTTCTGGCCAGATGACAACATTATAGTGTTCCTCAATAGCCTTGTCCATCTGTTTATGTAATTCTTTGTTGCGTGGTTCATTATCATATATCAAAACAATTTTAGACTTATCAAAGTGTTTAGATGCAGCCATCAGGTTCGAATCCGCAGTCGCAACGGCATTCTCCAGGAACATGGAGTCAATAGGACCTTCCACGACATATATCATCTGTTCTGTGTCGATCCTGTCAGTGCCAAATAACTTGTGATTCTCTTTGTCTGTCTTTACAGTGATGTATCTGAGTTTAGATTCACCTAATGCACGACCTTGAAAAGCCACTAGATTCTTTTCTTCATCATAGAACGGTATTACCAATCTAGGGTCATCTTCCTTTAGGCCTTCTTTTTCTATTTGCAGACTTTCGACAAAGCCTTTAAAGTCTTGTGCAAAATAAAGGTGTGCATGGAACGACTCTGGTATTTTGCGGGATTTGACATACACCTTCGCAAAATGTTCTTCTGGTAACGATTCGACCGATGGAATATCGAATTTAACACGAAACTTCGGGGTTTCAGATTTGAATTCTTCGAAAGTTGGTTTAACGTAATTGTCACGTCCCTGTTCACCATTCTTGTAACGTTCAAGTGCATATTCTTTAACTAGGTTCGAATCAACCTTCTCCAGGAAATTATAAAAGGATGTGGATGCACCACAATTGTGGCACATGTAAAAGTAGTTGTTCTTTTTTTCGTAAACATAACCACGGGCTTTGGTTTTGTTTTTGCTCGAGTCGCCACAGAGAGGACACCTGAAGTTGTACAGGTTCTCTTTCTTCTGTGTGAATTTTTGAAGCTTCGGGGATACCCTTAGCAAAAAGGTTCTATCAATAAAAACGGACATAACAAAATGGTGTAGAGTTTACAAGAAACTAGATTATACACCAATTAATGAAAAAATGCAAGTATCTTTTCAATATGGCCAGAAAGTATTCCAAGTACCGCAACACCACCGGCAACCATCCAAACAATCTTTTGTCTAATCTTTTCCAGGTCACCAATTTTTGCGGCAAGTTCGGCATGCTGAGAGCATGATGCATTATACATTTCTTCCAGTTTTTCCGTCAAAGTGTCCCTAGTCTTATCCAGACAATCATGCATCTCTTTAACATCAACCTTTAGGTCGTCCATTTTTTCACTAAGGTTTTCGACCTTAGTTTCAACAATGCCGATTCGTTCTACTGTGGTAGCCATTTAGTTCTTTCTTATACACTGAAACTGCTGCCACATCCACAAGTGGATTTGGCATTTGGGTTGGTAATCACAAATTGTGATCCTGTTAGTCTGTCTTTTTTATAATCTATTGTTGCACCAGAGAAATATTGCATACTGGCAGAATCAACAAGTAATTTTTCAGTTACTTCGAAATCATCTTCATTTTTAACATCCTCTATCATGAAACCATAATTAAAACCAGAACATCCACCGCCTTCGATGAACGCTCTGACGTATTTAGAACTTTCTTCTTCCAATAAAATTTCTTTTATTTGTTCAATGGCATTCGCAGTTACTGTCAACATGTTTTCCCTTATAATTGTTAATGGCCGCTTTCACAGCATCTTCTGCAAGTATGCTACAATGTATTTTAACCGGTGGGAGGGCAAGCTCTTCAGCAATTGTTGAATTACTAATTTTTCCCGCTTCGTCAAGCGTCCTTCCCTTGACCCATTCGGTAACGAGGCTTGAACTGGCAATTGCACTTCCGCATCCGTATGTTTTGAATTTCGCATCGGTAATGATTCCTTCCTCAACTTTAATTTGAAGCCTCATTACATCACCACAAGCAGGCGCACCGACCATACCAGTACCTATGGTATCATCTTCTTGAAACTTACCCACGTTTCGTGGATTTTCGTAATGGTCGATTACCTTATCAGAGTATGCCATTATTTTTTCACAGGTACTTCTGTGCCTTCAAGTTTCTTATGAACTTTCATTTCTTTACAATTCTGTTTTGGTTTGCCGGCTTTGTCTTTAACAACTTGACCTTGTTTGTCTTTTACATCAACACAAACTTTTTTTGTTTCTGCTGCGTAAACATTAAGTGCAAGACACAATCCTGCTACAAATATATAATTTTTCATTTTTCGTCCTTTTTAACAAATTTTTCTGAAGCTGTAAAACCTAAACCCGCAAGCACAATATACATCATAGAGTCATATATTTTGGTGTCAATTGGATAACCATACACCATAGCAACAAACCCAAATGCACACATGGTGAATGATAGTAATGTAACTACTCTTTTACTGGAGATGGTGCCATTGACACCATCTGATAACATACTTCTAAAGAATGTCATTTATTTAGATTTCTGGTTGTGGGGCTGGTGCAGGTGCTGGTTTGCCTCCAAATCCTGTGACAACTTGTGCTGCTGGTGCAAATGTTGCTGCGCTTGGCGTTGGTGTGCCAAATGTTGCATTGTTGCTTGGTGCATTAGTTGACGGTGCATTTGGTGGTGGTCCTGAAACGGTTGGTGGTTTATTTGCTGCATCTAGCGCCTTTGCTCTAAGGTCTTTATCATTACCGGCTAACATAATGCCTGATAGAGTACCAGTTAAGAATGTTGCAATAGGAATAATCAACTCAAAGAATTTTTGGTCAATAGGACTAATTGCATTTAATGGTTGAGTTACAAAGATGATGGAGTATAACACGACAAATACAATACCTGTCAATGTTAATGCTAAACAAATACCGATAAAGAATTTTAGACGAGCCATTAACTGCTCTTCTGTATACATGAAATTATTATTATTTTCCACAATTCGCTCCTTGTGTTGGTGTTGTACATTGTGCTGGTGCAGGAGTTTGGCCCATAGGTTCAACTCTTGTTGTTGGTGGACCTAATCTTGGATCCCTCTGTCCTTTAAAAATATGCTCTGGACAAGTTCTTGTCACATCACATTTTGGCATTTTACAAAATTCTTTGTCCCAATTATCAGGGTCTTGACATGGATAACGGAATCTATCACCACCAAAAAATGCCAATGATAAAGGTAAAATAATCATTGCGATTGCTACATATAATAGTTTTTTATCGTTCATGTTTTTTCCTTAATTACACCAAGAAGTTTTAGCTTCACCGTAATATTCACGAGCAAATCCGTTGGCAATCAATTGGGTACGGAGACTTTGACCGTTTAGAATGATATCACCCAATACACGACCACCGAATTTATCCCACCCGTATAGTATGACTTGTCGCTGTTGGCTGGCGTTAATGAGACCTTTAGTGAAAACGGAAGCGGCTTCACCACGTTGTTTTTCACTATCGCATTGACCTCTAAATCCTTTTTCTGGAGTATCGACTCCATAGACTCGTACCGCAAGTTCGGGCTTAAGGGGTGCAGGTAGAAAGGGTGCGGCGATAACAACTGTATCGCCATCCGTTACTCTTAATATTTGTGCGTCATATGTAACACCTTGTGGTGCTTTTTGTGCAAATGCCAAACAAGGTAACAATGCAAGTATTAATATAATTTTTTTCACATTAAACTCCAAAAACATGAAGTGCGTGTTCATAATGTTTGATGCGGTCTTCAAGGCCAATCGTTCCACCATTGATACGTTTTGTCAATGTGACGATATCACCTTTGTCAGCCCACTGATTTAATTTATTTGTTTCCCAGAACCAGCAAGCAGATTGTGCTGCGCCTTCAAATGTCTGTAGATATTCTGATGCTTCTTCTACTGTGATATCGAGACTGCCTGCAAAGAAAGTATAGTTGTCACGACCAGTCAATTGGATTAAACCACGGCCACAGAACTTGTATCCATCACCAGACGCCTCATCTCCGTTACCCATACGTGATGCATAGATGCGGTTTGCAATTGCTTCCTGTTTGTTTGGTTTAGATGCATACTGGTTTGCAATCTCATCATTTGGAAAATACTTACCAAACAGTTTACGTAGTGATGCTGCTTTATAATTTAGATTCTCTTTGAGAACCATGAAACCACCAGACTCATGTGAACATTGTGCTATGAAAGCAGCCATTCTCTGAGGTGTATTGATTTCATAATCCGGTAGTAGAATTGATAGGGCGTGATGCCAGTTATCAATATATGGGTTTTTTGGAAGTAATTGTTTTAATTGTTCTTTTGTTAATTCCATTTTCAATCCTTATAATATTATCGGTAACCATAAAAAAGCACCTTGTGACATTAACAATACTGCAAAAGCACCAAGACCGATACCAATCCAATACATTTTTTTATTCAACGTCAACATAGATGCAGCTAATATAACAATTGCAATTTGATAGAAAGCATTAGAGTATGTGTACCAAGGACTTCTTAGTTCCGCTACTGCTCTCTTAGCTTCAATTGCACGAGCCTTGGCCATCAATTCTTTTTTACCTTCACCTGATGAAGGTTCAGATTCATAACGTTCTATTTTAGCCTTCATAATTTGGGCTTTTCTTTTGTCTCCATTACGAACAGCATTATCGTATGTTATTTCAGCTAATGACTGTTTAATGCTTTTTGCTTGATAGAAAGACCAAACATTGTTTGCTTCAATCGTGTTATCTAAAATCTGTGATGAATTGCCACCATCAAGTAATGATGTGATAGCCAAAAATGCAGCCAAAAATGTAATAATCCAACCAGTGCGTTCTTTAGTTTGTTCTTGTTCTTCTGTCATTTCACACCTTCAAATATTCGTTTCTGTATTTCATACCATTCAATCCATGCATCATTTTTCACCGCACACTCATAGTATGTTGTATAGTTTATTGTAACTGTTTTGCTTATGTCTGTTAACTTTGGATCATCTACTAATTTTTCTAATTGAGGACATTTCTGTTTCAATTTCTCAGGTACTTCTGGAAATTTAGCGGTAACTGGAACTGTTGTAGAACAGCCCATCATAAACACCATTACAACAATAAAGATAGCCCATATTAAATATTCTGTTGTTCTCTCATTCATTTTGGTGCCTCTGCTGCTCTATTGTGAGCTTCTACGAATTCTTTTGGTATCTCACATACACCACCTGGAACAAATTTTGTGTCATACTTTACAATTTCTCTATCCACATATTTAACAATGTCTTGACCACGGGTCTTAACAATTTGCACCTTGTTTACCACTTTTTCAACAATCTTAATATTTTCTTCCTTTGATTGTACTTCAGCTGCAGCAACTTTTTCTTCCATCTCTCGCACTCTTGCTTCCCACTGTTCATTATCGTGGATTGCGCCAGCCATGAATGTACCAATCACAATCGCAGCAATAGAACCTAATTGTATTGGTGTTTTATAAACGTAAAGGAATGGTATGAATGATAAGAATCTGATAAGATATGATGCGGCCAAACCAAAAACGCCGGCTATTAAGACGGCGTAGAAAATCCAATTAGGCAACCATTGCAATAACCACATGTTTATTTACGCTTAACGAATGACATTACAGGGTTTCTTTTCTTAGAAACACCAGGTTCTCCGCCAGCGCCACCAGAACCAGCAATGTTTCCACCACCAACACTATTTGCTGGTGCTCCGGCCATACCGTCTTCTTTCACACAACTATTATCAGAATATGCTTTTTTGCCTGGAACAGGTTTGTAACCAGTCCAACATCTACCCTTTTCTGTAATATATTCTTGAAATGTTTTCATTAGCAGTTCCATTTACGTAAAGATTTATTAATGCGTGAATCTGGATCATTAGCAGTTTTTGCTGAAGTTAATCTTTTTTTCATACCAGACATTCTAGCACAGAATGATTTGCGGCGATTTGCTGCAGCTGAACCTGCTTTTAATTTTGATGGTTTTGTTGTGACGGCTGTTTTTAGTTTGGAACCAGGATTTTCTCTACGATAAGAATCAACACCTTTTTGATTCAAACCACCAGATTCACTTTTGCCTTCTTTGCGTTGCCATGCAGCAGTTTCTTCTAGGTCAACTTCTTCATTTTTACT
>Ga0315909_10003163_pt1 | contig 20311 bp, 21 predicted proteins | sample LakEriMetagenome_11_FD_203527 | JGI IMG/M metagenome (GOLD analysis project Ga0315909, IMG submission 203527) | Freshwater fungal communities from buoy surface, Lake Erie, Ohio, United States - Buoy 2 MA125 | ecosystem: Environmental > Aquatic > Freshwater > Lake | place: USA: Lake Erie, Ohio... | reverse complement strand
CGCTAGTAGTAGATGTAGCCGTTACTGTGTATACGTTGTATCCAGCAACCGCAGTAGATAAAGTTGAAGTTACACCAGATGAGAATGAGGCATAGTGCGTAGATGGGATTTTGATGATAACGACACCAGAGCCGCCTGCGCCACCTGAACCACCATTACCACTTGCATATCCACCGCCTCCACCACCGCCACCTGTGTTGGCAGTACCAGAGCCAGCGGTAGTATTATTATTTGTCCCATTACCGCCGCCGCCTTGACCTGTACCAGCAGTTTGCCCTTCAGAAGCGCCCCCGCCACCACCTGCTCTAGTAACTGAAGAACCCGTGATGCTTGAGGCAGTACCAGCACCACCGTTACCAGCAACCGTATCTGCGGCATTTACACCAGCGCCACCAGAACCACCGCCGCCGCCAGCGTTTAAATTTCCAACGCCTTCTCCGTTACCACCACTATTACCTTGTGAAGGGCTAGTTGATGGAGTATTACCAGCGGCTCCTGTGCCTGTTGCGCCGCCTGTTCCTTGCCCACCACCTCCAGAACCACCTGTTTGTGAAGCATATTGTGTTGGACTTAATGATGGAGAATACCCTGCACCGCCACCACCACCATTAGAAGTAATGATATTAAAAACAGAATTACTACCCGTTCCAGACCTTGTTGTGGTTCCGGCCGCACCTCCAACGCCACCAGCACCAACGGTGACTGTGTATGCGGTACCGATATTAAAAGTTTCGCCGGTAAAACTTCTATAACCACCAGCGCCGCCTCCACCGCCAACGTAAGAGCCACCACCACCACCACCCGCTACTACTAGGTAGTCAGCAAGGATAGTCGGCGCACCCTGCCCAGCAAGAAGAATCTGAAAGATGCCCGTCATTTATGACACGTTCCCTGTGATTACACAGACGGTTCCAGAGATAAATAAGACTGTACACACCCCCCTAGTCGCAAGGGTAACGCTTGCCTTATCCGAATCTGTACCCGCAATGTAAGCGGTTGTGATTGTGCAAGTAATCGTGATGTTGCCGGTCGTGTTATTGAAGATTGATACCGCATCGCCAGCCGCAAAAGTTGCGTCAGGAATCGTAATCGACCCACCAGAACCAACACCAACGAACTCACCAATATCAGATGTTGTTAATGTATAGGAAGTCGTTTTGTCTGAACCTGATTGTGGAATATTAAGATAACCAAGAGTTGCGCTCTGACTAGGCAAGGTCATAGTGGTTGTGCCAGCGATTGCAGAGGCATTAAGTGTTGATGTGCCGCTTGTAGAACCTGCAAGTTTTAGATTGCTAGAATTAAATGTTTGTGCCGCAGTAAAAGTTTGAACCGCGTCAGTTTTAGCGGTATCTGCATCATATGCCTGAACATCAGTCCCGATAACAAGACCGTAAACCTTTGTCAGCAAATCTGAGGTTTGATTTAATTCTCCGATTGAAATCCACGCATCGTTGTCTGCATTACGAATCTTGAGAATGCTAGGGTTTGCCGCAGTATCAATCCAAAGTTGATGTGCAAAAGTTGTACTTGGTGCGCTTGAACCAGAGGAGGTTGAGGCCAATGCCGCAAAAGCATTGTTCAAGTCAGTCCTAAAGGCCGGGAAGCCTTGGTTCGCAATATTCATGTCGTGTTGTGACATTGTTTCTCCTTAGACGGCGAGTTCGCCGTAACCAATTGCCGTGTAATCGAAGGTTCGATTTACCACAGAACCACTCGAATTCAAGAACTTAATTGTAAATGATGACGCGGTTTTTGAGGTGATTGTGTAATAGTCACCTTGCGCTAAATTCTGAGCCGCAATGCCAATTGCCGGGATTGCCTTAAACGCAGGGGTGAAATTAACGACTTTCCCACCAGCATCTATACCTGAAACAATATCCGCGCCAGCCGCAACTCGGTCAGGCATATCTACCGTGACCTGTAAAACGGAAACAGTTGGTGTTGAACTTATGTCTTCTGATGTCAATACACAACGGAACCGCAGTCCTCGAGCCTTATAGTCGCCTACAAAGAACCGCCTATAACTCGACCATGTAGGCGTTCCCGCAGGGTCATCCTCGGTAGTAGAGACTTGCAGTTCAACATTACAATCATCAAATGCATTTGGGTCGCCATCAAAAAATCCAAGTCGGTCATCAAACAACCCTGTCGCATCATCAAATAGGTTCACATAATCCAAACGACCTGTTTCCAGATAGGCCGTGACGCGACTTGTATAAACCGCACCTAAATCAACAACATTCGCAAAGTCATAATATCCGCTTGTGGAAACAAATCCTCCTCCACCGTCAAAATCGCCCTCTGCATCATCAAACAATCCTGACCCGCTATCAAAGTCAATAGATGTATCCAATACTAATTGAGAATCAACAATTTTGACTTCGTATTTATCTCCTGTGAACGCAGGGCTTTCTGTAACAGTTTCAACAACATTTAGACCCTTTATGTCTTCAATGATTGCCGTTACCTCTGAGGCGTTTGTAGATGAGTTCCCAGATTTGTCAATTGACTTGATAAAGTAAGTCCCGGTCATCGCAGGAACAGTTGCCGTTGTCGCAGGTCTGGAAATCTTTGGCAGTAAATCCACCGCCGCATCGTATGTCGCCCCAGTTGTGAGCCGAGAATGCCTTATTTTGTAATGAGAGAGGTCTAAATCTGGAGTCGCAGTCCAAGTAAGATGTGCCTCTGCGCCAACAATGTTAATCGTGAAATTTGTTACATCTTGCGGCGCGGCAGTTTTCCCAACCGTAGAATGAGAAACAGTTGTCCAATCTGACCGAACTCCAAGACTGTTTGTGCTTCTCGCTCGAATATCATAAGTAACCCCGTCTAATACATTGACAAATTCAAAGAGGTTTCCAGTTCCTTCTCCAGCACTTATCCATTCTGTATCTGTTGATAATTTGACTTGAACTTCATAACGACTTTGAAATGCAGACTCTCCAGTTACATCTATGACTAATTTGGTGAGTGCCTCTTGATTAACCAAAACAAGGTCGTCTGATACAGAAAGACCCGGAGCAATAACCGTAAATGGGTCAGGAAGGTTTGTATTCGCGGCAATGTCAACCGTTGTCTCCATGCCCGAGTTCCAATCGTAGACTCCAGAGGCAGTCTCCCGCAGGGAAAGGTTAACAATTGGGGTAGCACCTGAATCAGAACTTACGAATTCAAAATCCCAATTTACTACTTCAAAAACCTTGGAACTCCATCCATATCTAGGAATGGTAAGGTTTACCGTGTCTCCGGGCTGAAGGGCAAATGCGGTCAATTTGCAAGACATGGTGACTGAAATTTGTTGTCTTGCCTTCTCGAGGTCAATCTTTGCCAAACGCTGACAGGTCGCCACAGAGGTCGTAAACGGCAACTGGATGTCTTTGTAAATCCTTTCGTTATCCTCGGCCTCATAGGTCGCATTGGTCTGAGGAGGGAAACTGCTTAACTGATAAAGGGTCTGCGGTTCGGAATAAGTGCCTTTGACCGCATTGAAAATGTCCCTGCGAGACTGAGAACCTTGAATGGTTATTTCGCCAACAATGTCGTCATCCGTCAGGGTCAGACTTGGAGAACGATATGCCGCAACCCGCAGAACCCATTTGCCACCCACATAGGCCAATTGCCCACCACAGGAGGTCAACATCTTGCCAAGAACATCCTTTGGTTTCTCCCCAGAGGAGAATGCTCCGTTGATGGTGTAGCGTTTCTCGGTTCCACCTGCCGCAAGAGAAACATTCTCATCGCAAATATCTGCCGCGGTTGAGAAGGCAGAATCATCTATCTCAGCCGCAGTCGCACCAAAGCCAAATTCCGTGTTAGTTAGGTAATCCCGAATACAGAGTGCGGCGTTTGTAGAATATGCAGTTGTCGTGGTTCGTGGGTCATAGACCTTCTTGCCTCTGATTTTGGCGGTGAAGTTTGGCAACCCTTGAGGAAATTTATCTTGGTCGAATACCGCCTTAACCCCTAGCACCGCAAGACCCTTAAATTGATAAGTTGCCGCCGTGGTTCCAGACAACAATTCCATCGGTGATTGGGTTTCAGTTCCAATAAGATAATCAAAATTGAGAACCGTAGAAGAGCCTTTATAAGTGATGGTGTAAATATTTCCGCTTGGAGTTAAGGTGAACTCCTCATCATTAACATAAACTTTCTCGACAGATTGAATCTCATGCCCCGTCATAACAATGCTTTGGAACAGAGTATCGTTTTTAGTCCCTGTGCTTTCCACATGAACAATTGTTCCACCAATACGGGTTTCCCCGTAAACGACAAAAGAATCTGCCGCAGGTGCGCGAACAGAAACAAGTTGGCCTCTTAACTGTTGCCCGAGGTCAAAGTCTTTTGGAGTTTCAGCAAGAAGTTGTGAGACTGTTGCAGTAGCACCTGCCATAATTGCCGCACTCGCAATATAAGCAGTTGCACTTCCTGAAATCGTAAACCCAAGATAAGGCGCGCCAAAGTAAACCGCCGCCGCAACCGCCGCCGCAGTAACTACCGCCTTGAATACCGCCTTAAAACTGAATCCCATTATCTACCCCAAGAAATCTGTCGGTCTTGCAGATTTGCCACATTAGACAATGAATTATCTCCAACAAAACGCTTTAACTGTTCTTCGTTTGTGAGTTTTCGCGCTCTTGGCCTATCAAGGTCAATTAGGACATTCTCAATCGAGATACTAACGGTCGCAGTCTCTCCGTTCTCAGACAAGGCCATAATATCCATGCGCCCTGCAAAAATCTGATACATATCGGAAACTGGGAGATTGTTTGCGCCTAGCGCGCCAAGATAAACCTTCGCAGACCTACCTCGATAGTTCTCTTGCAATAGCAAAGAAACAATTGTGCTTTCCAATCCGCTAAAGGTTAGGGTCATGCCGTTTGCGGATAAGTCTGTTGCTTCATTCGTAGAGGAGAAAGACAGAACCGTTCCAGAGCCTGTCCAAACCTCAGAGTTTGCGTTGATGTTGCCGTATCCTGTCCAAAACCTAATATCTCCAGAATCAAACAACAACTCAACCGCATAAAACGGTTTTAACTCATCCGCATTTAATTCCGAGGAGAGTGCCGATGGGAGACTCCTAGCCATATCACAGAGCCTCCCTAGCCGCGAATGTCATGCCGTAGAAGGTCGCCTCATTGATGTCCCATGCTTGGGCGTTAGAAGAAAGACGGAACGCACCCTTGGCGTTTGAAACGGTTATAGCGGCATTGTCTGAAGGCGATGTCCGCAGGTCAGGCCAGAGGGTTAGGGTTGCCTGTCCAGAGCCGTTAGAATTAACATCATCCAAAACCTTGTAGAGTTGAGAAGATGCACCCGAACCCAACTGGATATAGTCCCCGGCCTTCAGAATTCCTGTTGTGCTATTTGTCCAACCATCCGTTACCAACTCATTTCCTGATTGAGAACCGCCGTTTACCAATGGTGTTCCCGTTGCAACTCCCCGCGCAGTCCCGCCATTTGGGTCGCCCAATAGAAATGTCCCATAAGCCCCGTTGAGTTTTAGTAGGAAGGAAATCCAATACTCAGCATCGGCGCGTTTCATAGGCGGCAGAGAAATCTCGGCCTCCCAGAATTGACCTGTGTATTTGTAAATTTGTTGCTTTGCGGTAAAAGGCGACTGAGAAATACCAACCACATTGTTTGCGGTCAGACGAATCTTCGCAAGTCCTTTATTAGTCGGCAAAGAAAGGGGATATGTAATTGCCATGTTATGCCATCATCTTCGCAAAAGAACCGCCGCGCCGATTTGCGTCAGCAACTGCGGCCTTTGTTGATTCAACTATCCTCGGTAACATCCCCATCACTTCCGCACGAACCGTCTGAGAAACACCCGCAGAGATGTTAATCGTCTGGTTTACTACCGCCCCGCTACCACCCAACTGATTGTTGGGAACAATTGTCCCGGTCTTGCCGGGAACAAACATTTCAGCACCCTTCTCACCAACCATATACGCCTCACCCGCGTTGACGGTTCCACCAAGTGCTTTGCCGCCGCTAAATATGCTCGAGAAGATTCCAGAAAATCCACCTGCCCCAGAGATTGCCTCTCCAAGAGGTTTGGTAATTGACTGTTGAATCTGGATTCTAATCAAATCCTGAACGATAGAAACCGCCATAGACTTGAACGCATCCTTAACAGACATTGTTCCCATCATCACGCCAACTAGAGCATCTTCTAGGTTGACAAGGGAACGCACCGCCATATTGTCCAAAGCATCCGCAACGCTAGAAATCGTTGAGATGTATTTCTTTAAGGAAGTATCATTGAGTTCAATTTTGGGCAGAGTGCTTGAATAAGCATCTTCAATTTTCTCAAGCGCGTTGTAATACTGCTCAAGAGTTATTAGATTTTCAGATTTGAGTTTGTTAAGTTGCTCGATTGCGTCTTGATAGTCGTTGATTGGTTGCCGAGCCATCTTAAAGACCGCAATCAATTCTTCGTTTCGTGCGGTCAGTCTTTCCGTGATGCGTCTTTCTTCTTCGCTATCAAGAACCAAATTAACTTTGGTTTTCTTAGCCGCTTCGTTTACTTTGTTTGTTCCATCTTGAATTGTTTGCAGAAACCTCTGATAACTATTTGATGCGTCTACCGCTTGAGCATCAAAGTTCTCTGTAAACATATCAAAACTTCCAATCAAACCCTCTGTGTCAGCAACTACTTGTTTTCCTTTTTCTAGAGACGCAAAAAAAGAATTCAGACCCTTTAATATCGGACCGAAAATAGTTGCCGCCATTTTCTGCAAATTGATAACTATCTGGTCGATGTTGTCGTTGAACTCACTCGCCCGTTTAGCATCTTCCGCAGTAAAAGACGCACCAAATTTCTTTAGTTCTGAACTGCCTTGGTTTAAGACGGGAATCAGTTCCGCACCTGAACGACCAAGCAGTTTCATAGAGATGTCGGTCTTTACCGCACCGTCATTCGCGCTCGCAAATGCATCTGATACTTTGTAGAAAATATCAATCGGTGCTTTGTTTCTTAATTCTTCTTGAGTTATGCCTAACGCCTGAAAAGCCTTTTTCTGCTCCTCAGAACCGCTTGCGGCCTCAGAGATTGCCCGATTGAGTTTGATTAGACCCGTGGTAAGTGTTTCAGTATTCGAGCCGTTTAACTTCGCCGCATTGCCTAGCGCGGACAATTGCTCAACCGTGAAACCTGTTTGCATTGCAACATCGTTCAACCTGTCGGCAAGGTCGATGGTGCTTTTCATAAACGAAACAATACCCGCAACGGAGAACGCCGCCGCGAGAGGTGCGGCAATGCCTCTTAACGCACCCTGAAGGCCGCTGATGTTGCTCTGAACAGAACGAAAAGCCGCCGAGGTTGCATCAACGGCGGTTATTCTGATTTGGGTTCCGTCTGCCATCGCTCACCTTAAAATATGCAAACCACTCATTTAACTCTGACAGAGGAATGTCTTCTATTTCCTCTATCGTTTTACCTAGCCTGTCTGCCAAAGAAATGAGGTTAAACCTTAGCGGACAGGATATTAGTTTTTTTCGTGTTCTTCGGTCGTGGTGATACCTACAAACATCTCAGCCGCAACGCGGGAAACCACCGTAATCTGTTCCCGCATCAAGAATGGTTTGTCTTCAACCGTGAACAATTTCTCACCGTCTTTGTCCTCGGCCTTTTGGATGATTAAATCAACCATCGCCGCAATGTTCATGTTTTGCAAAAAGTCCTTATGCTTGCGTTGTAACTTATCAACATCAGCACAGGTCAGCGGACTAACCCACATTTGCAAAGCAGAATCATCACCCCATTCTGCAACCTCGATAATCCTTCGTGCGGCCTGACGCTTTGCCGCAATGCGTTCACCGAGTCCCATTAGACCGTAGACTCACTCAGCGCGCCTGTACCTTGTAGCGTGAATGAAGCCTCGACCATTCCATCGAAAGTTGCGTTCACGGTTTTACCCGTTACGATTGCACTCCCGGTGTAATAAATGTCGCCTGTTGTAGCACCCTCTGGGTAGACATTCAGGGTAACAGTTGCGCCAACATCGAATGAACCCTGACCCGTGGTGTCAGTCTCATCCCAAAAGCATTCAACCGAAGCCGTGAAGGTCTTTAGACCTGCTTTGTAGGTGCGCGAAGAATCGCCCATGCTTGAATCTTCAATGGTGTCACCCGTTTCCGAGATGGTATAAGAACGGATTTCGGCAACCGCATTTGCGCCGCTTTTAACCGTTCCTTCACTTCCAGTATGTGTAGCCATAAAAACCTCCTAAAATAAAGTTAAATTTTACAATCAAATAGCAACTTCAAGGTCATTTTCTCGACATTGATAAGTGACCGCTACCGTGATTCTTGCAATTCCAGCAGGTTTTTCACCATCGCCTGAGAACTCAGTCTCAATGCTTGTGACCTTTGTTTCTTTGGCCTTCCCGCCTCTGGTTACATCGGCATCTAGAGCCTCCTCAACCTCGAGGCAGATTTGGTCTAGGGTGTCATCCAACCCACTAATCGCAAGGGCGTATGCCTCGACTAAGACCTCTAGGGTGCGGGTTTGAATCCTTGGCCTATTCAGGGTCGAGAACTCTATTTCTTCGGTATTTGTATATACACAAAGTCCCGGCATTTTGTCCGAGGCCAAAGGATAAACCCGAGAGGCATAAACGCGAGTCGAGGTTGTTGCCAACCCCGTGACGGTCGTGATTATGTTGTCCCGAATCTGTTTCCTCAGATGGCTCATTGTTTCTCAAGAATGAGTTCGGTCATTCCTGTCCCATCTGGTTTAACAACCTTGACTCTATAAGTCACCGCCGAAATGACCAAAGTCGAGTTTTCAACTGCCGTAGAAACATCCGCAGTCCTGCAAAGGAAACGCGGTTGCAAAAGAGCATAGCCAACATTGCCGCCCGTATCGACTTCAATATAGTCATTATCAAATACTCCATTAACAGTTGATGATTGACCTCCAGTTGTCGCGGTAAATGTAGCCGCAACCCCGAAGTCATTTATTCCAACAAAAATTGCACGCTCAGTTGCCGTTTCGACTGCCATATCAAGCCTTTGTGAATATCACATCACGATGGATTCTGTTGGCAACTTTATACCCCAAATCCGCGAGTAAATCTATCGTTTCTTGGTCTTCAACGCCATATCGCTTGCCAAGTCCTTTTAACTCCAAGCAGATGACAGGAAAGGATTTCTTGATTGTTTCTATCGCACCTTCAATCGCAAAATGCTCGAATCCTTCGACATCTAACTGAAGCAGGTCGCAGTCCTGAATATCGAGGTCGTCAATCGGAATGATGTCAAACTCATTGCCCTCTTTGACTTGGTGCGCGCCGATATTCTCGGGGTCGATATGGTCGATTGCGCCTGTGCCACTTTGTAGCCCAAAGGCAACATTGCGAATCATTATGGTTGCGTGATTTCGAGTGTTAATCTCTAAGGCCGCAAAGTTTGCCTCATCAGGTTCAGCCGTATAGACCCGTTGAAACCTCTTGGATAACGCAATAGGCCAAATCCCGATATTGCCTCCAGCCTGAATCACGGTTCTAAACTGTTTACAGTAAGCCGCAATCGTTGGAATGTCGTTTACTTCTCGGAGGATTATTTGTTGGGCAACGGAATCGCGGATTGGAATCATCCACCCGCTTCGGTTTTCAAGTTGGATAGGCAATTTGCTTTTGCTCCCAAGGTCTAGGTTTGCCGTGAAAAATCACTATTTTATCTTCAGGCCGCACCCCATGAACGGATATATTCGCCTTATAGGAAACAATCCCGTCTGTGATGTCTTGCCAAAATGTCGCCATGTGTAACTTGTCGTAAAACATTTTCTCAAGGAAAGTTTGGTCGCCACCCTCGCAATAGTCCGGGGTCGCCAAGAATGAATCGAAAAGAAAGTTTAAGGGTTTCTCCCAATACATCATCGAGGATTGCATGGCGTGAGGATTAGACCAACCTCTGTAAACATCCCGCAGAATCACGAAGTCTTTGCCTTTCGCGGCCTCCACGATTGAGGAGCAATCTTTAAGCAAAACCGTATCGAGGTCGAAAAACAATACAGGCGGTTTAAGTTTGAACAACTCAATCTTTGACCACCACCCCTGCCAGTTGTGAAACAGAGGGATTGTTGGGCAATGCATCTGCTCCAAGTCGGTCAAACAAACAAACTCATGCGGGGGTAAGAAGTCCTCGCACATATCGCGAAGATTGTAAACATGACGGGGAAGATACTCCCCGCCAGACTTTAAGACGCAACAAACGGTGATTTTTTCCATGTCCGTTTGGATAACTTTGGTTGCGGCGAATCCTCTAACGCAACCGCACGATTTTCTACCGAAGCCTTTTGAACATAAGGAACGGCCTTGCCGCGTGACATCAACCAATCGGCATCTGAATCTTTAACATCGATGACATCTCCGCAGTCGCGGTGTTCGCCATCCCAATGTACGGCGTTTGTGATTTCAACTTTCATTGGTGTAACTCCTTTAGTCTGCCTGAAACAAAAAACACTCTATCAGGGTTTTGTAATGTTAACAAGAATTGTTTCCATCGTGTCAAATCATCCCGCGCAGATATATGCTTGGAAACAAACGGTTCCGACTGAGAACCTTGCCACCAATACTCACGACCATCTCGGTTCTGATATTGGTCGATTCCGCAGATATAGATTCTTTCAAACCCCATTTGGTCGGCAACCCAAACCGCCTTTGCGCCCGAGAAACCTATCGCGGGAGCCTCTCCGCAATGGATAAAGTCTTTGCGGTCTTTCCATTTGTTTAGATTGGAAACCTTATAGCACCCTTCGACATCCTCAATGTATTTCCACATCTCGCGGTCAGAGAAAACAATATAGTCGAGAGGAAGGATAACGGCGTGTTGATTTACGCCCATCAGGACATCCACCTGCGGAATGCTTCTTAGGTCTTTAGGTAGAGAAACCCCGCCGCCAAGAATCGCGCAGGTTTGACCTTTATGGAAGTTTTTGAACTGTGAAAGATATTTCATAAAAAAAGGGGCGACCTTGTGAGCCGCCCCCTTATCCAATAGCCTGAAATTAGGCTGTGGTTACATCTTTGATAGCCGCGAAAGACTCGGCATGACGCAACTTGACATCGATGTCTTGGAACATCGCAATCCGGGTTGCACCTGTGCTGGAGCCAGTATACGGGTCAACTAGGATATCCAGGCCTCCCCACATAGCAATCATCAACTCATTGAAGTTACCGAAGATTACTGCCGAGCAAACACCAGAGGATGTACCCTTGGTGAGGTCGCTAGGAACAGTTGTCGTGGAAACAACATTGTAGCCAAGAACATTGTTGGTATCGTTCAGAATGAAGTTACCCTCAACACCTGAACTCTGACGCGCAGTCTTACGCATTGCAGAAACAACCTTCGGGTTTGTCAGGAATGACAGATTCCCGGTCAACGCGTTGTCGATTGCAACTTCGCGCTCGAGGTCAACCAGTTTTGCATAGGTGATTGCACCGCCGTTAGAACCCATAGCAACCGAACCGATTCCATTCGTGCCGAGGATACCTGTTGGCTCATTTGCGCCGCCGCCTTCGATAGCCACATCGTCAATCTTGACTGCGAACTGACGGGTGATGTCATCACGCAAGAGTTGGTCAACAGAGGGGTCGCTCTGCATCATCAACTTGCGGGAGATGTCAACATAGCCAGCCAGAGTCTTTGGCGACATAGTGATTTGACGGAACGAAGGTGCGCCTTCGGTAGGTGCGTTGTTCTCAGCAACAAACGCAACGGCAGTCGTAGCATTCATCGCGGGGATTGCAACATCACCCTTCAGGCCAGAAATCATCCGTGCGCCCATGCCCATTACAACAACATTAGCGCGCAATGCGTCTACGAACTCAGAGCCGAGCCACTCCTCGGGAATAATGTTCGAGCCGTTTGCGGGCGAAGTCGTCAGAATGTCACGCTTGAAGATGTCCGTAGGAACATAAAAACCGCGTGGGTCTTTGCCATAACGCTTGGCGAGTTCCTGAGAAATCTCTGCCTCATAGCCGCCAACGCGACCGCCGTTGCTAGTTGCCGAAGCAATAGCGCGCATCAGGGAATAAGCCTGACGCTCTTTTTGGTTCATGCCGATATTGACCTGCTCCAAGGGTTTGTCGCCGATTTTCTCTAGCAACATTCCACGGAACTGCTCAATGGTTGCTCCGCGCTGGATTGCTTCTTCAGCGAGGGGGCGTTGATTGTGACGGGCGGCAAGAGAGAAAATCTCTGCCAGTTCTTTGTTACGGGCGGCAACTGCGGCATCCGCACTCACCGACTCAACTTTTACTTGTTCCATTGTAGTTTCTCCTTGAGGAATGGAAGGTTGAATAGAAGGTTGCGAAGATTCTGCCGCACGACCCACGCCGACTGACGCATCAGCGGGAATAGATACAACGGAAACCTCTAGGGGTGTCCAACTCGTTGCTCGATAGATTTTCGAGCCTTTCGGGTCTTCTACCATTTTGTTGACGATATATCCGATGGAAACATTCCCGCGAATATTGTCGGCAACATCTTGATACACCTCGCTTGCAAGTGCGCCTTTTCCAAAACGCACAGTCGCGCGCAATCTGCGCGCCGAGCCATCGAGATATACAGATTCGATAACACCAATTTGCTTGGTTGGGTCATGGTCGAGCAACAAGGGTGCGCGGCCTGAATTTAAGAATTCCATGTCAATTGAGTCGGCAGAATGGTCGAGAACTTCCTCGCCATATCCACGGTCAACCCCGAGTTCAGACGAAATCGCCATCCCAACGCGGCGGTCATCCTGAACTTCAGCCATCATTTCGTTGGCGCGGCGAGATAATGCTTTGCCCTTGCGCTCTGCGCTCATGCCTTCCATCTCATCTTCGTGCATTGAGTTCTCGCCCTCGGCAACACTCTCAAGGTCTACTTCCATTGGCTCTGCCTCGACCTCTGCCTTGGCAAATTCAATAATGTAGGAACCCTCGGTTTCTTCGATGTCGATAATGTGTCGCTTGTCCATATCTTGATTCTGATTGGTTTTTTCTATTGTTGCAAGTCTTTCAATAGCATCCTCATCAATCTTGGTCAGGGTTGAGAACAAGTGACCGACTAATGTTTCCGTTGCCGCATAGCCATCCTCACCCTCTCGGTAGAGCCTAATCAAGGCCGCAGGGTCTTCAGGAGTTCCGGTAATGGTGAAGTCTGAGTTGGGAACATTTATCTCGCCATCGCGCTCGATTCGCACAATCCTTCCTCGCGCCTGACCGCCAGAACTGTCCCAAGAAACAAAGTCGCCAACACTCAATGCGTCAGGTGCGGCGCGGTCTTTTTTATCAATAGTATTCATTTGGTTTACCTTTGCCCTTGCCCAAGATTGCCCAGAATCACCGCCCCATAAAGCCCATGCTATGCGCCCTGCCGAGGGGTAGCCTTCTTCGCCCGGACTAAAGCCTTGGCCTTGCTTATCGACTTCGTGACGGGAGAAATAGGAGTGCATCCGCTTGATGGTTCTTGCAGAGAGTTGTTGTTTATTGACCAGTTGCCGCGCCCTTGCGACACCGATAGAAGTTCCCCCGCGACCGTATTCTGCGCGCCAATCGAGGCCGCGTTGCGCTTCTTCGGCCATCGCATCAGTAGGAATGGTATTGATTTCTTCACCGTTATAAATCATGTTGTTAATAAAATCATTATTTCTTCATCCGTAATGTTACCAAAAGATTCACCTCGAACCTCACCTGAATAAGAAGTTGCAGATACAAAATTAAGATTAGCGATACTGTTAACAATAACTGTACCATTTGCATTGATATTCGCACAAGATGAAATTACAAATACTGGACTAATTTTTGCAACAGAATCTAATTTTTGCTCAGTAACAAATGGAGATAAACCAGTTTGTAAAAAAAATACAGGTTTTTTAGGTTTTGTTTTAGATGTTCTGCCGCCCGATATTCGTTGTTCCGAAGCAGAAAAACTTGCACTATCTTGCCCAGTTTCCGTTGCGCTTAAAAACCCGGATATTGATTGCTCGGTGAAACCGGATATATTTGCTACATCTTGTCCAATTTCGGTAGTGTTTAAACTACCATTTATAAACACTTTGCCAGAAACAAACGATAAATCCTCGCCTGTTTCAACGGAATTTAAAGAACCTTGAACTAAAACTTTGCCATTGATTGATGAAGTATCTGAACCTGTTTCAGTAGCGTTAAGACTACCCTGAACTAAAACACCCCCAAGGATTGAAGCATTATCTGCGCCAGTTTCTATTGCCGCAAAACTTCCTGTAATTGCCGAGTTGCTTACTGTTCCAGAAAATGCGGTGGTATCCGTACCCGTCTCTGTTGCCGCAAGATTGCCGCGAACATTGACCTTGCCGTTTATGCTTGCGGTGTCTGTGCCTGTCTCTGTGGCGGCTAAACTGCCCGATATTGGCGGTTCGTAGGTAACATTTATCGATACAAAGTCAACTGTTGTGTTGTGACTTGTCGTGTACCAAACATAAATACCGAAGTCGGTGTCATTTAAGTCGGTAGCGGTTAAGCCAGTTGTTCCCCAAACATCTGTACCAGAACCAGTTGTGTAAACTGTTAATGCTGTTCCGCTTGCAACGAATGTCTTGGCCGTACCAATCGCTGTGCCAGCCGCACCAACAATCTGAACACTGACGGTTTCTGTACCGGCAGATGACTCTGCCATCTCTACAACAACCGTGAAACCTCGTATTAAAGAATTTGCTGGTATGCCAAACGCAAAGTTGCTTGCCCTAAGATAGGCAGAGCCAGCCGCGCCCGAACTACAAGACGCAACCGTGTTGTCGTTGACTGTAATGTTTCCGGGGTTAGTCCAAGCAGTACCCGTACTCCGGGCAACGCTAGTTCCCGTACTTGGTAGTTTCGCGCCCGTTGAGGCCATGATTGGCCTTTATTAGGCGTGTGTAATCGTGCCGGTAGTGATAGTAACTGTTTGCCCAGAGGTGATACTGGTGCTATCTAAAATCACATCCGTTGCCGATGTTCCAACCGTTAGCCCTGAAACAATTGTTGTGTCTGCTGAGTCTGTGATGATAGCGTTTGCCGCCGTTCCAGTTGCCGTGGCCGTGGATGAAATATCGGGGTCAAAGTCAAATGTCAACACGCCAGCAGAAGCGGTTCCGCAGGGGTCGGTTAACGTAATGGTCACCAGTATGTTGTTGCTCGAATCTCGAATCTTGAGTTTTCCAGCACCAACGCCAGCGTCAATTTCAGTAGCCACCGCCGTCATTCTCGCAGTTTTAACTGCGGTTGTATAAGTTACTGCCATATTTGTTTCTCCTTAAACGATACGAATTAAACTTGTAAATTCAGAAGATGGTATGTCAACAATAAAAGAACCGTTTATTGAGGAAACATTTTGCCCAAAATCAAATACTGCAACAGTTCTGTTGTTTTTACTTGCGTTATAAATCAAACAACCTCTCGCAGTAATTGTTGAACTTTTCCACTCGGGTTTCTCAAAACTTAAAAATGCAGTTGAATCAGAAAGACCTGTTCGGAAACCTTTAAGTATTTGACCGCCAACCATATAACCCAAACCAGATACTTCTGCGGTAGGAATATATTTTGTTGTTGATTTGTCTAATAATGCCGCGTCTGTATAAAGAGCAATCTTATAGGTGTCTGTTGATGCATGAACGCCTTCCAGAATCTCTTGTTTATATGAATTACAAACGGCAGTTGCAATAGCCATTATTCTTCTTCTGCCCCAATGACCATACCTTCGTCATTTCTAACAAGGCGAATAGATTTTTTGCGTTTTTTGTCACCTGACTCAACCTTTAAATTTAATTGTATTGGTTCAGATTTAACTTCAAAACTTGGATTCAAGTTAATAATCTGTTCGCGCACAGGTTGCGGTTCGGGTGCTGGCTCAGATTCTGAGCCTGTGACCTCGGGAGCCGCAGGGAGTTTCTGGCCGAAAGGTTGGAAAGCAAGGGTAATTCCGTATTCTTTTGCGAGTTCGTTTTCCATCGCCACTTGCTCGAAGGTGTCCTCGATGTCGCGACCGTACTGGTTTGCCACATCTTGCATCGACATAATGCCGTTTTGCATCGCAATGACTGCGGCGTTTATTTCCTTCTGAGGGTCAACCCACGCAAATCCTCGCGCCCTGAACTCGACCGAATCCGCAAACTTATCAAATTTGTTAATAGGCAGATTCAAAGCCTGTGTCGTCATCGCCATCGCAAGCCACTCGCGAAAGACAGGTTCGACAAAGTGCTGAATCATAAACTGTTGTAAAGTTTTGTAAAAGTCTCGGTCTTCAAGTGACCCCTGTCGTATAGAAGAATAAGAGACTCCTTCGAGGTCGTTGGCGAGACTTGTATAAGATACGCCCAGACCGCTGGCGATTCCGCGCAAGATAGCCTTCTCAAAGTCCGCAAACGCCGTGGTTGGATGCGATGGGTCAAATTGTTTGAAGTCCATCCCGTCAGGGAGTTGATGAAATGTCCCCGGTTCTGCTGACATGATTGGGGTGTGCAAATTTTCTGTGTCATCTGCGGGAAAGTCGTTTCCAGTTGGTGAGGTGAAAAATCCCATCTTACTCGCACCTACGCGAGCCGCAACTAATTCTGCCTCACGATAACCGTGTAACATTTTTAGACTTGCGATTGCAGTTGACATCATCGGAACGCCACGGGTCTGTTGTGCGCGCTCGCCGATAAACACATGAATAATCTTATCTGCTGGAACTCTGATTGTTTGCCGAGTCTGCGGATATAACTGATAGTCGCCCGGATGGTTGGTCAACAAATGATAAGCAATCGGTTTGTAATACTTATCAATCTCCACGCCCATGCGAATCTGCGCGCCATTTGGCAACACTTCGTTTTTCAGTTCGTCAATAAGGTCGGGTTCAAGAAACTCAATCTGAAAACCCCACTTAGAACTTTGAGTGTTTATCTTGCGAATCAATACCTCACCATCTCGCGCAAGAGATTGCATAAAGAATTTCTGAGCATCAGACCAAGACATTTTCCCGTCTACGGTGCAGTTGCCTAACTTGCCCCATGCCGACCATTGACCTTCGATGATAAGGTTTCCAATGCGGTCGAATGTCCCGTCTGAGTTTCTTGCTTTGACCTGAGTGCTGACACCTTTTTCGCCTACAACATTGGTCTTTAGAAGGTGAATAAACCTGCGCGCATATTCATTGTTGCGCTCCAAATCTCGGCAACGATTCCGCAGGGTTTTTAACGCGAAACGAATCTCGGCATCAGGACTATTACTAGAAGTATTAAAGTCGGCAAATAACCGACCCGTGTTCACTCCCTGATAATGTCTTTTTGCAACCTTTCGTTTACTCTTGAATAGGTCGAATAATTTCATTAGAAACGCACCTTAACAGTTGAGCCAGTATCACGGCCTTGGCGAATTCGGTCGGCAATTTGTTCTTTCCTGAATTCTGCTTTGTAAAACTCTCGAACTTTAATCAATTCATCAAAACTCATCTTGGTGAGAGAACGACCCGCAATCGAGTAGTTCGCCACATCAGCATCGGCCTTGCCAGAGAGCAAAGACTCAATCTTGGCAACCATTATCTCCGCATGGGTGCGCGGGTCTGTACCGTTTACATCTAGGTCAACAATCGCATTAAACGCACCTCGGTCGATAACAACCCGATTGCTACTTGAGGTTTGAAATGCCTCTAACTGCCAATGATAGTAACCAGCAGTAAAAGATGCGGAAGTTGTTGAACTTGCCGAAAATAAATAGTCATCGTTGTAATTTGTTCCAACCAACTGAATTTCTGTGTTGCCGCCACCCGTGATTCGGGCAACATAGGTCATAGTGTAGGCGGTGTTCGGATAGTCCCCCGACAAGTCAGTTCTACGCCATTGGATAAAGTCGCCGACAACAATTCTCTCGGGTTCGATAGTGGGCGATTCTGCGGCATTGAATAGATTAGCCATTGTTCCTCCAACAAATTAACAGAATTTTACCGCCATCCGTTGATAAATCCACCACTTTTCTGTATAGGTCGGCGCAAATTTTGTTGATTGTTCATCTTTTCTTCAGGTTGAGGCGGGTTTTCGTGTTGCATAAACTGCCGATTATGTATCGCAGTCAGGTTCAAATTCAGAATCGCAAGAGCGGACATTGCATAAACGCGCACATCAAGAGCCTCATTTCGAGGTCTAACCTTAACAAACTCCCTGCGAGCAAAGCCTTTGTGATACCGAGTCACATACTTTTCAGCCGTTAACTGTCTGAAATACTCATCACTCCGAGATGTTGGGAAATGACAATATCCCGCACCTGCCTCGGTAATCTTTAGTCTTGAGTAAAGAAGTTCTTTTGCGGTATCAACTCCGACAGGAAACAGTCGAATCTTGCCGATGTTGTTTGTTGACGGTCTGCCGACAATCGGTTTTCCTTCTCCACCAACACCCTTGATTGCAAAGATTCGTTTCCCCTCTCGAGGCCGCACATAGTTGTAAACAGAGTTTGTGTGATGACCTCCCGAGTCTATACAGGCCGACCGCACTATGAGAATCTTTCCATCCTCACGCTCAAATTCCTGACCTAACGCAACATCGAGGTCTTGCCAGACTGCGGGGGAGGAAGGGTCGCCGTAAATTGTTCGATAATCAAGAGACCAAGATTCTTCGTCTTTACCCCACCCTACAATCTCTACCTCTAGTCGGTCATCCTGAACATCGACTCCAGCAGTCAATATCAAAATGGATTTGTCGAGTGTTTCTCCAAATTCTTCTCTGCGCTCGGCAACCTGATAGTCATCAAGACTCTCGCCTTGCTCCTCCCATGTTTCACCAAGAAAAGTGTTTACAAAAACGCGCAGGGTTGCGGGTTGTTTCTTGGCCTCCAAGAAGTCAATAACCGCGCTCTCAAGAGGTGTCCACGGGGAATAAAGTCCCGAAAGACGGAATCCCGCAATCCTTTTTCCGGGTTCTTTAGCGACCCAAGTTCCCGCACGAATCGCCCGAATCCTATCGGCATCAGTCCAAACCGCACCGCAGTCCTCGCAGACATAATGCGCGGTTTCGGGTTTACCCTCATCCCATCTAACCTGCGCCCATTTCAGAGTTTGAGCCGTGTTGCAATGCGGACAACAGACAAAGAACTCCCTTTGGTCTGACTCATCAAACGCTTTCTCGATTCTACTATGTCCCTTATTAGTCGGGGTAGAGAACAACCCGAGTTTGCGATTCCAAAATGTTGCGGCGCGTTTTTTGGCAAGACTTACTGGGTCGCCTTCTGAACCTGCGGAAATTGGGTAACGGTCTACCTCATCGCAAAGAACAATGCGGATAGGTCGTGAGGCCAGAGAGGAAGGCGAGTTCGCACCGCAAGCCGTGATATGACCGCCGGGAAAAATCTTGTGTAGGGTTGTGTTTCCTGAGTCGCGCGCCCTTGGGTCTTTAACCAGACCCTGCAACACAGGCGTGTCTCTAAGCATCGGCGCAAGGCGGTCTTTAGACCAAGTTTGAGCCATGTCCAAAGTCGGTTGTACAACAAGAATCGGCGCAGGGTCTTGGGCTACAAAGAAGCCCACAACATTGTTCAGAATCTCGGTCTTACCTACCTGCGCGGAGGTCATCACAACAACCGTGTCAATCAACGGGTCGTTAAACGCATCCAGAATCCCACGCTGATATTCAGCCCTCGAGGTTAACCATTGTCCGGGTTCCGCAGACGCTTCAGGCGATAGTCTTCTAAAAGAATCTGCCCAACTAGAAACAGTCAGTTTAGGCGGCGGCCTCAGTCTCTCCTTCAAGACTTTCTGAAACGCCCTCTGCAAAATCTCTTTCTGTTTCTGTTTCTCGGTATCCGACCAATTCATTGAGTGCCTCTAGCATTGCGTTTTCCAAAATCTCTTTCGCCTCGGTTACATCCTTTGCGGTGAAAATAAGACTGCCCAACTTGCTCGGCATCGATAACAGTTTGGCGCGCAAGGCAGACACCTGTTCCGCAAACTCATCTGCCACATCCTCAACCAAAACAACTGTTCCCTGCTCCTTCGCTAACTCCAGTTCAGCAAGACCTGCCTCTGCCGCAATCTTTCTGCGCTTGGCCTCCTCGATGTCTATTGCCGATGTATTCACCATCAGATTATCGACTTCGCGTTTTTTCAACCAAGCAATGACTGCGCCCGTGTCGTATTGGTTTCCTTTTTGACCCTTAGAACGACTCTCTATCGGGAAATTTGAGTCTCTTTGCCATTGCGTAATCGTTTCTTCCGCTACCGCAAGTATCTGCGAAAGTTGTCTCTTGTTAACAATCAAGATAGTTGCCTTCTATCAAAAGACAAAAAGTAATAGTCTGTGGCTAGACGGAATTCGGGGTCGCGAATTACC
>Ga0315909_10003161_pt1 | contig 20319 bp, 31 predicted proteins | sample LakEriMetagenome_11_FD_203527 | JGI IMG/M metagenome (GOLD analysis project Ga0315909, IMG submission 203527) | Freshwater fungal communities from buoy surface, Lake Erie, Ohio, United States - Buoy 2 MA125 | ecosystem: Environmental > Aquatic > Freshwater > Lake | place: USA: Lake Erie, Ohio... | reverse complement strand
CTGGTGCGTTTGGTGGCTACCGTCAGGCGATTCAGGAAGGTGTGGCGCAACGTGGGTTGCAGAATCGCCTTGCTGACATTGAAGCCATGGGCCAGCAGAAAGCTTATGAAAGCGCACAGGGGCAGTTTGAGCGGGATCGTACAGCTTCTATGACCGCTCAGGCTCAGACCGAACAGCAGCGCCTCGCTGGTCAGCAATACGGTCTAGCTGGCGCGGGCCTTGGGTTACAGGCTGGCACTGGCTTGGGGCAGCTTGGTGCCATGCGTCAGGGTCTTACCCTGCAACAGGCTCAGGCGCTGCAGCAGCAGGGTGGTGTGCAGCAGGGTCAGGAGCAGAAGGGTCTTGATATTGGGTATCAGGACTTCTTGAACCAGCGTGATTTCGACAAGCAGCAGCTTAATTTCTTGTCGAGCATTTTGCGCGGTATCCCAGTTCAGCCATCCACCGTGCAAAACCAATACTCAAACCCGAATCCGTTTGCCCAGTTTGCTGGGCTTGGCATCGCTGGTCTTGGCTTGATGCGCTGATAGGATTTAGACATGAACCTCCTCAAGATCCAAGACGCCCTCAAGAACGCATCAGACGATCAGCTTATGCAGTTGATGCAGGCGCCTGATAGCTCTGCGCCTTCATACTTGGTTCTATCTGAGATTCGCCGCCGCAAGGATATGCGAGCGCAGCAGCAGCAAGAGCCAGAAACTACCGTTGCCGAGGATCTGGCTGCACCTCCTCAGACATACGCGGACGAGCAGGGCATTCGTTCTCTACGCACCCCTGGCTACGAGGCAGAAGAACAAGCTGCCGAAGAAGCGCAGCAGTTCCGTAGTGGCGGTATTGTTCGCATGGCTGAAGGCGATGTGGTTCAGGCTGATCCTGCCGCGTCTTATGCCCCCGGGGATCGAGTTCCGACCTTGGCTGAAGTCTATCAGCGCAATGCTGGTCTGTTCCCAGATATGATGGGCGGTCTGCGTGAGCGGATGCAGAAAGAGCGGATTGATCCTGCTGCCCGAAAGAACGAGGCTATCAACCTTGCGTTGGTTGAAGCTGGCCTTCGCATGGCCGCGAGCAAGAACCCAAGCTTCCTTGGGGCAGTTGGTGAGGGTGCCGCCCCTGCGGTTCAGTCTTACACACAGCAAGCGGGTCAAATACGCGCTGAACAGCGTCAGGGTCTGCGGGATGAGATGGATCTGGCGAAGCAAGAAATCACCCGTCAGTATATGGTGGGGCAGATTAGTGCTGCGGAGCATCGCAACCTAACCGCCGAGATTGGTGCGAATAACAGACTGCGCGCACAGCTTGCCGGTCAGGCCGCTAATACTGATCGGACGATTAGGTCGCAGGAAGAAATAAGTAGGCGAGCTTTGGAGCTTGAGGATAGGCGCGCTGCCAATGCCTCTCAAAGAGATCGTGAGCGCCTTCAACAACAGGGATATTACACTGCCGAAGAATGGAACGCCATGTCTCCAGAGCGGCGCGCTGCGGTGGAAGATATGCTTCGTATTCGCAGGACGGAGCCAAGGATGGATGTTGCCGGTATTGCTCCTGCAATGGCCTCCACACGAAGCCTACTGTCTGATTTGAATAAGCAGCTTGAAGCCCTTGGACCGGCACCTCGTGAGGAAACTGGCGGAATTGCTGGGTTTGGCCGCAGGCGCAACCCTGAATACGATACATATATTGCTCGTCGGGACGCTTTGCAGAGTCAAATCAATGAAGCAACAGCTTATCTTGGTCAGCTTCGTGGGCAATTAGAAACCGGCAGGCCCCGCGTTGGAACTCAAGGGCAGTCATCAGCTCCCTCTTTACCGGCCGGCCCCCTTGGTGGCAGAATTGAAGACGGTAGGTACATCCTTCCTGGGAGCTAAATAATGCCAACTATTGAAGTTCCTGGGCTTGGCCCAATTCAATTTCCAGACTCCATGTCTGGAGATCAAATTATTCAAGCCATTGAGCGAGATATTCTACCCCAAGCTCGTGCGCCAAGACAGATTTCTGAAGAGCCAATGGGGCCTGCTGTGCCTCAAAGGGCGCCGCAACCAACGGCTGAATCCTTAAATCGCTCCTTTTTAGAGCGGAACATTTTGGATGTTGGTGAGCGCGGGTATCAAAACCTCATGCTTGGGATTGGCGCGCTTCGAGCTAGATCCCCAGACTCGTTCTATGGCCTAAGCCCAGAAGATGCCGCGAAGGATATTGCCGCTCGCCTGAGAAGGCTTCAGGAAATCCCACGGACTGAAGCGTCTCAACGCGCATTTGAAGAGGCAGCAAAGACAGAAAGTGTCGCTGGTGCCGCTGGTCGTCTTGCTCAATCATCAAGCGCGCTTGGCGATATTGCTGGTGAAAGCTTTGGCGCAAACCCCCTGGCTGCACCTGTTGGCATTCTTGCTAACGTAACTCCGGTTCCTGTTCTTCGTCAGCTTATTGGCGCGCTGGCCGGGGCTTTGAACTTCCCCACGGAATTTGCAACGTCCATGGGGGACTCTCTCCTCAAGGCGGCGCAAGATCAGGGTGTTGATCCTGGCAAGCCAGAGGAACTAGCCCAACTTATTCGGGCAGTTAATGACAACCCAGAACTCAAGCAGAAGATGCGCGATGATGCCCTCACTCGTGCAAGCATTATTTCGTCGGTTGATGCGTTGGCTGGGTATGGGGCTGGTCGCCTTGTTACTCGCGGTGCTGTGGGTCGTGTTGGCGGCGCTGCTGCTATTGAAGGAGGCGGCGGTGGTGTTGGTGAAGCTGCTGCCCAGCTTGCGACTGAAGGGAAGATTGACCCTGTTGAAGTAGCGGCTGAAATCCTGGGCGGCGGCGCCATGGGCGCGGCTGGCAATATCAGACGCAGCCCAATTCCCCCAGAGCGCGGTGAAAATGAAGAGCTTCGCTCGGCTATTGGGGATATTGTCGCTAATCGCCCCGCTGAACCCGAGGCTCCTTTGGCTCTGCCACGGGAACGCGCCACCGTGGACTTCCCTGGTGGGATGCTTACCCGTACGCAGGCTGAGAACTATCTTGTCAGCCTTGAAGAGAGGTTCCCTGAGCTAAGGTTTGTTGGCGGTGGCACCGAGGATGCTCGCGGAGACTTTGATACCCGACTGCGGTATGCTCAGGTTAAGCTTCAAGACGAACAGGAGAGGGTTCAGCAGGGTTTCCAGCAACAACAGGAATCCTTGATCCGAAACGAGCTTGCTTTCAGCCCCGAGACGGAAGAAGCATTCCGCCTTGCTGAATTGCAGCGGCAAACTGGCATTCGCCCAGATGAAGAAGCCCTTGGGCCTATTGCTGAAATACGGTCGGCTGAAAGGCGCCTAGCTAGGTTTGAGGAAGACTTTACAGACACTCGCAGGGAGCTTTTGACAGCGCAAAATAGGCGTGTGGTTGATGCTGTTGAGGTCGAGGGTTTACGCGATTCGCTTGCTGATCTTCGTCAGAAGATTGCCGATGAGCAGCGCAATATCGCTGATCTAAGGTCTGAAATCCCCGAGTCTCAAAGGGGTATTACTCAGCGGGAAAACCTCAATCTCTCTGCCCAAGAAGCATTCGATGTAGCGCAGCAAAGGGCTGGCCGGGCTGGCCCATCAGTTACCGATCTCCGCGCTGGCGCCCCAGAAGCCGGGCGTCCGAGAATGGTTCTGAACCCGCAGTTCGACAAGAACAATCGGTTGGTTGGCGGCGAGGGTATTATTGCGATCACCGGGGTAACGCCTGAAGGGACTGTTTTTGCCACCGTTAATCGTGAAGTTAATGGTGTCGTTCAGGAAGTTCCGGTAGAGACAAACCCGGATAAGATCTACAGTTTCCCGATGCGGGAAACCGCAAGGTCAACGCAGGAATCAATCGCTGCGCGCGTTGGCCCAGAACAGGTAGCTGGCAAGCGTGGGGCTGGTGTAGATCCTAGGGGGCAGTCCCTTACCCCTCGCAGGGTTACTGACCGGACTTCGCAAATCCCCGAGACGCAAGAAGAGTTCAGGCCGGATTGGCGGTTAGGTGAACAGGTTGGCGCTGCGCCAGAGATGCCAGCAACCGCACCCTTGCCGCAGGGCGTCAAAGAGCTTCTTGCCTCGATGAGGAAGGGCAGGACGCAAGCAAAGGGCCAGGTTAGCTTGGTTCAGCGGATCGTGAAGGCTGGCGGCTTGCGCGATACGGGCGGCGAGGTTCTTCAATCGCTTGGCGGCAATGTGAGGAATCGCCCTGGTCTTATCAATAAGGCCAGACGGACAGTCACGACCAAGGGTGGGAAGCCAGCTTGGGCTGGTGGTCTGCAATTAGACCAAGCGGCGGAGCTTTTGGCTGGCGAGGGATACTTTATAGACATCCCAACGGACGCGGAGCTTCTTGATGCAATCAACGAAGAGTTGTCTGGCCGCGCCGTAAATTACGGTCCAACGGAAGACATTCGGGGGCAGGAGCTTTCTGAAGCCGCCCGTCAGCTTGACCGCGAAATGTCTATTGCGGGTGTGTCTCTGCAAGATTCAGACGAGGACATAGCTCGCGCACTTGGCTTTGAAGCCGAAGCGCAACCTCGAACCCTTGAAGATATTGAGCGGGAAGATGAAGCTCGCCGCATCGCGTTCTCTGCTCGGAGCGTTGGCGAGAAAGCTGACACAGAAGCTCAGGCAGAAGCCAAGGCAGAACAAGAGCCGCCGAACCTAGAGAAGGCCCAGGCGATTGTTAAGAAGTTCTTGGATGATCTTCGCGCCAAAGGAAAGACCGGCAGGCTTCTTGCGAATGCGCTTGAAGCTGCGCTTAAGAACAAAAAGTTCAACGCAAACCAAATCTATGAAGCGTTCATGATCCATGAGGCGCTTCTCAAGACAATGCCAAAGGGGGCGAACTATCAGTTCCGCTTCCTTGAGGATATTGTGATTACCGAAGCGCAGGCTGAAGCCGCTCGTGCAAGCGGGGCCAAGGTCGGTGATCGGGCGCAGGGTCTTATTGAGCCTCCGACAGAGAGCCTTCCTGGGTTTGTGAACATCTCTCTTGCTGAAGATATGCTGCCCATTCTGCGGGAAACTGGCGCTCATGAAGCGTTCCATGTCCTACAGGATTACTTCGCTGCGTATGATCAGTCTTTTGCGAAGCAGATAGACAAGCACTTCAAAGACGACATGACGATAGACGAGCTAGAGCCGTCTATTAAGCGCCGTCTTCAGATCATGAAGCCGCCAGGGTCTAACGTGACTTATTGGCAGAGCCTCAAGAGTGGTGTTGGGGATAATAAGATTAGCGCCAAGGAAGCTCAGGCTTATGCGTTTGGTGCTTTGCTTGATGCCTCTAATCGTGGGCAGAAGATCGTTGGTCTTACCGCTCCCATCCAGCGGTTCTTCAACTTCACCAAGGATTTCTTCTCTGCCCTCCGCTCTGGTTTCCGTGGTGATGGCTTCCGAACCCCGGCCTCGTTGCTGACTAGCGCAACTGAACGTGCCGCGTCCTTTGAGCAACAAGCTCCTAAGTCTGGAGGAGCTTCATTCTCCGCGCGCCCTGCAAATATCAACACTCCTGAATTTGCTAAGTGGTTTGGTGGCAGCAAGGTTGTTGATAAGGATGGTCAGCCCTTGGTTGTTTACCATGGGACATCCAAAGATAAAGATTTTAATGCTTTCAATATCAAGAGCCGTGGCGCTTGGTTTGCGACAGACCCAAAAGAAGCAAGCAGCTATGCGGAGCAGAATGATTCTCAGAAGGCGAAATACAATTATCAGACGGGTCGTTATGATAAGGTTAATGTAGCATCTCGTGTGATCCCGGTTTATCTTTCCATTAAGAACCCAGCTATCCCCACAAAAGAAGAATTGGCTAGACTTAGCGGTAGCACCGGAGAAAGCAACTACGCTAAGGTTCAAAGCGAAATTTTTCAGGAAATGCGCGCTCGTGGTCACGATGGCGTGAAATTGGAGGATGGTGTTTGGGTTGTTCTCAATAGCCCATCTCAAATAAAATCTTCTGTTGGAAATCGCGGCACGTTTAGCCAGACTGATAAACGCTTGCAGTTCTCCGCACGGCAGGCCCCCGAAGCCCGCCTTGCCTCTCGTAAACCAGCAACTCAAAACGCTGCGGCAAAGAACTTCTATCAATCCGTAATTGCTGACGCTGATAAGATTGGTCTGCTTGACCGGGTTCTTTCCACCCTGTTCGACAAGAAGAAGGGCGAGAGTGTTGGCGCGGCTATTGCCCGGACCTCGGTGAATCGTGCGTCTGCCTTGTATAATGCTGATCAGATGGCGGCTGGTAAGGGATACACCGGACGCTCCGCTGGTAAGGCGATGGAGATGGCGTTGACCAACTCTGGGCGCATAGCTCAGATGCTAAGTCACGGCATGGGTAAGATTGATGCTGTCACAGGGATCATATCTCGTCGGACGGATGTGAAGCCCCTTCTCACGATCATGCGTGAGGCTGGGGTTAAGAGCAAAGAAGCAAAGAACGAGCTTCAGGTTTATCTGGCAGCTTTGCGTGAGCGCGATCTTCGTAAGAATGGCCGCAAGGGTTTCCTCGATGTAACTGACGCGGCGGTTCTTGATGCCATTAAGGATGCGGAGACGAAGCATCCTAACTGGAAACAGACCGCTGTTGAGATGGATAAATTCAACAACGCCCTTATTGATTGGGCAGTTGACACCGGGCTTATCAGCAAAAGGCAAGCTCAGAATTTGCGGGATGTCTTCTATACGCCATTCTATCGCGTCATGGAAAAAGACACCACTACTGAGCCGAGTCGGTCTGTAACCCCAAGGATCGGTGAGAGCTTCACCAACGTAGCGAGCGCCATCAATCGGGAGCTTGAGGGCGGTGAGCGTCCGCTGGGTAATCTGTTCGACAACATCATCATGAATGCGGACTCGATCATGAAGGCTGGGTTGAAGAACCTTGCCATGAAGACTGCCGCAGAAACGATGGAGTTTGCCAAACTAGGGCAGAAGAACACAACTGGCACGAGGAAAGAGAACACCATCACCTATAAGGTGGACGGCAAGGACATTGCCTTTGATGTGGAAGATCCAGTGCTGTTTAGTGCGTTGGCCGGTATGCCGCGCACCATGCAGAACGGTATCTATAACACCATGGCTAAGATGGCTTCCATCTTCCGTGACTTCGTAACGGTGGCTCCGTCCTTTATCTTCTCCAACCTCTACAAGGGGAAGATCTCTGCTTATGTTCAGGAGGGGCAACCCTTCATGACAAATACCTTTGCTGGTTTGAGGGACGCCTATAACGCCAGCACATCCCTTCAGAACTTCCAGCTTCAGACCGGCTTTGGTGGGATGGAGTATGGGATGGCACCAAGGGACATGGCCAAGGTCTTTGAGCGCAAGCTTACTGACGAGGGCATGATGAAGGCCATGTCACAGCTCAAGCTCTGGTCTGCCATCAGGCAGGGTTTTGGCAAGATGCAGGAGATTTCCGAAGCGTCTGAAATGGCCGAGCGTATCAAGCTCGCTGAGAACCTGATCAACAAGGGCATGAAGCAGGAAGACGCCTACTTCCAGGCATATCTCCTGGCTCCGTATTCTCGGCGCGGCACGGGTGAGGGCTGGCTTGGCTCTAGCGTTCAGTTCTTCATGCCCCTGGTTCCGTTCTTGAACGCCAAGGTTCAGACCACCTATCGCCTCATCGAAAATGAAAAGGGCGATAAGCGTAAGCTTTGGACGCTTGGATTGCCTCAGCAAATTTTCCTGCGCGGACTGGTTCTGACAGGATTTTCTCTTCTGACGTATGGCTTGAATTTGGAAGAGGATGAAGAGAAGTGGGATAAGATCCCGCCTTACATGAAGCTCAACTACGACATAATCCCGTTCATGGGTAACTACATCACCCTGCCCCGGGCGTTTGAAATCGGTCAGGTGTTCGGCGCGCTGCCTATCTTTATTCTGGACGCCATTCGTCGTGGTGAGGGTAAGGACTTGGCTGAGGCTTTGGTTGAGGTTGGGAAAAACACCTTCTGGATGAACCCCATCCCCAAGGCGATTGACCCAATCCTCGGCGCTTTCACCAACTATGACTTCTTCCGTGGCAGACCTCTTGAGACCAAGGGTGAGCAGGCCCTTCCGGTTGGTGAGCGGATTAACCGCAGCACCACCAAGACGGGTGAGGCTTTGTCTGCGGCGGTGAACATGGTGTTCGGGAATGTCCTTAGCCCGATTAAGGCTCAGGCCCTGCTGGATGGTTATACCGGAACGCTAGGTGTTGCTATCATGAATGGCTTCGATAGCCTTCTGGCGGCGGCTGGTGCCATCCCCGGCAAGCCCGCTGGCGCCTTTGGTGATCCTTCCTCCATGCCTGGGATACTAGCCAACTTCACGGGCATGAATAGGTTCTACCGCGAAGACGCTCAGATGGTGAGTCGGTTCGTTGGGGACTTCTACAAGATCAAGGAAATGACAGACCAGCTTGTGCGGTCTCAGAACCTAGCCCGTCAGGCTGGTGACTTTAATCGCCTACAGGAACTAAGGGGCGAAGAGGGTCTGCCCCTCCAGATGCGGAGTGCTGTGAATGCTGCATCTGAGCAGATCTCTGACCTTAACAAGCGCATCCGTCTCATTGAGCGCAGGGACATAGATGCGGTTGCTAAGGCAGAGCAGATCGAGCCGTTGATTAAGCGGCGCGATGACATAGCCAAGCGCGTTGTGGACCGCGCTCGGAACATCGGAGCCTTCTAAAAAGGCTTCGTTGACTCGACAAATTGCGGACTATTGATCTCTTCTAGGATTGCCGCGTAGCCAGCAATATCAACATGGCTATCGCGGTGTCCTGGGGAGTGCATAAGGCGGGCGACCTTCAGAAGCAGCATCATCATGGCAACATCGTATGCCTTGAGGTCTGGGCTTTCAGACAGGAAGTTTTCACCCTTGCGGGTTTCCTGAAGCCAGAAATTCCACAGGCTTGCGATGCGTTCGTGGTTGATGGTCTTGTCGCCATAGTCAATAGCCCTCTGCCCCGATACCAGGGTGGCAGCATGGCCTAGCATTTCACCGGCTTTCATTTTCAAACCTCTCTCTCAATTCAAGGAACAGCTTTCTGGCTGCTCGGTTGTCTTTCAATTCAGATCTGCTTTCGACATTGCAGATTTCCTTTACTGCCTCGGCGGCGGCGTCTTCGCTAAGGTCGAATGCAAAGCCTTTTTCTTGAAGCCATTTCTGGAACTTCATATTCCGGCAAAGCATACCAGCGGATTGAACCGCCCTCTCCCCTTCCTCCATGTCCTTGCCTTTGATTGGCTGGTCATGATCATCGAGGGGCAGCATTCCGACCATGTATCGGGTGCCGGGTCTGGCGCCCAATAGGTCTAGGGGAGTTTCGTTTGGATGGATTGTGAGAACGATATAGGTTCCCTTTCCATCCTGACGCATCGAGGTTTTGATTGCCTCGAATTTTAGCCATGGTTGTTTGGGTTCTGACATTTCATATCCCCATGGTTGAATGTGATTCAAGCTTGCATGGGCTGCACATTCTGTTGTGCGAACCTTCGGACTTGAATGGCTTTCGGCAAGTCATGCAATTCCTTTCTTGGAACACAATGACCGGCTTTGGTCTGGATCTTTCGTTGTTCTTTGTGATTAGGGCGTAGCGAACCTTCTCTTCTTTGGCATGGCGCCGCCAGAAGCTTTCAACATTCCACCCCTTTACTCCCAACTCCTCTCCTATGGTTGCCCATGTTTTCCCCTCCTCTTTCTTGTCTTTAATGAAAGAGATTCTTTCTTTGATTTCTTCGTCTGTTAAGAAAGGTTTTCCTGTCATCTTCCTTGCCTCGTCTTCAATGGCACTCTCTTCTGTGGTGGATCACTCTATGAGCATGGAACTCTCTCTCGATGTGGTTCACTCAAAAATGATGGCACTCTCTCTTGACATGATTCTCTTCCTCACTGTGGAACCCTCAAAGGTTATGGATCACTCATCTTGCGTGTAGCTTTCATTGTGCATGGTTCATTCTCGGCTGATGGAACTATTAAACCTAGTGATTCACTCCCGCTTTATGGCATTCTCCATTTCGATGGTTCACTCCTTCTCGATGGCACTTTCCATCCGAATGGTTCACTTCTCGACGTTGGCACTCTCGACTACGATGGTTCACTCAGCCGATTAGAAACTATCTGACGACATGGTTCACTTTCCAGGGATGGAACTCTCCTCGGTTCTGGTTCACTCAACCACCGATGGAACTCTCTTCGACAATGGTTCGATCTTCTTTCTCGTTACTGTCTGGCTGGATGTCTCACTTAGCGGGGCGTGTTACCGTCTCCGGGCATGGTTCACTCGCGAGTCATGGAACCCTCTTCCAGCGTGATTCACTTTCGCGTCATGGAACTCTAGCGTGATCTGATTCATTCTCAAATCATGGAACTCTCGCATTTAATGATTCACTTCAGCACAATGGCACTCCCTGCGGTTCTGGTTCACTCAAGTAGCTTGTAGCTTTCGCTTGCTCTGGTTCTCTCGTCGGATCTGATGCTTTCACTCAAAATGGATCTCTCCGCACAGATGGCACTCTTATCCGCAATGGATCTCTCTGCCTTTTTGGGACTCTCGACATTGACGGATTACTTCATCGGCCAATTAGGCGGCGCGATATAATGGGCGTGGTCCATGTGGGTAAGGACATACGGCTTTACAGGCTTTTCGCCCGTGGAGATTTCCCACCAGACATGGTGAAGGTGTGAGATAAACAGCTTCACGGCGTATCTCTTTGCCCTGGCGTGGATGTGGGCAGGAGGAAGTTTGCCGGCCTCATAGAACTTCTTGGCTTGGGTATCTGCCCCAAACTTCTTGCGCTCAAGGATGCTCTTCGCCTGCTCGGAGAACTCAAGGGCCTCGTTGCGGGCAATCTCGATCTCTTTGCGTTCCTTATAGACCTTCCCATAGATGTCGTTCTCGTTGCCCGACACCTTCACGAAGGACTCCCCGATCTTCCAGCAGAGCGTCTTGAGGCGGGCGTTCCAGGGCCGCTTCTGCCCCTTATCCCAGGTCTGGGTGGGATCGAGGCCAGCATAGCGCCAGATATGGCCCACGGTGGGTGCCTTGGTAATATCAATGTGCGCCAGCATCCCAGCCGATATGACAGGCCCAATCCCCACGATAGAGCGCATCCAAGCGCCGACTTGGTTACTGCCACTATAAGCGTCCAGGGCGCGGGCGACTTGCTTCTCAAGGATCTCCCGCTGGTCGAGGAGCCATGTCATGACATCGGCGGGTTCGCCCGATTCGGTCAGGCTTCTGTGTTGGTGGGCAGCACGAATGCGGTCATCCTGCATTGCGTAATACGCATCAACAAGGAAGCGAGCCTCGTCATCAGACAATGTTCTCGATGCGTTCTTCAGGTCTTTCGTCAAACGAATGACGGGTGTTAGGTCTAGGTCACTCATGTTTATTCCCCTCTGGTTGGTGTGGGGGCTTGCGCCCCCACTTGATTAGCCGACTTTCCAAACGCGGACGGTGTTCTCACCGTCTTGCGCCGCACGAAACTGACCTTCGATCTTGCTGTTGCGAATGAAGTTACGCATCGAGGCCAGCTTGTATTCAACGCGGAAGCTGTCACCCACATCCATAGCGTGCATGGTGGCAATCATACCTTCGCGCTTCTTAGACTTCCTGCCCAGGTAAGTCCTGGGGACGGGAACATTCTTCTCGATCTGAAACATCTACTATCTCCGTGATTACTGCATAGACCTGAGCGTCATTACGCTCAGACCAAACTCCTCCATTCAGACCGACCTCATCTCCGACCTTCCATTCCGCCCCGTTCCCTCGGGGCAGTAAGTCAAATTCTCTGTGAATAAGCCCTGGGTAGTTAGGGTTTATTCCTCTTGCCCGAACTGCTCGCACCATTTGATCGGGTCCACTCCCTGCAAATCCCACCATGTCTTTTCGTCCCCATAACTATGCAACTCGGTATGATGGTCAGCACACAGAGGCACTGCCCAATTATCTCCAGACTTCATCCCCATCGCGGAAGGTTCCGCGAACATTAGGTGATGAGCCTGGGAGAACCTACCGCAAATCAAACAGCCTTTCATACGGATCCATTGGAGGTGCTTGTTCGATTTTATTCTCGAACCTTTGGAGCCTGTCTTGGGGAACCATCCAACACCATCCTCTTGGACTTGTGTATTTATAGGAGTCTTTTTTGCCTTCTTTCGCATTGATATACCCAACTACATTAAACTCTGGCGGGTTGCAAATGACAAGCACTATGTCTTGATCATTTCTGTCTTTTTCGTAAATCACCAACTTACCATTTTGATGATGCGTTGACCGCACCTCATAAGGACCAACATCGTTGGAGCCGATCCCGGCTACCCCCGACCAATACAGGTTGAGTCCCTTAGCTGCGGCCAACTCTGCCATACAGGAGATGAAGTCTGTGGCAGACCTATCTTCTGGCTGGTCAATGTTTTCTTTCGGCTTCGCCCCCCGGCTAACTGCACTCGCATACCTTTCGGCTGCGTGTAGGCAGGCCAGCTTAACTTCACCGGGGGAGAGCCGAACCAACATTAGAACGGGATCAGATCATCAAGATCGTCGTTGGACCGCTTCTTGTATTCGCCGCCGCCCTTTGGCTTACGCGGATCGAAGGCCAAGGAATAGAACTTGCCATCGCGGCCATTGCGGACCCAGGCAGACACCCAAAGAGAGATGGGCTTGCCAGCCTCAGCCAACTCGACAAGCGCCTGGAACTGCTCAGGAGATAACTCCATATCGCCCTTCAGGTCAGGAGCCTTCTCGTTGGTCTTGGCGCGGTTGATGTTCAACGTCCCGCCGTAATACTTCTTCTTTTCCATTACACATTTTCCTTTTTGATCTGAGCATTGCGCTCTGCGATTTTTTTAAGCTGCGCCCTGCGCTCTGTGAATGCTGCCAGCACTCGCTTGTACCGATCAGGCGCTGATGTCTTGAGGAGATCTATCGCCTTGATGTTTTCTTGCCAAAAATCTACCAACTCATCGTCTGTGATTGCGTTAGTAGTAAATTTGACGAATGAATCCTCTGATTGTTTCAGGCCCGCTTCCATCGGAAACTTTTCTGGAGCATCTACCTCGGGGGCAGCAACTTCCTTCGGAGCAGGGCTTGGCTTTGAGGGGCGAAGCATAACGTCTGCGGGATCGGTCTCATCTGCGTCCGCCCCGGCCTCTCCGGTGGCGACAGAGAACAACTGACGCATGAACACCTTGTCCAGATAGGACATGGCAGAACCAACCGTCTGCGCCCCCTGTACGGGATGCACGATGGTCACAACGGAAAAGTCTGGGATGACTTCCCCGCCAGAGTGCATCAACGTCACGGAATAGGTTATGCGGACGGTTGGGGCCTTGAAGATGTCTGGGAGCAGTTCAAAACTGCGCTCAGTGGCGACCCATGCCAGCCCGTTAGCCGCCGCAGCAGCAGATACCTTTTCATAGTAGGTATCAATGGACACATACTTGTAGCGGCCATGCGGATTGAAAGCCGCCTTACCAAGATTCCCTACCTTGGTGCGCGTTTCAATGATCGCTTTGATGGTTTCTGGTTTCACTTAGGTTCTCCTTTCTGTGGTATCTTTATCATTCTTCCAGCATTTGTGCAAGCCTTGGTGGCGTCCAATTTTCAGGTTTTAAGATTTTTCCATCGGAGCGCCTACGCACATATCCGGTTTCTGGATCAACCTTATCCATGTTGGACCGGATCACTTCGTCCCAGCCCTTTTGCATGGGGAAGCCAGCAGACAATCCCGCCCCAATACAGACAACGATAATATCCAGCAGGGCATCGAACATCTCCGACTTCCTGTTTGTCCCAACCGCGTCAAACAATTCGGTGGCTTCTTCCCGAATCAAGTTCAGGTAGAGTTCAAATTGATCTGGGTTGTTCTCATTCACGGTCTGCCCGCAAGCAGTCATGAATTTCGCCTGATCATCAAACACACTCATGTTACTTCTCCTTCTTCTTCATCAGCTTTCCATACATGGACTCTCCACCCGGGGCGAAGATCTCATTCTTAACGGTCAGAACATAGTCTGGAATCAATGAGTCCATGTTCTGTAATTCTTCTGCCGGGATGGTAAAGGTCCACCGATCACCCGACCGCGTAGCGAACAGCTTGAAGTCCGTCTCGTTGAAGTCGTAAATTGAGGTTGCCATCGTAGTCATGGGTTTCTCCTATGCCAGAATCTTATCAAGGGCGTTCTTACCCTTGGCCGTGATATGAACATACACCCGGCGACGATCTTTCTTTTCGTCCCGCTTGCGCCGTGCAAGTCCAGATAATTCGAGTTCATCAATAGCCCGAGAGATTGCCGGGGCGGTGAAGCCGCATCCTGTAGCAAGGACATTGATCAACGGTGTTTCTGTGGCAGTATAGAGTTCAAGCATAATCCTAAGCTTGGCCCCCTTCAGATCGCCGGATGCCTTCAGGACACCAGCAATAAGCTTCGCCTTTTCTTCGGTAGTCATCTCTATCTCCTGTTTGTGTAAAAGACTTGGCTGTCTATTTCTGCCACCTCCAACAGGTGACGCCACCTAACGCGGTGACGCTTTGCATGGAAATAGATAGCACCCTTGGTCAGGTTCCCTGGTTGTTCCCCGGCAATGCGATAAGCTGATTGCCAAGCAGAATTATTAGGGGGCCTGATATTCTTGGATCTCGTGCAGACCCACGAAAACTGACATACATTCCTCGTGCGCTGATAGACCACGGCGCATGGAGTTTTGGGGAACGCTGGATGTCTGACTCTATTCCAGACAACCTCAGCCACGGCCCGTTGTCCATCATCAGACAGACCGCGCGCCTCCCAGTAGATAGCCCTGGCGATGCAATCCCGCTGATCCGCAGCATGGGCGACAGGCGCCATGACGGTTAGCGCAACAGCAAGGAAGATCGCCTTCATCAATTCCCCACAGACTTCATGCAGTCAACGAGGGAATTAACAATAGCGTTTGTCCCGAGAAGAGAGATGGTCCAGGAGGGTTCACCCGCACCGGGGAATCCCAGGAACATCCTCTGCCCGAGTCGAAACTGATTCTCAAACCGCCCGATAAAGCGAGACGAGATGTGCCATTCAAGGGACTTGTTGTTTACGGCGTTGGCATTTGCAGACCAGTTTTCATACCCATCCACCTGAAAGGACACAGCCACTATCCTGCCCGGCGTCACGTTCCACCTTGGATGGACCGCATGGAAGATGATTCTGTCTGATCCCTGGAACCACTTGATCATGAGGTGCCGCCCGTCATTCGGGTCAATCACATCAATCCCACAGACAACAGAATTGCTTGGCGTCCTTGCCACGAAAGAACTCCAATGCCCTCGCTGTTCTAGGGTGGCAGAATTTTGCGATAGTGCCGGAACCGATATGCCAAGCGATAACGCAGCAGCCAAGATAATCCGTTTCATTCTTTCTCTCCCCCATCTATCAACCTATACTCAGCGGGCCTGCGATAAACATTTCCAAGATCGGTTCGCTCCCAGCTCTTGTCTCTGTATTCAACCCACTCAAGCCAAACTACAGTCTTGCATACGGTCTCCACAGGAACCCAAGCGAACACCCTATGCCAATCGGTCTTGTCTATTGCCTTCCACCTCATTGTTTTTCTCCCAGCAACTCGCGTGTTTCCGGCTTCAGCTTATCCCAATCGCCGCGCCAGATGTGCTTTGCCAAATCCTGCACAGCAGCGCGCAGCTTTTCGATTTCGGTGGCGGCGCGCAACATTTCCGCGCGCGCTAGTTGTTCGTCGCTCACTTCTTCCGCGCCTCCATCATTGCATCGGCTGCGCGGTATAACTGCTCCGCGTGTTCTTTGAAGCCAACCATAAAATCATCCGCCTTCATTAGTGCCATCGCAAATTCATCGCGCAGGGTTTTGCATGGCTGATCTGTGATAATGTCAGGCAATGGCGCATCAGGCGGCGTGTCGCTGACATAGACTTCGGAGATTAGGTCGAGTATATGTTGCGCGCCGCTATTGAGGAAACGACCATCCTCATACCAAGAGTGATCAATACCAATCCAACCACCGAGTTTTTCACGCTTGCTTGGTTGCATCGGCCCAACAACATCGCCGCCCCGCGTCCGGTAATACGCGCCTTCACGAATCTGCATTGCAAGCTTGATCATTCCTTTTCCTCCATCTTCTTGCGCTGCTCTTTCCAGACATCGCATATCAACTTCGCCCACTCATCATCAAGGCCATCAATAAATGTCACGCCTTCGCAATACATTACTGTGTTGACGTAATTGTATATGGCTGTCTCTAATCTAACTGAATAAGCGTTCATCTCCTGAGCCATGCTCATCCACCGTTCATATTCTTTCTGAAAGAACATGCGGTTCTGGTCTGCCACCTTCATCTCATGTTCAGCCGTGGCGAAGTTCTTGCGGAGCCTTGCGATTTCTTTTGCTGCCTCTAGTTCAATCTCAGAATGCACACCATACTCATCGTATGTGTGTGCCACGGAGCGAAGCCGTTCCACGATGTCGGTCATTGCTTTTTCCTTTCATAGTAATCCGGTGGGTCTTTGTTATCGCCCTCCCATGCGCGGGCTTCCATAGCTTTCTGCCCCCATGCCAATGCTTCTTCTTGTGTTTCCTCATAGCCAATCGTCATGACCGTGTTGTCAAGCAAGACGGCGGCGATCCATAGGCCGCTCCAATCTGAGGCGCGGCCAGTGACCACTCGAAGTTCGCTCATTCCTTTTCTCCCAGCGCGCGGATTTCGGCAACGAAATCATCACCCGTTGGAATGTCATCGTGAGCGCGGAATATCCAATCGCTTGCGCCATTGTCTTTTTCGCGGAACATCAACCACATTATCTCTACTCTACGCGCTGCTTCTGCCAGCGCATCGCGCTTGGCTTGCTGGATCATCTGTCCAATCTTTGCCGCTGCCTCTGCGCCGAGCGTCAGTCCGGTGGCGGCGTAAATTTTATCGGCGATCTCGCTCATTACTTTTCTCCCAGCGCCGCGCGGGCAAGAATAGCGGAAGCAATTTCTTCTCCGGCTTCAGCGCGGCTTTCGTAATCCCATTTTGTTTCTAAAAACTTGCCAATAGCGTCTTCTGCCCAAGCCGCAGCACGATTGGACGCCATTTGCGCCGCTTCTTTCAGCGCATTGCGCCGGGCGGTTTTCAGCGCCGCGCGCAGCTTTTCTATTTCACCTCTGGCTTCTTGGTAGTCCGATAGGTAGGCATGGTTTGAGGCGGCGAGTTTCGCGTTCTCAGCCCGCAGTTTTTCGATTTCGTCGGCGGCTTCCTGCCGCGCCAGCCGTATCATATGCCCAACCTTTGCCGCTGCCTCTGCGTTGAGCGTCAGGCCGGTGGCGGCATAGATTTTATCTGCGATGTCTGTCATTTCTTTTCTCCCAGCGCCGCTCGGGCTTTGATGACTATGGTTGCCATGTCATTTATCATTCCCACCATTATTTCGTTGTCACGCTTCAGCATATCCCGTTCCGCCCGCAGAGCGTCACGTTCCGCTGCTAAAGATCTTAACATATTTGAAGCATCTACCTCAGTCGCCCTCCAAGTTGACCCGCTGACCCCGGATAATTGGAGGTTATACGCTATTTCTTCCGCGCGCTTTGTGCTTGTGTCGCTCACTCCTTTTCTCCCAGCGCCGCGCGGGCGATTTGGAAAAGTTGATCCATGTATGTCATGGGGCGAGCGTCTTTTGTGTGCGCCTTAATCGCAAGCAACGCCCCTCTTAGCTTTCTAATTTCTGCCGTTTCAGCCCGTTCATTCCAAGCCTCAATCGCTTCCTCTTCAGTCTTGAATAGGTCATGACCAAGGGCGAAGATGTGTCCGTGGCAGTCACCACCAGCGCATGACACGGCATATGCGACAGGAGGATCATGCCAAGTGCAATCCGATTTCGTTATTGATAGGCGTTTGCCACCGCAGAATGGGCATGGTTTCTTTTTCATTCCTTTTCTCCCAGCGCGCGGGCGATTGCTTTCTTAAACATATCAACAATGTCCAAGCACTCATCTCCAAGAGGGGTGCCTCCCCTTGTTTCTTCCCAAAAGGGTTCGGCTTCCTCAATCGGCAAGATCATCTGCCCGGATTTAATGTAGAACCCGTCCATGCCTTGCCACAAAAACAATTCCTGCCCGTCACTACGCATGGCACGGCGGAGCAACTGGATAACTTTTCTTCCTCCTTCTATCTCTGCGCCTTGGAAACTGGCATCAGTAAGATCTGCGCCGTCAAGTTTGGCGCGGGTGAGGATGGCATCATAGAAGCCAACGCCACAAAGATTGGCGCGGGTAAGGTCAGCCCCGTATAGGTTCGCACCGTTAAGGCTGGCGCCATTGAGGTCGGCGTTTCTCATCTTGGCGCGATGAAGGTTGGTGGCATTGAGGTTGGCACCGCACAGGTTGGCACCTGTCAGATCAGCGAAGTCTAGCTTGGCTCCATAGAGGTTGGCGCGTTTTCCACCCTTCTCTCCCAGCCATAGCTCATGATCCGCCAGCACGGCGTCGAGTTCTTCTTGTGTCATTCCTTTTCTCCCAGCGCCTCACGCGCTTTCTTTACTGGCTCCATGTCTCGATCAAACCTACGCATCTCATCTGGATAGATGTTCTGACTGCCACGGAATCTGTCTGTTATTTCATCCTCCAGGTCATCAGCACATTCTTTGAGGATTGATCTTAGCGTTCCGTTCTCTGTGAGAAGGAGGATCAATTCGGCTTTCATTCGAGTGACTTCCGCCGTGGTGCTGCTGGTGTCGGATGCTTCTATCTGCATGATCATTCCTCCCATTCAATCTTTACGATATCAATGGCGTGTTTTGTGTCTCCGTGACGTTGAGCGTCTTCCTTGCTTCTCCAAATCATTCCAGCCCACCGATCTGGAAAAATGACCACCCACCCTTCGTGTTTGGTTTTGCGGTTGCGGATTTTCCCTGGGTAAGCCAAGTAAGGGATTCCATTTTCATGAAATATGCGCGCTTGACTTCCACTAGGATGTTCTATTTGGACCACCATGAAAGACTTTTCGCCAATTCGGTAATCTGTGGAAAGAAGGCGTGCCGGAAGTGTGGAAATAAGGCGTGCCGGAAGACCTTCTGTGGTTTCGATAGGCTTGTCCCAATCAATCGGTGTGGTGGGTTGTTCTTTTATCTGCATTGCTGTCTTTCCATCTCTTGTTTTACTGCGATTCTGACTTGCGTTCTTAGATTAAGCGCCGCCCTCTTGTCGGAGGGGGAGTTACTTATGCCCGTCACTAATGTTCTGCCACCAACAACGTAGATCAGGCGGGAATGTCGGCTGTCTATTTCAACGGTCCATTCCAGACCAAGCTCATCTAATTCTTTAGTGGCAAGGCTTATATAATCACGGACTTGTTTAGTGACCCTCATGAGATCCACCGAACAAGTAGTGCCGCAGCCAGACCACCAAAGAATCCCCCGAGGAAGATCATTAGAAGGGCTATCGCTGCTGCCGCTGTGTCATTCCTGAAGACGCTTGAACTGATCGCACCATTGCGCGACCTGACAGAAGTTTTCGCATCTCGTATTTTCGCCAGGGCGTTCTGTAACTGTGGCTTTATTTTCTGTAGCATAGGCTTCTGCTTGCTCCCTTTCATTGATGTCGAATAGCTTCAACGCTTTGACCCGCCCTTCCTTCATGACGGCGAGTTTGCCCGGCTTGAACCAGCGTTCTTCGTCGGAGCAATACGTCATCGCCTCGCCCCAATCGAAGGCGCGCTCTGCCTCTTGGTGTATCTTGATCCGCTCGGTGACGTATTCCTCGCGGGCTTTGAATGACCATAGTGTTTGGGGCAGAACAACAAGCGGGGCTTGCGGATAGCCTTCGCGCCGCGCTGCTTCATGTCTGGACCAATCACGCACAACGGCATTGATGGTGAGGTCTGTTACCTCCCAGCCTTTCTCTTTCTCGATTAGGTAGGCGTAGCAATTAAGCTGGCGCTCCCAATCTGGCTTGGGGTTCATGACCGCCCATGCGGTTGTCATCTTGTAATCAGACACGCCCACCTGTCGTGCGCCGTCTGAGTTGTTGCCAAGGAGTTGAAGGTCAACGCCACCGCTGAGGCGCCATCCTAAGACCTCGGTGAACAGGCGTTCTTCTGGGATGTTTGTTTCGTCTGCCCCTTGCTCCACAACGGAGTGCAAGGCGCGGCCAAGCAGGGACCACAGGCTTTCCGATACGTCAGTAACGATCTCGGCTTGTTTCTCTGCTGTCAGAATACGAATCCGTGGCGAGCCGATTAGCTGCGTCACAGAGATGCGGGCATTGCCTCGGCTATAGTTGTCCCGCTTGGCGAGATTAACTAGAGTTTGAGGCAGATTGTGTTTGTTTGTGATGTTGCTCATGGTGTTACTATAGCACAGCTAATTGTAGCA
>Ga0315909_10003158_pt1 | contig 20334 bp, 26 predicted proteins | sample LakEriMetagenome_11_FD_203527 | JGI IMG/M metagenome (GOLD analysis project Ga0315909, IMG submission 203527) | Freshwater fungal communities from buoy surface, Lake Erie, Ohio, United States - Buoy 2 MA125 | ecosystem: Environmental > Aquatic > Freshwater > Lake | place: USA: Lake Erie, Ohio... | reverse complement strand
CTGCCATACGCATCTTCTTGCGGCGATTGCTTTCGCTGAGCGCCAGTGACACCATGTACGGGTCTTGTTTGTGCATCTGCGCAAACTTCTGCAAAGCAGGGTCTGGCATCATCGCCAGATTGTCAGAGATATTAGATAGTTCTTCTAATTGCATGATTTAATCCTGACCCATTCTATAGATTGCCAAGTCTGCCAGACCAGCAGGGCGCTCGTCAACCGAGCCGCCTTCAGCAAACACACCCAATGCTTTACCTGTGATACCCAGACCCGCCGCTTGTTGAACCATTGATGGGGGTTGCTGATACATTGTGGAAGATAGTTGCGACATAGGCAAACCACGGATCATGTCAGACATGAAGCCCATCTGCTTGTACGGGTAGTTCTGATAGTTCAGGAAGTCTTGGTACTCTGTGTTTAAAGCGTTCTGAACTTGCTGTTGTTGCTGAGTACCAAAACGATTTTGAACATCTAAAAGGCCAAGGTTCTGGCCGTACTGTGTCTGACCAATATCAGCCAAACTCTTAGCGCCTGTCATGGCTGTCTGCAAACCTTGAAGCCCTAGCCCTGCACCAAACTGTTGCTGTTGAGCGTTGAGTTGCTGTCCCGCTAGGTTTTGAGCCTGCGATTGGTTGAACTGTTGCATCGCTTGTTGATAAGCGTCTTGCAGTCCTTTGGCTTGGATGTCGCCCTTTTGACGCATCAAAGAAGCGTTGAGTTGGTTATTGGCAAGAAGATTACCGCTACCACCAAAAGCACCTGAGCGAGCGGCTTGAGCATTTTGTGTCTGCCTAGCGATGTCGCCTTGTCTCTGTGCGTCGGCCTGCTGTCGAGCAACAACCGTGTCCATGTACGGAGACATGTACTGGCCAACTGAGCCCGTGCCGGGCTGGAACTTACCTTGTGCGTCGTATCCGGGCAGTGTGTTTGTTCCCGTGAATTGCTGTATCTGGTATGGGTTAAACGTGTACTGCGTGTTGAGAGCGCCAAGACCTGCCATACCCGCCATAGCGGTAGCATCACCCAATTGTGGAGCGGTCTGCATCAACCCTGCATTTTCGAATGCCTGCTGTTGCAGTGGCGTGAACTGCGCTTGACGATCACGCATGTACTGCTGGTACGGGTTTTCCTCAAGATCAGTGTAAAGCTCTGCCGTACCTAGCAGTTTTCTTGCAAAGGGAGCAATGTCCTCTGCAAAGCCTATACTAGATTCTTGATACTGTGTTGGTTTTACTGCGGCTGTAGCCATGATCTATTCCTTAAGCGGGAAGATATTTGTCAGCGCGGCTATTGGCCGCTACTTTGTTTTTGCCTGTGGTCTTACCGCGTGCACGTTGTACACGATCCATCATGGCGTAGAGTTTCTTAGCGCCTGCATCTGTAGAGCCGTTACCCAACTCAGACACGATACGCGCAGGTATCACGAACTCACCATCAGCAAGTCGTGCGGGTTGTTGTTTACGGCCAATGGTTGCAGGGATGCTGTCAGACACGCCATCACCGGGGCCTCGAAGAAGCCTGCCGCCATCAGAATAAGAGCCCAGAGAACCTAGCCCGCCGCCCATAGCGTAGCCAATCATGCCGCCATTTTTAGCACCTGAACCGGGGGAGCCGTCACTACCGGGAGCATTGCCAGTAGCACTTGCTGCTGCCGCAGCAGCACTGTCCGCAGCCGAAGCCGCAGCCGCCGCAGCAGCCGCAGGACTCATGGTGCTCATGTTTACATCACTAATATTTGGATTTGCAAGCCCGGGAGTAAATCCAGAAATACTGTTTGGATTACCCCCACCAGAAGGGCCTGTTGGCCCGTCTCCACCACCGCCTGCACCAGCCGCACTAGCCAAAGCCAAAGCAGTTGTGTAGCCTTCGTAATCGCCCATAAACTTGCGGCCTTCGGCTTTGCCGTATCTAAGCCAGTGCTCGTACGCAGATGTAAAGTTAGATTTACCTGACTTTAGCTCAGCCGCAACATCAGGGTTGGCCGCAAGGTACTCGGCTTCGTTAAAGTAAGTCTGCGGCTGGCCGGGGATTCCTGTAACTAATTTTGTTTCAGTTGTTTTAACTACGGGTTTTCCAATCTTTCTACCCATCACAGCTTCGTCATACCGCTGCGATACGGGTCTATTTCGTGTTTCTGCTTTGCGCTGGGTTAGATTTTTGCCCTTGCCCATCAGGAAGTTGTATGCGTCCAGCGAGTCATCCGTCATTGTGTTGTATGCAGCGGCATGCTCAGCCGCAGTTTTAACTACGGGAGATGTGTATCCCAAGCTGCCGCCACCTTTGGTGTACGCGTCCCGTACTTCACCCATGCCGGAGAAACCGCCATACGGACGATACGGAATATTTGGATGCACAGTCACTGTGCCGTCTTTGTTGGTCGTAATGTCGCCGGGGTTTGTGGCGTTGCCGTAGAAGCCTCCGGGGATCACGCTTGTAAATGGTGTCGGCGTAACGGTTGTTACTCCTGTGCCTGTACCTGTGCCGCCTGTAACTACACCTGTACCGTCTGTATCTGTGATTACAGTTTTTTTATCGTCTTCTTTTTTCTTTGCCGTAAACAAATCGCCAAACTTTTTACCGGTTGCTGCTTCGACGTCTTTTAAACTAAGTTTTGCGCGTTCTAATTCTGCAAGCGCGGCATTCTGCGCTTCGGCTACAGTCATTTTTCCAGAGTTAATTAAATTTTGTAAGCCAGATGCGCCGTAGTTAATATTGCCGTACAAACCTTCTAAACCGCCTTGGTCACCGGGCAAAGCACCGGCGGTGTATCCAATTTGATTGTAGAAATCAACAGGTTTTCCAGTACTTGCATCAACAATACCGCCTGTATATCCCTTGTCATCTATGGCGTGCGTTAAGGCGTACTGAGCGCCTTGGGACAACCCCGCGTTCTGCATAGCAGTAGCTAGTGATTGGTCTTTTAAACCAACTGCACCGGTAGCTTTTAGAAACTCAGAAGAGTCTGTGGTTGGTGTAAGTAGTGTATTTACAAAACGTTTTTCGTAGTCAGCTTGCTGGTTTTGTGTACCGGTAGCACGAGCAATGTCGGCAGCGCTAACGCCAAAAGTCTGCATGTCCTGAGCAATTTTTGCATCGCTAAGACCGGGAGTTTGGAAGTATTTAAAGATGTCGGCGTCACTTACCAGACTGCCTTGGTTACCGGCGTATCCGGGTATATCGCCACCGCCAGCCAAAGCCACAATGCCGCCACCGGCCATAGGAGTTGGTTGTTGCTGTTGTTGCGGGGGCTGGTTTAAAGAACCTATGCCAATGTCGTATGGGTTTGGGTTCTGTTGGTAGAACAAATCACGCTGGCCTTTAAATGTTTTGTCTCCAAAATCACTGGTTTTGACAACCGGCATCTCGCGCATGCCGTACAGAGGGTCTGGCCTGCCCGTATCTGGATTGATGTTAAAAGCCATCTGGCGAATACGACCAGTGTCTTTTGGATCAGGTAGTTTTGTGGTTGTGGGCACCATCAAGCCTGCGGCAATTGGTGCGGCGGCGTAAGCTAAGTTACCAAGGTTTTGTTTGGCAAACGCCATTGGGTTTGCGGCTGCGGCTTTAGCCCCCGCACTCAATACGTCAGGTTTAGCTAAATTAAAGTTTGAAGGGTTAATCTGCTCAATAGGCGGAACAGACACGGCACTACCAGCCGTAGCACCAGAAGAACTTAAGCCCCCCACAAGGTTTTCCGCACCAACTGGAGCACCACCAGAAACCATCGCATTACCGCCAGCCGTCATAAAGCTCTCGCCCAGACCCGCTCCACCATACGCACCCAATCCGGCCATGAGGCCGCGAGACAAACTGCCGGTAGCTAAAGTTGTAATACCTCCTGTGGCAACCCCAGCCATCATGGAAGACATGCCCAATCCAGCAGGGCCTAAGAACGCGCCAAGGGCGATAGGGGCAACCGCTTTGAACAGGTCAGACAAAAGCCCGGCTTCGGGTAAACCCGTAACAGGATTGATGGTCAGCGTCGTGCCATTAGCTTGGGCAAATCTTTGTAGATTCCGGACTTCATCCGGCGTCATGTGTACAAGCAGTGAATCGTCACCGCGGCCTTGCGATGCTACTTGTTCGGCAAACTTATGTAGGCTCATTTTTGCCTCTCAAAATGGGGGTTGTTTGATAATATCATGCTGGGAGCGCAGACACAAATGAAAGTGTAGCTACGACGGATTGCGTAGAAGGCTTAGTTGGCGTGCCGGAAGCGGCAAGGTGCTGGATAGTTACAGCAACGTTAGGCACAGACCAGTAAATCTCAACGTGGTCACCTGCTGCCATATTTAAAAAATAGTTCCAGCCAACAATTGCGTGCCCGTCCGTGCCAGCGTGTCTGTTTGGGATAGACACAAAACCTGTTGAGCCTGTAATGTCTTCGCCGTTTTGACGTAGCCAGATGTAGACATCTTGGAAGGCTGTGTCTGTGTTTCTAAACTGAGCGCTGAACTGCAGGTTGTATATACCAGCGTACTCCACAGTAATTTCAGAGTTGACGATCCTTACGCTATCGGCAAAGTCAGTGGTATTAAACGTCATCAACGTTGCGGTGTTGGCTACAGCCGTCTGGTCTTGATCGCTAGAAAACGCCCCGTATGGATTCGACACGTACTTACCACCAGTTGGGCCAAACAGTTCTGCAAACGCGTTTTGTAGTTGGTTAAAGTACAGACGCAGAACGTTCGTAAACTGATCTTGATACCTGCGCTCGTACTGATCCGTGCCCAGTGGTAAATTGGGTGGTGCGGGGGTAATGATCCTGTTCTTGGATGTCATCAGCGCCTGCCGTCAGGACGAATATCTATACGTGGTGCGCCCAACTGCCAGACTGTGTTAATCTGGTTAGAGCTAATCTTAAAGATCATCTGGCGACCGCGCATGCGGGTAAAGATCATGCCGGTAAACTGCTCGGTAATCACGTATGTACTACTTTTTGCTACAGGTTGCGATGCCGTGCTTGTTACGCCAGAGCCAGAATTTGCCAAGCCGTAGAGCGTCATGGCCACCGAAGGTGTAGCACCGGTAGGGGAGTTCTCGGCGTTCTCAAAAGTCAGATCAGGAAGGACGCGCCACACAAAACCAAAATTATGTCCGTCGCCAATGTCAAACTCTGAGGATGAAATGTAGGCATCAATAGCGGTAGTTGTTCCTGTTTCATTGTTGTTCAGCCCATTCTCGTGATACACCAAGTTGTTGCTGTACGTAGCTGCCAAGGGGTAGTCAAGCAAACCAGAATCCAGCCACGCGGTTCGTGCCATCGTGCCGTAGTACCAGATTTTTTCTAGGTAGTTGTAGATTACGTAACGATCAATGGTAAATGAATTGGCAGAGCAATAGAACCACCAGACTTCATTGAAGCCTTCGTTTGTACCCGCAAACACCTGCGCGGCTTGGGACTGATTAAAGTCCCCAAATATGTGACGACGCAGGTCACAGTTAAGCGTTTGCACACGGCCATCGTAGGAGTAGAACTTGTCCACGCCCATCCAGTACACAATACCGGAAGCAATTACAGCGGCGTTGGGGCCTTGAATTGAAATGTTGTCGCCCAGCAGTTGGGGTGCCCAGACATAAGGGGGGCCAAGGTATTGCAGTGAATACACAGACGAGTCGGTAAACACCAGCACCTCTTGACGGGTCTGGACTGTAGCCACAATTTCAGAGCCGTGAGACACCCGCACAAAACCTGCTTGGTTAGTGGGGTCAGGCGTCCAATTGTAGATGTCATCTTGCGCTGACCAGCGAATTAGCATGGGGTCAAGCGTTGCACTGCCGTAGTCGTTGCAGCCAAACACAATAATAAAACGAGAAGAGTCCGACACAATTATGCTGTTCTGAACAGTCGGCACGTCAACAATAGTGGACACCGAACCCGTGCCTGAAGAAGTTGTATTAACTGCCGCCCCTGCGCTGTCTAGTAATTTAAACGTCAAACCGTTTACTTCAAACACATAGTACGTAACACCTGCTGTAATACCCGTTGGTAACGAGCCGCCAGAGAATTTAAGCGCCGCGCCTTCGGTATAAAGAACTGTTGATGTTACGACAGTAGGAGATGCGTTGGTAAACGACACCGTGCCACCAAGGGAGTTGAGCAATACACCGCGGGTAGATAGCCCAGACGTTGCGTCCCAGTAGTACAAGCCACCACCACGGGGGCCAAAGACCAAGTCTTCGCCGTAGTTAATCTGGCTCCAAAGCTGTAAGCCTGTGGTAGACGTAGCGCCATAACCCCATGTACCAACTGTTGAAGGTGGCGCAAATGTAGGAGGTGTGCCCCATGAACTTGCGCCCCAGCCCGTCAAAGGTACAGCATACGCAGGGCCAGCATTAAGTTGATACGCTGCAACAACAGCCGAGCCACCCGTTGCCCCTGCCGCAACCACAGATGATGTTGTGATTGTGTAGGAGTTGGCATTAACAAGCGTGATCTGGAACTCTGCATTTAGAACAGATGCGTACGTACCCGTAACGCCACTGAAAGTAACAAAAGAGCCGTCAGTTGCACCGTGTGCTGTAGCCGCCACTGTGACTGTGGTTGTGCCGTTGCCCGTGAAAGGGTCTGTTCCAAGCGTAGTGGTTACGCGGATAGGCGTGATGTCAAAGTACGCACCACCGTTTTGAATGTAGAACTTTGTATTAGTTCCAACGCCTACTAGGTTGAGGTTGCCAAGCGTTGTCCAGTTCCAAAGCGAACGGCAAGTGCCGTTAAATGTGTTTGAGGAGATGCGTTGCCAGCCGCCTAAAATCTCGGGGTTGCCTTGACGGAAGCGAATTTTGTCGCAGTCATACCATCCACCCTCGGTGGTGTAGCGGGTGTTTTCTTTGTTGACCCCCGGCTTGAACAGTATTTTTTGTAATGGCATCGGCAGTCCTAGGATAGAAACAAGGCGCGTTCAGCGTCCCTGCGCTTTTTTAGCCCTAGTAGTATTTTGCCACCAGCCATGCAATACAGCAAGAGGGCATCGGCTGCGCCTTCCCAGTCGCCACGGTTTATTTTCATCCGAATAGAAGAACGCTGAAAAGCCCCCACTCCGGCGTTGAAGGCAAAGCTGACACACGCATCGAAAGCCCCTTGACGACCAGATAAAGCGGGAGCAAGTCTAAGAACACCACGTTCAGTAGGGCCGACATCATCTGCGAATAGTTTCTCGATCTCTTCTTTAGTCCAGACACGGTTGTCCTCCGGCTTCAGTGGGTACTCGCTACGCAACAGTCCAGTGTAACCCTCTTTCCTGACCACGGGCAGCTTGATCTGTTCTTGATACAGTACATGGCCGTACCCAATTGTCCAAATGTGGGCTGGGCACAGGTATGGCTTATTCCTATACCCCTCCCACTGGTGCATCAACTTAGCGCCAGCTTCGCCTAGTTTCATTTTTTGCTCCAGCTTCTTGAGCCAAACCAGAACCCTATGATGCCTCCAAGCATTGCCATCTCATCCGTGGAGAAGATGATGTCGGACAGGCGGATCAGGTCTTCTATGCTCATCACCAGACTTGGGCGGCTGTAAACGTAGTAGGCAATCCAAGCGTTAATTGCACAAAGTTCCAACACAAAGATGTAAGTCACCATCGGGCGAACCGTACCGACAAAGTTGACTACCCAGCGGCTGGCTTCTTCCATGATCTTCTTGTCGTGGTCATAGGCCGCAACAGTCATTTCTGCGTCTGTCTGCATGGCAATCTGGTCAGTGCGAATCTCTTCCATGCGCTCTTGGGCGGCAAAGCCTTGAGCCATCATCTGTAGCTGTAGTTCTACTTGGACACGGGCAAGCGCCAACTCATGCTTTTGGTCAGCCTTGTTTTGGAAAAAGTCTAGTAGTTTAGGCAAGCCTGATATAAGCAAGCCGCCAAGGGTTGAGAATAGAGATAGCATTACAGTCCAATCATTCCAAGTAGTTTATCGACAATTTTCCCCGCCAACTCATCTGGCAGGAAGCGGAGCAGTCCAAGCACCCACCACGCAATACACAGCCTGACAAAAACTTTGAGGAAGAGGTCAAACTGTTTTTGGTATTCATTCACCGCCCACACCTGTTGGTAGCGCATAGTTCGTTAATTTGTGTAAGCCCCCAGCCAACAGCACCAACAAACATCACAATAATCACAATGGCAATTGCCCACTCCATCTGTTCGGCCTCGGCCTCTTTACGCCTTTTTTCTTCAGCGTGTAAAGCCGCCATCTCTTTGGCATCATCCCTGTCCAGTTCAGCTTGACGGGCTTTAGCCGCATTCCACACGTCTATGCGCCCAGCTTGCATAAACAACATTTTTAACTGCTCTTCAAACCGCTTGGCTTCATCCAAAGCCATCTCAATTTGTAACGCTACACCAAGGTTAGACTTGCCACCCGTACGCTTGGCGTGAAGCATGGCCTTGGTAGCGGTTGACTTGGCATCAAAAAGCTTGGCTATTGACGGCGTTAGACCTGCCAGATCACTAGCGACTTTACTAGCTTTTTTAACGACACTGATTGCAGTTTGCAATCCTTCTAGCGCCGTAATTGGATCAATCATTTCAATTCAAAACTTAAATTTGCATGACGAGGGTACTGTACAACGCGCTCCCCTTCAGGACACTTGTACTTGATCGTCGCCAGCAAAGTGGCTTTGCCGCTGGTAACCTTTTCCTTGCCAACCATCGTAAGTTCATAGGTAAATGTGTCAATCTCTGGCCCGGCTGGGCCACTGAACTTACTTGCGGTAGTGGTTGCCTCATGCACCATACCAGCCGCATCACGAATGCTTGGCGTGAAACTCTCAACAGAACAATCGTCCCGCTTCTTGATCCGCGCAACGGTCACATTTATTGGCTTACCAGCTTCTGCCACAATCTTAAAGTTCTCAGGCGACCATTCAATGATTGCGCGGTCAAACCAACCAAACTTATCGGCAAGCGTGTAACTACCGCCTAAAGCGGCAACGGTAGCGGCAACGGCTCCAATCGCTTTGGTAATGTCAATCATTTCATCCCCAAATCCACACAAGGGTAAACGTTCCCCAGACTATAAAAATAGTCACAAAGGCCGCAACGATAAACGCTTCAGCCCAGTCCCGCATGGTTACTCCGGTGCAGGCTCTTTTGGAAGTTGTGCTTCTGCCTGACCCTTGATGTTCATCAAGAGGGGGTATGCGTTGCTCTTAGTTGGCAGGTCGCCAAGCACTTGCAATATGGCAGATACTTCTTCCAAAGAAAGCTTCAAGTTAATTTCCATCAGGCGCTCCAAGGCAGTGGTGGGGTCTGCACAGTTGGCGCAATTTGTTGTTGAATCTGTTGCTCAACAGCCGCTTCAGTTGCCGCTTTATCAACACCATTGGCATAAATCCAGCCAAGAACTTGGTCTTGAGTCAGATTGGCGTAGGGTGTAAAAGAGCCAGATGGCGCAGGCACTGAGCAGGTCGAGTACACACTGCCGTACGTGTCAGCAAAAACACCAGCGCAAGTCCAGTGCACCGTGAAGACGACATTGTTGTTGCCGCCTTCTTGCGTGTAGCAGTCCATTGCTGTAACTGTCCAAGTAATCGTAGTCATGTTAGTCCTTTAAGGTTGTGTAGGCCAAGTGATTGTCCAAGGGAATCCAGTCTGCGCAGGTACATCACGCAAAGCTTGGCGGTATGTTGCCCATGCAGTTTTATCTGCGGTGCTGTCGGCAATCTGTGTCCAGTCGCAGTCTTTGAGCATTTCAGTACGTGATCTGCGTACGTTTGCGGCTTGCTCTGCGTCTTTCATTGCCTTGTATGCAGTCTCTTGTTCAGCGGCTGTTTGGGCTGGCTCGGTTTCTGTGGCTTCGCGGTCTGTGAAGATAGGGCCAAGCACGTACTTTGTGTACCACTTGCCGTCTAACTGCTCCACGCCTTGGCGCATTGAGTATTGGTATACCGTACCGCCTGTGGCTTGTGGCCCTTCAAGCACAACATCTGCGCCATGTGCGTCTAACCATTCTTCGGTTTGGGGCGCGACTGTAATTAACTCGGAGGGGTTTTGGGTAAGCAATAGCTCACGGAACTCGTTCCAAAACATTACTGCGCCTGTTGATCTAACTCTGATTTCCATGATGATTCCTTATGCGATAGCCAAGAAGATAAATGAGCCACCATTTGCATTGATGGCAGATGGCGCAGTTGAACTAATCTCAAACCCTGCGCTGTAGGTGTCAATGTAATCTGTGTTGGTAACTTCAGCGGCTGTGCTGTTTAAGAGCAAATAAGGGTCATTGCCTGCAATAATCCCACGGGCAGTATCCCATACATACCAAGCACCAGTAGAGTCAGTACGCTTGATTAAAACAAACCTTGCCCCTGCTGTAAAGCCACAATCAATTTGTTTTGTAGTGCCTGTGCCTGTGTATGAGCCTACTTTGGAAACACCAGCGCAAGTTGCAAATAGGTAGGCGACATAGGTTGAGCCACTTCCATTTAACTGTTGAGTAGTTCCTAAAGTAAAAACAGATGCTGTTGGTGCTGTGTCATTCCAAAAAGGAGTTCCATAACCTACGGCAAATTCGTCACTAGAATTAAGATAAGCCCCCTGTGTAGCCCCCCTTGGGGCGGCATAGACAGGCCATGCATAATTAACTCCACTGTTGCTTCTGCTTTTAATAATTATCAACTCAGGTGCAACTCCTAAGTTATGACTTACAGTCCTTGTAACTCCTGTGCCTGTATAACAAACAACCTCAAAAAACTGAGGCGCTCGGCTGAAATTAAGTGACCATGTGCGACTACCATAGTTCTGGTAACCCGTATTGTTGTATCTTATTGGATAAGTGAGTCCTGTATTTTCAGCGTCAGTGCCGCTTGTTCGTAACCCAGCACCAGAATTATCGCTTGTGGTAGAAACTTTTATTCGCCGGGTAAACATATTCCAGTTGTTGGTGGAATTGGTTGAAGCGCGATATCCACCAATTTGCAAATCAATTGGGAAATTGGTTGTGCCAATAGTAGCGTCACTAGCCGCAGTCACCAAAGGCGCAAACACGCTAGTGCCTACAGTTGGCACTTTCATTGGAGCACGGCGAATTGCAATATAGATGAACGTATTACCAACCGAACCTACATTAAGCTGAAACCCAGTTGGCGAAGGGAATTGAGAATTACCTCCTGCGGCATTGGATTCTGCGGCAGTAGTGTTTGGAGCAAGTACAAGGTTTTCTAGTTGGCAAAAGCCACGATTAACATCTACTATAGACCAATCTGCCGCACCACCAGAAGATCTTTTGTACAACAACCATTGTGGCTCGTACCCTAAATCTGTTACTAAGCCAGTAGAATTCCCACCGACGTTAACCGTGGTAAATGAGCCACAAGTAATTACATTGTCAGAACCAGTGGGGCCAAAGCCTCCTGCGTTGTGGGCGTAAATGTAGGCCACATAAGTGTCGCCGTTGGCATTGCTGTCAGAGCCACCCGTAACGCTAAAAGATGTTGATGTAACGCTGGAAATGTTATTGCCGTAGTCAGCAGATGCTACGGTACTGTTTAGAATCAAAGTTGCCGATGACCCAACACTTCGGTGATAGACAACCCAATCAGAAGTTCTTGTTGTGCTTTTAATGATGATGCACCCGGGGGTGCTTCCAAGATTATGGCTAACGGATCTTCCACTTACGCCATTCCCCGTATAAGTCACAATATCAAAGAACTTTGGTTGCTTGCGGAATGTCCATGCAACGTATGCGCCCCCTGATGAAAAACTACTATTTGTCTCTCCACTCCCTGTCCCAAGAGTAAAGCCGTTAGAGTTAAAGCTGGAAATGTAATTATCAGCCCCAGCTTGTGCGCCAGTTGTGTTAGAGGTTAAAAACTTTGTTCCGCCTCTCGCGGTGTCAATCAACCAGTGGTTATCCCCTGTCAATCGTCTTCCAAAATAAACCAACCCACCTTTAGTGGCTAAGTCAATACCGTTGGGGATAGCCTGTGTAGAGCCGTTGCCTGCGTAAAGCCACGATGAAAACACTTCTTCAACATAGATAGGCGTGTAAGCCGTTGTGCCGTAGAAGTTCTGAACACTGATCTGACCGCTACTTGGCACAGCACCATACGTGCCTGTCGTACCCGCAGGAACCAAGCCACCACCTGCGTAGTATTCATTCAACGCAATCGGGTTCGTGCCACCAAACTCAGTTTGGATGTCTGTGAATGTAACTGGGCCAGATGATGGGATTGTCATTATTTGGACTCCAATGCCTCTACACGTTTAGTCAACTCAACCAATGCGGCAAATGCCAGTGCGCCAAGTTTCTCGTAGTCAACAGCCAATGAGCCATCTTCACGGGTACGCACAGCGATTGGGAATACTTTCTGTACATCTTGGGCAACCACACCGAAGTCAGCTTTCTGTACAAAGTAGCCATCAGCACCGCCCTTGGACTCAATGTAGTCGTCTTTCCAATCAAACAACTTACCACCAATAGCGTTCACTGTAGCCAAAGCATCAGGAATGTCACGCACGTTTTCTTTGAACTTGATGTCGGAAGAGTAGTACGCAGTGATGTTGCCTGTTGCATAGATTGCACCAGCCCCGGGGTTTGCTGTTGTGCCTACTGAGAAACCGCCATCAGAAGAAACTCTGGCTTTTTCTCCATTAGCCGCGCCATTAAACCTAGTGTGAATTGCAAAGTAACTTCCGTAGTTACCATCGGTTGCGTTTTCTTTACCAATTGACCAGCCACCCATACCCGCATAATCACCAGCAGTATTGTATTTAAGCGCAACCATTGTTCCGCTCATTGGCGTTGCGTTATATGCGCCCGTGCTGTTTAATTGCTGGTTAAACTTAATGCTTCCATCGGTTGTTCCAGCACCTTGAACATGAAGCGTTGTGTTCATGCTTGTTACGCCCACACCCAAATTCCCAGACGCATCTAGCGTCATTGCTTGGGTAAAGGAGATAGCGTTTCCTGCTGTGCCTGATGGGGCATTGAACCACTTATGAGTATTACGGGCTATTTCGTATCGTCCCGCTTCTTGTGAAGCAATGTATACCCAGTTTGTATTGTCATTGTAACAATTGACAAAATTGTGTAATACATAGTTATTTGTCTGAGATGCAACACCCGCCAAAACGCTTGTCGTTCCTGCTTGAAATGCTTTGTATGTGTTTCCCCAAGCACTCGGTGTAACACCAAGACCTAGATTGCCTGCGCTGTCGAGGCGCATACGCTCTGTTCCAGAGCCACCAGTAAAGAACGTAATGGATTTGCTTGTTTCAGCAATAATTGCCATATCTGTTGCAGAAGTGCCAAGCCAATTACCGCTTGTTCCAACATAGCCGTTAATAGTTCCAGAACCATAAAACCCGATTTGCGCACCACCGCTTTGGTTACTGTCAAACTTGGCAACAATTGCGCCTGCTGTTGAATACACATTAAGTTTTGCACTAGGCGAACTCGTCCCAATACCCAGACCTGTCGAGGTTAGGCGCATTTGTTCGGCGTTTGCATTAAGGCTAAAAACAAAATCGCCCGTGTACTTTATGTTTCCGTGATTTGGAACTGCGGTATACCCAAAATTTATTTGAGACAGGGTTCCGTTACCGTCACTGTTGTTCAAATTTAATGTTGATGTAACACCAGCGCCTGTTTGAAGTTTTAGATTATTAGTCCCATCAAAAGTAAGCGCAGAGCCAGTAGCCAATGCACTAGAACTTGAGGCGTAAACTACACCGCCTGATGTGAATGATGTTAAGTTTGTTCCACCGCTAGATGTACCCAATGTGCCAGCCAATGTGACTGCGCCTGTTGTAGCCGTAGATGGGGTTAAGCCGCTTAGTGACGTTTGGAAAGATGTAACGCCAGTAGCCACGGTTGAAGAAACTTTTACAATGTTAGTGCCGTTGTAATACACGTATGCACTCTCGCCCACAGCAACAGTGACGCCTGATCCACCGTATGCAGTGAAGCTTACAGACCCGCCCGTTGCAGCGTTGACCACCACGTATGTCTTACTGTATGGGGCTGAACCTGCCGAGCCAAACGTCACAACTTTAGTTGTGGTCAGCGTACCCGTAACCCGCACGATGGCGAACTGAGCCGTAACCGTACCCGCGCCTGTCAAGCTAGATACGATGTTGGAAGCCGAGGCATCGCCTGTTGTATTGGCCAGAGTTACCGCGCCATCATTTGTCAGCGTCAGTGTGGCTGCAATAGCAATGTTGGTGTACTGCGTAATACCGTTGTTAACGGTATCGCCCCATGTGCCGGAAAGCTCGCCCTGTACTGGAAGAGCTAAACCTAGTTGTCCCGTTGCGCCTGTAGTCATTTGTTGACTCCTAAGTAGAAATTACCGTCCAGCCCGAAGACTGCGTATTGTTTATATTCTGCCAGTTTGCGTTCTCGCTGTCATCAATTAACGACCAATAAAACACGCCAAAACTGCCAACATTACCCATTGCTTGACTGCCTGTAATAGCAATCAACCTTGCGCCAATCGACACCGTGCCAACAGCGCCCGCTGCAGATACACCCGACAATTCGAGCGATCTAACAGGAACATCATCACCCACTAGTCCAGAGCCAGACACGCCAGTCAGCGCAACTGTAACACCCGCACTAGCAGTACCAACCGAGCCAGTGGCCTCAAGGCCATCAAGCACAAACTTGCGTGTAATAACACCAACTTCACCAGTAGCCTCAACACCCGTCAGTGCAACAGCAACTGTACCAACCGAAACAGAGCCAACATCGCCACTTGCCGCAATACCAGACAAAGCCAGAGCAATATCCGGAGTCTGTGTACCAACTGCGCCTGTGGCTTGAACACCTGTCAACGCTACCGATATAGTGCCAACTGCAACACTGCCAACAGAGCCTGTGCCCTCTACACCTGTTAAGTCAAGTGAAAGACTAGGCTCAACTGTGCCAACTGCACCAATACCCAGAACACCCGTCTCATCATCTGTAGTTGATACTACAGTAGTACCAACTTCACCCGTAGCAGAGACACCCGTCAGTGCAACAGATGCCGATTGAACAACAGAGCCAACCGCACCAGAAGCAGAGGCCCCTGTTATGGGTACTTCATAAACAAACTCAACACCAACCGTACCAACCGCGCCAGAGGCTTGAACCCCTGTTAACGCTAAAGATCGCTCGGCTACAGTTGCAGTCCCAACCGCCCCCGATGCGGAAACCCCCGTTAGGGCTACAGTAACGCTAACACCCGCAGAGCCTACAGAGCCAGACGCAACAACACCGGAGATTTCAGATTGCTGACCTCCCCAAGTATTACTGCCCCACGCCCCTGCGCCCCATGCGGTTGTCATTTACTGCCCTCCTAGACAGGAGGATCAGGTTGTTGCCAAACGGATCAGAGCAGTAGATGTTGTGTTAGCAGGCATTGTCAGCGTAAACGTACCGGCAGTCACGGTCTGTGAACCAAAGGTATGAACGCTAACAGCCTTGTTAGAAGCCGATGAGTTGTAAATCAACACAGTATCAAATGCCGTAGTCAATGTTACGTTTGTGTATGTCAAACTAGCACTGGGAGTCCAATAGGCAGTGCCCGCCGTAGTAGAAGTGTTTGTAGCCAAAGGCGATGTGCCGTTTGTTACTGTTACGCCCCCAGCTACGTAATTTGTACCTGACACTTCGGGAATTGTATTAACCGTTGTTGCATAAGCAGTTACGCTGGCGCACAAAGTTGTACTTGAAGAAGTGTTAGCAGTGGCAACAAAAAGCGCGGCTTTGAAAGTGTTGCCTGTACCGGTCGTGAAATTATGCACGCCTTCTAGAATTTCTTCCATGAATGATGTACACATTGCTTGAGTATTTGCCATGATGAGGCTCCTTTAAAAAATTAACCGAAAGATGCGGCTTCGACTTTCAGCCCCACCGATTTCTTCAATTGAACGTGCACCGAACGGTGGACAAGTTCACCATCCAACCAATACTCCACCCATGTGGTTGACTCGTTGTCATTATCTAATGAACCTTCTCGCTTTTCAAGCAAGGAATCGTCCATGTCGCCTTTGGTTGTCGTAACAATCAATTTGAACTCCTAATCAATGAAGTGGTTGGGCCGTTGGTTGGCATGGTAATGGTGAACGTGGTTGTAGAAGTTTTGTCTGAACCAAAATCCAACACGGCTACAGACTTGTTACCCTGTGTGACGTTGTAAATCAAAGCACACCTAGCTGTGATTGCGCCTGTCCACGAGATGTTTGGGAAGCCCACGTAAGCTGTGTATCCAGACGTGCCTATTGTGATGGGAGTTAGCTGTGCCCCACCAGCGACGTAAGTGCCCGTGTTGGCCACTTCATCAGTTGAACTGTACACAGTTGTGTCTTCATTCAAATTAGCGTTAGCCGTATACAAGGCAATCTTGATAACGTCGGTCGTCAGGTCATGAATACCTTGATACAACTGCGCCTTAAAGCTAGTGGTTTGAGTTTGGACAATCGCCATATCAAGTTACTTTCTGACGGAACTGACCAGAACGATAAGCGTCTTGACGCTCCATACCATCGCCCAAACGTTTTGCAAGTGCTAATGCTTCCATGAACTTCTGGTTGTACAGCGCCATCATGTCCTGCTCACCCTTCATGTAGGTGTAAGCCTCAACCAAAGAGCCATACAAAAGCACAGAATCAAAGTTATCACCAAGCCATGTAGTTGAAGCGGTGACAATCGACTGGGGGTAATAGTAGTAATGCAACTCAACGGTGTAGTTGGCATCTGGCTTTGGCCCCAGAATGAACGTCAACTCAGTTGTGATTGTGCTACCGCTGACTGTTGGGCCAAACAAAGCGTAATACCTTGGCAAACCTACATCGCTAGCGCTTGGATACGCTTGACGAATAAAGTTAACGTCTTTGTTTAACAGGTACTCGTAGTTGCCAGTAGCGTCAATGACCGCCAACGAATACGTAGCCAAATAATCGTCTGGTGCAGACAGGTACGTACTTGTGGTGGACACCACGCCCGTCATGTTCTTACGAATAGACGGAAACTGAACGCTGTTGTAAATACGCTGCTCAGCTTGCTGAACGAACACGGGAATATTAGCCACGAAATCTGCTTCCGTGTTCTCCGTATACGCTTGAATAGCAGCGCTGAGTGCGGTGTAATTCATGCCATTGGGCCTCTGGCAATCGTGCCTTTGGTTGCCGCACCGTTACCACGGGTGACAATACCGGATGTCTTAGTGGTTTCGTTACCAGCGTTTTTGCTGATGTTGCCAATAGACATATTCACGGTATCGGCTTTACTGCGGTTTGGAGGTGTGCCGGGGTTTATAGAGGCGGGTTGATTGTTAATCTTGGCCATGTTATTTCCCCTGATTCTTAACTTTGGCCATACCGCGACCATACTGCATCATCATCTCATTGGTCTTACCGCCCTTGGCAAGCTTTGTAGGCGTTTTGCCGGGGTGCATATTTTTCTCGTGCTTACCGACAGCAGATTTAATCATCTTCATGTCTTGTGTCTTGTCTTTCATAACTAACTCCTAAGTAACTGTTACTGTAACTGTACCAACAAATGTCGTTGCCACCAAGTAGTTTGGTGTCAACGCCGCATCAAAATTACTCGACCCACCTACCGGTGCCCACCCCCACTGAACATCCCGCGAACCGCCAGTCAAATTGCCACTAGCGTTTGTGCCTGCCGTAACGTACGTTGTGTCTTTACGTGGGTTACGCACTGCCTGCGGATCATCCACTGGATACATACCCAACTGCAACTGCGGCTGATCGGGATCCCAACACGTATCACACACCATCAAATTGTAAAGCTTTGTCTTGATAACTTCTTGTCTCAGAGCCGTCAATTTGTACTGTTGGCCACACCTATCGCACATGGCGATACTGTTCTTACCAGAAGCAAACCGATTGCCCATTTACGTACCGCTACCAATAAACATTTGCCTCGGAACAAAACGAACCGAAGCCTTCTCACGATCTTCATCAGCGGCAAGTTGCCAAGCTTCGTCATATTGTTGCTTTAAGACCGGCAAGCGCTCAGCGCCATTCTCAATCTTAAGAGCCAAATAGTAAGCAAGACCGGCCACCATACAGGGCAAAAAGCGGAAAGGCACATCCATCGTGCGTACACCGCCACCAGCATCATCAATACGGCGCATGCGCCAGTAAACAAACTGATACGTTGTACTGTTGTCTGGTGTTGGCCAAACGGTTATAGAGGGCAAATTCTGTGTGTACACAGACACGCCGGTTGAATGTTGTACTGCGTTTGTGCCGTTCTGCCCACGGAAACAGTTGTTAAGTACGTTGCCAGAGATGTAGCCGTACTGGATAGTCTCGTTTTCAATTAACAAGAACCCCGTAGCAGGCAAGCCCGCAGTGGAAGTCAACGTGATTGTGGTGTCTGTGGCAGTGATTCCGCCGTTAAGCGTGGTACCAATAGAAGAAGTCTGGCCATCCAAACGCTGATACCACACCTGAATAGGTCGGGCTTGTTGCAGTTTGTTGGGGATTGTGGCGTAAGTAGAAACACTGATACGCGTGATGGTCAGGTCAGCCTGTGTGGACGCGCTACCCGCGCCCGTGCGAATCACATGCTCAAGTAGATCCACTGTATCTACAGGTAGGGCATAGGTGTTCAGACCCGGAGTCAGGTTAATTGTCCCCTGCTCAAACGTCCACATGTTGACGCCACGGTTTGCCCAATCCGCAAACATCAAGTTCAATGAACGACGGGCAGTACGTAAGTCGTAGCCCGTACGCAACTCCGAACCGGCGCGTTCAAACGCTTCCTCAACCAACTCAGTAAGGTCAAGGTTAAACGCTGCGGTTCCTGAAGTGGTCATCTAAAGCCTGCCGTTTTCTTTGCAATCGTTTTGGGTTGTGCTACGAATTGTTTTCCGGCTTTTTTGCCAGCACGTTTCGCACGCGTTGTCGCAGCGTACTCAGCAGGGCTGAGGCTTTTAATCGCAGCACTAGGAAGGTATCGCTCGCCCGTGTCAGAAGATTTTTTACCACTTTTGGTTCTCCATTTTTGGTCGCCCCAGTCCTTCAATGATTTTTGGGGCGCTTTCAATCTCGGTAACCCCCGCCTGCCGCCTTGTACTTCTTGGCAACAAGCTGTGCTTTACGAGCAGACCACTGACCTGCGCCAGTGCCGTGCGTAGCTGCGGCTTTTACTTGAGACACAATCTTCTTGCGAAGACTAGGCTTTGTGTAATTGCCAGCCGCATTTACTTTGCCGCCTTCAGCGTATTGCGTGAAGTCGGTGTCGTCCCGTCGGGCCTTCTTCTTACCCTTGGGCATTTTAGAAGGGGAGATGTCTCCCATACCGCGGCTGGCCATCATGGTTTAGCACATCTTCCCACGGGTCTTGCCTTTAACAGCAATACCGTCAGCGCGTGAAGAGGCAGAACCGCCGTTTTTCATGCCCATAGCAGAACGAATGCGCTCGTTAACAGAACGCTTATCGGTTGACCCACTACCGCTTCTAGCGCTCTCACGGGCTGCCTTGGCACGCTCTGATACAGACATTTTGGTCTTGTCAGAGGAGGCCATTTGTGACTCTTCAAAATCACGACGGCCACTTCTAATATTAGAGGCGTCAATAAGTTTAGGCTCAGGCTCGTCAAAGCCTCTTCTTACGGCTTTAGGCTTTGTTTTAGGCTTTGTTTTAGGCTCGGCTTTTGTCGTGTAAGAGGTGCCAGACTCGCCATATTCTTTGGCGTTAGGGTTCTTCAACCCCATGTCTTCGCGTTTATTCGCCTCTTCCAGCGCGTCTATTTCACCGCCATCGTCGTAACGTCGTTTCATGTCGACCCCTTAGCAGGCTTTGCCGCCCATGTTCATTTTAACCATCTTGCCTTTGGTTTTGCCTTTTTCAGCAATACCGTCTTTGCTAGGAGCCGCTGTCTTGACCTTGCCCATTGCCATACCGCCACCAGCCATTTTTTTAGCAGGAGCGCCTTTTTTCTTAGCCATCATTGCCATGAAGCCAGCATTCATTTTGGAAGCCATAGTATCACCACCTTTTGAAAATTTGCGGTCTTTGTCCGCAGTTGTAAACTCTTTGCCCACAGACTGCGGGACTCCTACTTTCTTGGCAAACTTTGGACTATTAGCCACCGCCGCCATGAAATTGTGTTGCTTCTTACTCGTGCTAGGCATCACTTGCCTCCTGAGTACCAATGCACGAGTTGAACTACCCCCGCCCCAACAGTACCACTTGCACCTGCCAACAGCATCAACATTCTCCAACCACCTTTGGCTTCAGACAATGTTTTATCAATAGCCGTCAGCGTTGCTTGCATGGTTTTCATGTTTTCCAACATCTTGTCCATGTCATCTTGCAAATGTCTAATGTCAGACGCATGCGTGGCTAACTCTCGGGCTGTCTGAATAGCATCTTCGG
>Ga0315909_10003157_pt1 | contig 20334 bp, 26 predicted proteins | sample LakEriMetagenome_11_FD_203527 | JGI IMG/M metagenome (GOLD analysis project Ga0315909, IMG submission 203527) | Freshwater fungal communities from buoy surface, Lake Erie, Ohio, United States - Buoy 2 MA125 | ecosystem: Environmental > Aquatic > Freshwater > Lake | place: USA: Lake Erie, Ohio... | reverse complement strand
GGGGGGTATATAAAAAATTAAGAAAAAAGGCTTGCGAACGTTCGTAAGAACGTTTAAACTAAGGATATGACGGAAAGAGAGAGAGCCATTCTGGAGTTCATTAAGGCTTACATGAGGCTTCACGGGGTATCGCCGAGTTATGAGGTGATTGCTCGGGGGGTTGGATTGAGGTCGAAGTCGAACATACATCGTCTTATCCACAAGTTGGAGGAGATGGGTCATGTTCGGGTGAAGCCGTACAAGTTTCGGTCTATTAGGGTTATTGACCGCAGTGCTCAGGAGATTGGTGCTTTATGAGGGAAGAGATCCCGGAGGACTATGAGCTTCTATCTGAGGTGGAGATAGAGGGGTTGAATGCTGGGCTTGAGTCTGCCTCGGATGAGGTGAAGACGCAGATTCTTCGGTTGTTGAAGATTGATAGGACTGCCCGGGCGCAGAGGTCTTTTTTGTACTTTGTTACTCAGATGTGGCCTGTCTTTATCTCGGGGAAGCATCATGCCATCATGGCGGATGCTTTTGAGAGGGTGGCTAGGGGTGAGTTGAAGAGGTTGATTATTAACATGCCTCCCCGGCATACCAAGTCTGAGTTTGCTTCTTATCTGCTTCCGGCGTGGTTTCTGGGTAGATTCCCGGAGAAGAAGATTATTCAGACCGCCCATACAGCTGAATTGGCTGTGGGGTTTGGACGGAAGGTGAGGAACTTGGTCTCCTCCCCGACGTTTCAGGAGGTTTTTGACACAACCCTGTCCACGGACTCCAAGGCGGCGGGCAGATGGAACACAGGAGCCGGAGGGGATTACTTCGCTATCGGTGTAGGCGGAGCTGTGACGGGTAAGGGTGCGGATTTGTTGATCATTGACGACCCTCATTCGGAGCAGGAGGCTAAGCAGGGTAATCCCGCAGTCTATGACTCGGTTTATGAGTGGTACACATCTGGCCCCCGGCAGCGTTTACAGCCCGGAGGGGCGATTATTATTGTGATGACACGCTGGTCAAAGAAGGATTTGACCGGCCAGATCCTGAAAAACTCCCTAAAAGACGGTGTAAACGACTGGGAGGTGATCAATTTCCCGGCGATTCTGCCCTCTGGAACCCCTTTATGGCCCGGATTCTGGTCTTTGAAGGAGCTTGAGGCTCTAAAAGCTGAACTCCCGGTGGCTAAATGGGAGGCGCAGTACCAACAACGCCCCACTTCCGAGGAAGGGGCCATCATTAAGCGGGAAAACTGGAGGATTTGGGAGCATGACACCCCTCCGCCCTGCGAATACATCATCCAATCTTGGGACACGGCCTTTGAAAAGAGCAACCGCTCGGACTATTCCGCCTGCACAACGTGGGGAGTGTTCTATCAGCCCGATGACAAGGGTGAATCTAGGCCCAATGTCATCATTCTGGACTCATTTAAACGCAGGATGGAGTTCCCGGAACTGAAGAAAAAGGCTTATGAGATGTGGAAGGAATGGGAGCCTGACACCCTGATTGTGGAAAAGAAGGCCGCAGGATCTCCCCTCATCTATGAGCTGAGAAAGATAGGAATTCCGCTTGAGGAGTACACACCAAGCAAAGGAAGCGATAAGATAGCCCGTGTAAACGCGATATCTGACATGTTTGCTTCCGGGATTGTGTGGTGTCCTGAGACAAGATGGGCCGATGAATTGATTGAGGAGTTGGCCTCCTTTCCGAACGGGGATCATGACGACCTTGTGGATTCAACCAGTCAGGCGTTACTGCGATTCCGGCGCGGTGGGTTCATCGCAATCGATTCGGATGAGGTTGATGAGCCTTTGCCATATCGATATCGGAAGAATATTTATTATTAAGGATGGTCTAAATGGCTACAAACTTTGACAAGGCGCTCTATGAAGCTCCGCTGGGGATGGATAACCTCCCAGAGGAAGAAATAGAGGTCGAGATCGAGAACCCTGAATCAGTGACAATTGCCACCGGGGATGTGGAAATCACCCTGGAACCCGGCGCAGAACATGAAGGCGAGTTTGATGAAAACCTCGCAGAAGTTCTGGACGATGGGGAACTCGGTCAGATTGCATCAGAACTCCTGGAATTGGTGGATGCAGATATCAACTCCAGAAAAGACTGGGCCGATGCGTTTGTCAAAGGTTTGGAAGTCCTGGGTCTTAAATATGAAGAACGCACAGAACCTTGGTCGGGGGCCTGTGGTGTTTATTCAACAGTTTTAACTGAAGCTGCGATCCGTTTCCAATCTGAATCGATTATGGAAACCTTCCCGGCGGCAGGCCCGGTGAAGACTGCGATTATTGGTTTGATTAACGAGAAGAAAGAAGAAGCTTCTCGCCGTGTCCAAGAGGACATGAACTACAAGCTAACCGAACAGATGCCTGAATACCGCCCCGAGCATGAGCGTATGCTCTATTCTCTGGGTCTCGCAGGTTCAGCATTCAAAAAGGTTTACTTCGATCCCAGCATGGGACGGCAGATGTCAGTCTTCTGCTCAGCTGAAGATGTGATCGTTCCCTATGGAACATCCAATCTAGAGACCGCTGAACGTGTTACCCATGTAATGCGTAAGACCAAGAATGAACTGAAGAAACTCCAATACAACGGGTTTTATCGGGACATCGACCTTGGCGAACCGATCAATATGCTGACGGATATTGAGAAGGTTAAGGCAGACCAACAAGGTTATCGCGCAACGGATGATGACCGTTATCAACTCCTAGAGATTCAGGCATATCTGGATATTGAAGGATTTGAAGATAAAGATGAGGACGGAGAGCCGACAGGAATTGCTCTGCCTTATATCGTTACCATCGACCGTGGAACCACCAAGGTTCTGGGCATCCGCAGAAACTGGAGGCCCAGTGATGCGAAGAAGCTGAAGCGTCAGCACTTCGTCGATTATTGTTACATCCCCGGGTTTGGTTTCTACGGCCTCGGACTGATTCACATTATTGGTGGATATGCCCGCGCAGGAACCATGCTGATTCGCCAATTGGTGGACGCAGGAACCCTCTCTAACCTCCCCGGTGGATTGAAGTCCCGAGGGCTGCGGGTTAAGGGTGATGACACCCCCATCTCCCCGGGTGAATTCCGCGACGTTGATATTCCTTCTGGAAGCATCAAAGACAACATTATGACGCTCCCCTACAAGGAGCCGTCACAGGTATTGGCTGGCTTGCTGGACAAGATTACTGAAGAAGGTCGCCGCTTGGGTGCCATCTCCGATATGAATATCTCGGATATGAGCGCAAATGCCCCGGTGGGAACGACTCTGGCTTTGTTGGAGCGCACCCTCAAGACGATGTCTGCCGTGCAGGCTCGGGTGCATTATTCGATGAAGCAGGAGTTTAAACTGCTGAAGAACATCATCCGCGACTACACCCCGCCGGATTATGACTATGAACCGACCGACGGAAAACCAGCAGCCAAGCAGTCTGACTACGACATGGTGGAGGTTATCCCCGTGTCTGATCCGAACAACGCCACGATGGCGCAACGGATCATGCAGTATCAGGCAGTCATGCAAATGGCCGCTGGCGCTCCGCAGATCTATGACCTCCCCTACCTGCATCGCCAGATGATTGAGGTTCTGGGGGTCAAGAACGCAGACAAACTTGTGCCGATGGAAGATGACCTGAAGCCCAAGGATCCGGTATCGGAGAACATGGGATTCTTGACCGGGAAGCCGACCAAGGCGTTCATCTACCAAGAACACGATGCCCACCTTCAGGCCCATCAATCCTTCATGCAGGATCCGATGGTTGCCGCAACGATTGGGCAAAACCCATTGGCTCAGAAGATGCAGGCCGCAATCATGGCCCACATCGCAGAGCACCTAGCGTTTAAATATCGCCGTCAGATGGAGGAGCAGATCGGAGCACCGCTGTTCCCGCCAAACGAAGAGCTTCCCGAGGATATCGAGGTCGAAATGTCTCGACTCATCGCAGAAGGTGCAAAACAAGTTCTGCAAGCCAATCAGTCCCAAGCCCAACAACAACAAGCCCAGCAGGCCGCGCAAGACCCGCTGGTTCAGTTGCAGCAGGCTGAATTGCAGATCAAACAGGCTGAGGTTCAGTCCAAGACTCAGAAAGCGCAGTCTGAGATTGCCATGAACCAAGCCAAGCTCCAGATTGAACAAGACAAGATCAAGCTGGAAATGATGAAAGTACAGAACCAGAAGGAGATCGAGATGGCTCGCATTCAAGAGCAAACTCGGTCAAACAACCAGAAGGTTCAGGTAGACCTGTTTAAACGAGGAACCAAATGATAGATGACCAAGCTCTGAAGTACTTAGCGAAAGAACTGAAGAAAGCAGAAACCGGTCTTCTAGAAAGCCTTGGGGATGGGGGTGCGGATGACTACCCCCAATACCGAGAAATGTGCGGCCAGATCCGAGGTCTTTTGTACGCACAGGATTTAATCTCCGACCTTGCGAGAAAATTGGAGAAACTTGAAGATGAATGAGATCCTAATAGGACAGTCACTGGATCCCTCGGGGCCAGTATCAGTGCTTCCCGGCACTGCGGAAGAGAAGGCGAGGCAGGTTCCAGACCCTGCGACATATCATTTACTCTGCGTTTTACCGGACGTAGATGAAGAATATGAAAGCGGTCTGGTTAAAGCAGGTCAAACCATGCATTATGAAGAGGTGCTGTCGCCAGTCCTTTTTGTGGTGAAAATGGGCCCTGACTGCTACAAGGACGAAAAACGATTCCCGTCCGGCCCCTCTTGTAAGGTGGGGGATTTTGTACTTGTGCGTCCTAATACAGGAACCCGCATCAAGATCCATGGCAAAGAATTCCGTTTGATTAACGACGACTCCGTTGAAGGTGTTGTCCAAGATCCTCGCGGTATTACCCGAGCATAAGGAGTAAAACCATGGCAGAGATGGAAAAAGTTGAATTTGAATTCCCTGATGAGAAGGAAGAAAAAGAATCTCGCAAGGGAAGCCGTGTCGTAACCCCGGAGCCTGAAGAAAAGGTAGAGGTTGCGCAGGAAGAAGATTTTGAGGTGGTAGACGATACCCCGGAGGAGGATCGTGGGCGTAAACCCATGGAAAACCCCCCGGAAGACCCCACCGATGAAGAACTAGCCACCTATTCCAAGCGTGAAAAGACCAAAACTCGGGAGTTTCACAAGGCTTATCACGACGAACGCCGCGCAAAAGAGGCGGCTGTGCGTGAAAAAGAGGAGGCAATTCGCATTGCCCAAGCCATTTTGGAAGAGAACAACCGCCTGAAAGGGACGGTAAACCAGAGCCAAAATGCCCTCTTGGAACAGGCAAAACGCACTGTCGCGCAGGAATTGGAAGACGCCAAGCGTAAATATAAGCAGGCGTATGAAAACGGGGACTCCGACGCGCTGGTAGCGGCGCAGGAAGAGATCACCTCGGCCAAGATCAAAGCCGACCGGGTAAACAATTTTAAACCTAAACCTTTACAGGAAGAGAAAAATCAGGTACAAATGCCTGAACCGCAGGTTAGGGTTGATCCTAAAGCCGAAAATTGGAGGCGAGCCAATGAATGGTTTGGGGTTGACCGTGAGATGACCGGCTTTGCTCTTGCGGTGCATGACAAGCTGGTCTCGGAGGAAGGGCTAAGTCCTCAAAGTGATGAATACTACCAACGCATAGATGGTAGGTTACGCCAAGTGTTTCCAGAGAAGTTTGCCTCTGCGAAACCCGCCGATGCGAATCAGCGCCCCAATGCAAATGTTGTTGCTTCTGCTTCCAGAAGCGTGGCTCCTAAGAAGATCACGCTGACGGCATCTGAGGTAAATATCGCCAAACGGCTTAACATTCCGCTGGAACGTTATGCACGGGAGGTTGCGGTTTTAAGGAGAAATAATAATGGCTGAGCAGAAAAGAGAACCCCGTCAGATGGAAATGCGTTCGGAGCAGGAGCGTCCTAAAGCATGGATGCCGCCCACTCTACTGCCGGATCCCGATCCTGAAGAGGGTTGGAAATTCCGTTGGATTCGCATGTCTATGCTGAACACTCCTGACGCCGTTAATATTTCAACAAAATTCCGTGAGGGATGGGAACCTGTCAAGGCTTCCGAACAACCCAAACTCCGTTTTTTGAATAACCCTAACGGGCGTTTCCCGGACGGAATTGAAATTGGTGGTTTGTTGCTTTGCAAAACCCCGGCTGAATTTGTCGAACAACGTGACGCTTATTACCTGAATCAGGCTAATCAGCAGATGATGTCCGTCGAAAACAGCTTCATGCGTGATAATGATCCGCGTATGCGCAAGTTTAATGAACAGCGCTCGCAGGTTACTATCGGAAGAAGTGTTTAATCCTTTTAGGAGTCTCAAATGGCTTATCCCACAGTAAGCGCTCCTTACGGCCTAGTCCCTGTCAACCGAGTTGATGGATTGCCGTATGCAGGCGCGATTCGCCAGATTCCCATTGCCGCAGGTTACGCAACCGCCATTCTGAATGGCGCTACCGTAAAACTGAGCGGTGGTTATCTCGTCGCTGACACCAGCACCAACGCAGCTACCCCGTGTGGCGTTTTGGTCGGTTGCCAGTATGTCAACTCCAGCGGTCAGACCGTGCAGGGCCAGTACTATCCGGCCAGCCTGTCTACCTCTACCAACCCGGCTTATGCCTACGTTGTGGATGATCCCAATGCGATCTTCAAGGTTGCCGTCGTGTCTTCTGGCACCACGATGACCTACACGGCTCGCTCTGTTGTCGGCCAAAACGTGCCTATGGCGCAAAACGGCGGTTCGACCACCACTGGTGATTCGACCATCGGCGTTGTCGCTACCGGCGCTGGCACGACCGCAACCATCCCCCTGCGTGTGATTGACGTTGTTCCTGACACATCCGTCGTTGTAAGTGGTACTACTTACTACTATGAGTTGCTCGTCAAGATCAACACGCACCAGTACAACAACACCACTGGCGTGTCTTGATAAGGAGCTAAATCATGGCTATTTCACGCGCACAACTACTTAAAGAACTTCTTCCCGGCCTGAACGCCCTGTTCGGTCTGGAGTACGCCCGTTATGGCGAGGAACATAAAGAGATTTATGAGACCGAGTCTTCCGAGCGTTCGTTTGAAGAAGAAACCAAGCTGTCTGGCTTCTCTGCCGCACCGGTCAAGAACGAAGGTTCTGCGATCCAGTACGACAACGCTCAGGAAGCTTGGACTGCTCGCTATACGCATGAGACCATCGCTATGGGCTTCTCCATCACGGAAGAAGCAGTGGAAGACAACCTGTATGACAGCTTGTCCAGCCGCTATACCAAGGCTCTGGCCCGTGCTATGGCTTACACCAAGCAGGTTAAGGCCGCAAACGTGCTGAACAATGCATTCAACACCTCTGTGACCTACGGTGACGGCGTTTCCCTGTGTAACACCGCCCACCCCCTGATCTCTGGTGGCACCAACAGCAACCGCCCGACGACCGGCGCTGACCTGAACGAAACTTCGTTGGAAAACGCAGTTATTCAGATCGCAGGCTGGACGGACGAACGTGGTCTGCTGATCGCCGCTAAGCCCAAAAAGCTTATCGTTCCTCCGAACCTGATGTTCGTTGCTACCCGCCTGCTTGAAACCGAGCTGCGCGTTGGTACGACCGACAACGACATCAACGCCCTGAAGAACAACGGTTCTATCCCCGAGGGATATACCGTTAACCACTTCTTGACGGATACGACCGGCTGGTTCCTGACCACCGACGTTCCCAACGGTCTGAAGCACTTTGTTCGTATGCCTCTGGCTACCAACATGGACGGTGACTTCGACACTGGTAACGTCCGTTACAAGGCCCGCGAGCGTTATTCGTTTGGCGTGTCGGATCCGCTGGGTATCTTCGGATCGCCCGGTTCGTCCTGATCGACGAAGAAAAAAGGGGGCTTCGGCTCCCTTTTTTTATTGCTTTTATTTTCGTTTGGTGTATATTTAAACAAACCGGGCTTCCCGGCGTATCAAACCGTCCCGGCGGACTGGCATGCAAGATTGATACGCTTTAAACGCATGAAAGGAACCCATCATGGGATTCGCTACTCACCTTGGCCCTTGGTTGCTGGGCACTCTGAAAAGCACCACCGGCACCACCGCTGGAACTATCCGCAACTTGGGTGCATCGATTGTTGCTCAACAAGCCACTATCTCTCAGACTGACACCGGTACGACTACCGCCATGGCTCTGCCTGCTGGCGCAATGATTACGTCCATTCAGCTGATTACGCCCACGACCGCATTCTCGTCTGGCACGATCACCATCTCTATCGCAGGAACGACCGTTGTAAACGGCGCATCTCTGCCGACCGCATTGGGTGTGTCTGCCCTGACCGTTGCAACGACCGGTGCCACCATCGTTAACAACGTTGGCTCTACCGATGCTCTGGTGACCTACACCTTGGGCACCCCGGTTGGTTCTGGCGCAGCAAGTACTCTGGTTATTGCATATGTTGTCCGCGATCCGAGCGGCTCTTCATATCCCTCTGTCACTCAGAACTAATTAACCTTGGGGGCTACGGCCCCCGTTTAACAGGAGATTAGTTATGGCAATGCAAACTGATGTCAAAGGCGTTAGTTGCCCTGCAAGTACGGACACAACTGCGTACAACGGGCGTACTCGTCTAAAAGGGCTGTATTACAGCGCCTCTGCCGCTAGTTCTGTTATTGTTAAAGACGGCGCTACAACGCTGTTCACTTTTACAATTGCAGCTGCTGATACGACCTACGTCATTCTCCCCGGAGAAGGCGTATTGGTTCAATCTAGTTTGGTTATTACAGTTGGCGCAAGCTGCACGGCGGTGGCATTCTATGGATGAAAAAAAGCGTCCCATTGACCTAAACGGTCGCAAGTTAATGATTGCAATCCCGGCGTATGACGGGCGTGTAAACATTAAAACAGCTATTGCCTTAGCGCAATTGTCTTCCGAGACCGCCAAGTTCGGTGTGACGCTTTATATCAGCCATGTCTCTGGCTGTTCTCTGATTACCAAGGCCCGCAATGCTTTGGTGGCAGATTTCCTAGAAACCGACGCAGATACCCTGCTGTTTGTTGACTCCGATGTGATTATCACTGCCGACGCAGTATTGCGTCTTTTGGCTATCAGCAAGGGCAAAGATATCACCGCAGGTGTTTACCCCCGCCGTGGTGCAGACCGGATGTTCTTCATGGATATCCATCTCACCGAGGACACCAATGAGTTGGTGTTTGATGAAAACGGCATGCTCCAGATCCGTCGAATTGGAACCGGGTTTATGATGATTCAGCGTCATGTGTTTGAGACCATGATCAAGAACCATCCTGAGTGGCGTTATATCAACGATACAAAGAACCGTGATGAATACGCCCTCTTTGACTTTGGTGTTTACAACGGCAAATATTATGGCGAGGACTACCTGTTCTGCGACCGCGCTACTGCCGAAGGCTTCACCGTCTTCCTTGACCCGAGCATCAGTTTGCCGCATGTGGGAACTCAGGAATTTGAGAGAAACTTTGAAGAAGAAGCTTTGAAGGTTTTGCTTAAAGAGTATTCAACGCCCAAACTGAAGGTCGCAAATGGCTAAATCACCAGCATGGCAACGCAAGGAAGGCAAGAACCCCAAAGGCGGATTGAACGCCAAGGGGCGAGCCTCTGCCAAAAAGCAGGGCATGAACTTGAAACCTCCCCAGCCGGAAGGCGGCTCACGCCGAGACTCTTTCTGTGCAAGGATGAGTGGTATGAAGAAGAAACTCACATCCGAGAAGACGGCAAAAGACCCGAACTCGCGGATTAACAAATCTCTTAGGGCTTGGAACTGCTGATCATGGAGATGATGCTGTGGAACGTCTTGCTGACTACATTCATCGGGTTACTCAGTTGGAATCTGAGGGAGAAGTCAGCCGAGTTGCAAAGAATCCAGATCCTGTTAAACAGGACTCGGGAGGAGATTGCACGGGACAACGTGACACAAGCCGAGATCGACAAGATTGTGGCGCACATCGACAGCCGGTTCGACAAGCTGAACGATAAGATTGACCTGTTTATACGGGAGCAAAGAAGTGCCCTCAACTAGCAAGAAACAACATAACTTCATGGAAGCCGTGGCCCATAGTCCGGCATTTGCGAAGAAAGCAGGTGTCCCGCAGTCCGTGGGGCAAGAGTTCAGCAAAGCGGACAAGGGCCGCAAATTTTCAAAAGGTGGCGACATGAAAGAATCTAAAGGAATGATGAAAAAGGAAATTGGGTTTATGAAAGCCAAAGGTGCACCCAAGTCCATGATCAAACATGAGATGGCCGAAGCAGGCATGAAGCGTGGTGGCTCTGTCGCTCCGTCCAAGATGGGCAAAGTTAAAACCGCCGCCCCTAGTCGGGATGGGATTACGACCAAAGCCAAAACCAAAGGCACGGTCATCAAGATGGCTGGCTCATCCAAAGGGATGATGCGCGGCGGCAAATGCTAAGGAGAACATCATGCTAAAACGTAAGATGCGTAAATTTGAGGATGGCGGCGATGTGGACGCCATGGAGGCGGCAAACGCTTCCGCCGAAGCTCAGGCCCTGATGGATGAAGCCAAAGGCGAAGAGATCTTGAAGCGTATGCGGGATGCAGAGGCTGCTCCTAAAAGAGCGCCCCGCCCAACGCCTAAACCCATGGCTAAAGAGATGCCTGAGTCTCTTAAGAGCACTCCCAAAGCAACCACGGTTGAAAAGACTGTTGTCAAGACCGCGCCTTCACGCGCCAATGAAAACTATAGCAATGAAGGCCGTGGCCGTCCTACCGCCAAGGAGATGCCTTCAGCTATCAAGAAGCGCTCAGAATATGAGCGTCCTAACATTGGTGGCATGATTGGCCGTGGGATCTCTGACTTCTTTGGCTCCATCCGTGAGCGTGGCCGCAAGTCCAACCCTGAAGCCTACGCCAAGGGCGGTTCTGTAGGTTCTGCCTCCAAACGTGCTGACGGTATTGCCCAACGTGGCAAGACCAAAGGCAAGATTTGCTGAGGTGAATTATGTACGACGAAGAACTGGAAAAAAAGAAGACCAAGGGCGATTCCGTTTGGACGGAAGGTTCTGGTGTTCCCGTCCCCCAAGAGCCTGACATGGGATCCTCCCGCCCCAAAAAGCCTGTGAAGAAGGCTTCTGGAGGCTCTATTAGCTCCGCCTCTAAACGTGCAGATGGTATTGCTCAGCGCGGCAAAACCCGTGGCACGATGATCATGTGTGGCGGTGGCTACACCAAGGGGAAGTAATATGATGGCAAGCCGTGGTATGGGGGATATCGCCCCCAGCAAAATGCCTTCCGGGGTGCGTAAAGCCCGCCGTGATAACACTGACTTCACGCAGTATGCCGAAGGCGGTGAGGTGTGGAGTAAGCCACGGCCCAAAGGTCTTGGCGCTCCCCAAGCCCTTTCTGCCAAGAAGAAGGCTAAAGCCAAGGCCCGGGCTAAGGCGGCTGGTCGGCCTTATCCCAACCTGATTGACAACATGAACGCAGCCAAGGGATAAATCATGGCAGTATCCGGCACAACCGATTTCAATCTGGAGTTCACAGAACTCGCAGAAGAGGCGTGGGAGCGTGCCGGTCGGGAGATGCGCTCAGGCTATGACCTGCGTACCGCCCGTCGCTCCATGAACCTGATGACCATCGAGTGGCAGAACCGTGGCATCAACATGTGGACGATTGATGAGGGGTATGTAAACCTCATCCAAGGTCAAGCCGAATACGACCTCCCCGCAGACACCATCGATCTGTTGGAGCATGTGATCCGTACTGGGCAGGGTAACGTGTCCACGCAGGCCGACCTGACAATCACTCGTATTAGTGTTTCTACCTATGCCACCATCCCAAACAAGCTGTCTCAGGCTCGTCCTATTCAGGTTTGGGTTCAGCGTCTACGGGATAACCCCAAGATCACTGTGTGGCCTGTTCCTGACCAGGGTACAGAGGGAAACCCGTACTATGTTTTCCGGTACTGGAGAATGCGTCGGATTCAGGACGCTGGCTCTGGTGTTCAAACAGAAGATGTGAACTTCCGCTTCTACCCAGCCATGGCGGCTGGTTTGGCCTATTACATTGCCATGAAGCAACCTGAGCTTGCTCCCCGGGTAGACATGCTGAAAGCGGCCTATGATGAGCAGTTCAACCTAGCTGCTGGTGAAGACCGGGAGAAGGCATCTGACCGCTATGTGCCCCGGCCCCAATTCATTGGGAGCAGCTACTAATGCCTAATCGTTTTGCAAATGGTGTCCGTGCGATTGCCATGTGCGACCGCTGCGGGCAGCAGTTTAAACTGAAGAACCTGAAGACGGAGATCATCAAGCAACGCAAGTATGAGTTGCTGGTGTGCCCGGAGTGCTGGGATCCTGATCAGCCGCAGTTAATGCTTGGAACCTTCCCGGTGGAGGATCCGCAGGCTCTTCGGAATCCCCGCAAGGACAATACCTACATCACCTCTGGACAGAACGTGGATGGATATCCGTCCGGTGGATCCCGGGATATTCAGTGGGGATGGGCTCCGGTTGGTGGAGCAAGAGAGTTCGATGTCGGACTGACGCCAAATTATTTGGTGGCAACGACATATGTTGGTACAGTAACGATATCCTAAAGGAGTCTGAAATGGACAAGAAAGACCTAGCACAAGACAAAAAGATGATTGGCTCTGCCATTCATAAGCATGAGAAAAACATGCACCCCGGCAAAGCCCCCACCAAGCTGGCTAAAGGCGGCGTTACTTCTATGAATATGAAGAAGTATGGACGCAATCTGGCCCGGGCTATGAACCAGAAATCCAGCTCTCGCGGAGGCTAATATGGCTAAATTCAGTCAAAAATTGATGGGTAAAGAGGTCGGTTCTGCCGCCGTCTATGCCAAGCCCCACACCATGGCTGGCAAAGAGGTCAAGATGGACACCAACCCCGGCAAACAACCCAATCGCAGTAAGCTAGACACATACGATATGTCTGTTGGAGCCGTCAGCAAATCTGCTGGTAATGAGCCAACCAAGACCAGCGGTATTAAGATCCGTGGCACTGGTTGCGCTACCAAAGGCGTAATGGCTCGGGGCCCTATGGCTTGAGGTTGACATGACATACAACGAACTCGTCACTGCTGTTCAGGACTACTGTGAGAATAACTTTCCCACAGCGGACATGAACACCATGATCCGGCAGGCTGAACAGAATATTTACAACACTGTTCAGATTGCAAACCTGCGGAAAAACGTGACGGGTTCTTTGTCTGCTGGTAACAAATACCTGAGCTGTCCTGCTGACTTCCTGTCTGTTTACAGCTTGGCTGTTTACTCTTACGTCACCCCAACGGCTACGGGTACGTCTGGACAGTCCACCATTGTGGTCTCTTCAGCTACTGGTATCTCTGCCGGTATGTATGTCTCTGGCACCGGGATTGATACTGGAACCACGGTCAGTTCAATTTCAGGGACGACCGTTACATTGTCAGCCGCCAACAGCGGGACTGTGAGCGGCACGGTTACGTTCCAAGGAGATTATCTATATCTCCTGAACAAGGATGTGAACTTCATGCGTGAGGCATATCCCAACCCGTCGTATCGGGGACTGCCTAAGCATTACGCCATCTTTGGCCCCCAGTCTACGGATGTAAACGAACTGTCGTTTATCGTTGGCCCGACGCCCAATCTGGCATACAACGCAGAACTGCATTATTACTACTACCCGGAATCCATCGTTCAGAGCGCAATTGCTTCTCTTGGAACGATTACCGGTGGTTCTTCATACACAAACGGCAAGTATTTCAATGTCCCCCTCACGGGAGGCACTGGATCCACGGCTACTGCCACCATTGTTGTTTCTTCCAATTCGGTAAGCTCTGTGACCATTTCCAACCCGGGCGTGTATTACGCAGTTGGGGATACGTTGTCATGTGCGGCATCCAGCATTGGTGGTACGGGAAGCGGGTTTAGCGTTCCTGTGGCTACGGTATCCAATGCCAACGGGACAACTTGGCTGGGCGATAACTTTGACTCTGCCTTGTTCAACGGAACCATGATGGAAGCCATCACCTACATGAAGGGTGAGCAGGACATGGTTGCCCTATATCAAAATAGATATATCCAAGCGATTGGCCTACTCAAGAATCTGGGTGACGGCAAACAGCGCATGGATGCTTATCGTGATGGTCAGGCGAGGAACCCGGTCAAATGAGTATCGTCCAGACCCAAACTACCAGCTTCAAAGCTGAGCTATACCAAGGCATCCATGACCTGACCACGGATGTGATCAAGATCGCCTTGTACAACGGGAGTGCTAATTTAAACGAAGACACTACCGTTTATACAACCTCCAATGAGATTGTGGCCTCTGGTTACACCGCAGGCGGCAAAACCATGACCGGGATTACGGTCAACATCTCCGGGTATACGGCCTATGTCGGGTTTGACAATGTTGTTTGGAACCCCGGTGCATTCACCGCTCGATGCGCTCTGATCTACAACAGCAGTCAGGGCAACAAGTCGGTTGCTGTGCTGGACTTCGGTTCAGACAAAACCACGACCTCCACATTCACCATCACAATGCCAGCTAACACAGCATCAGCGGCGTTGATTCGTTCGTCCATTTAAGGAGTTATCATGTCTACCGAAAAAGCAAAAGCAGCCGACAACGTCAATAGCGGGTTGATCGCGGGCACTCGTTCAGGCGAGGGCGCATTGGCTATTGGCCGGTTTACCATCGAATGCTTCGACAAAGATGGGAATAGCAAGTGGATTGACGAAAACCATAACTTGGTTGTAAACGTTGGTCTCCAGTACATGGCGGGTGTTGCTCTTACGTCCACCGCGCAAATTACCACTTGGTATGTTGGCCTGTATGGCGCTGGCGCTTCTAACACCCCCGCTGCCACTGATACTTTGGCTATTCATGGTGGCTGGACAGAGATCACCCCTTACTCCGGTAGCAGACCCTCTATCACGTTCGTTGCCGCGACAAACGCCAATCCGTCTGTTGTGACCAACTCTACCGCTGTGTCTTATTCCATCAATGCTACGGCAACGGTGGGCGGGGCATTCCTGTGCTCCGTAGCTTCTGGCACTTCCGGCACGTTGTTTTCCGCCGCTGACTTCCAGTCTCCTGGCGACCGCTCAGTTGTGAGCGGGGATACGATCCAGGTCACTTATACGTTTAGCTTGGCTGGTTGATAGGAGTCGCACATGGTCAAGATTGACTTTGAGGCTAATACTCAGTACGGCACGTTCCGGGATGCACTGCATTTACCGGACGACCATAACTTGTCCGACGCAGAGATCGAAGCCATGAAGCAACAACGGGTCAATAACTGGATCAATGTTGTGACTGAGGCATCCAACGCTCCCTCAACTGATGTCATAGATGTTCCGGTATCTGATGTCGTAGAAACGCCCCCCGACGAACCTCCAGCGCCGGAGGTGTAAATGGCAGTTTCGTATGTTGGCGCTAGTGCGGTTGTTACGGGCGCTAACCCTACCGTAGCTATTCCGGCTGGTTATCAGCAAAACGATCAGCTAATACTGATAGTAACAAGTAGTGGTGCCGCCCCAACTGCGACAGGGTTTAATATCACTGCCCTTGGGACAGGAGGAGCCTCGGCCCGTATTTATGTGCTTCTTAGGTTTGCAACTGGCTCTGAGGCAAGCGTTGCCGTAACATCTGCGGCGACAGACACTACCGCGTTTATGGTGGCCTATCGAGGCACTAGCGGGCTGGGTCAAGCATCCACCGCAGCAACTGCGACTTCAACAACAATTGCCACAAACACATTTACATCGTCTTACGCAAACCAGTACATTGTAAGTCTGTATGCCATGGCGTCGGGCGCGGCAACTTGGACAGCGCCAGCATCAACGACAAGCCGAGTTAACTCATCAGGAACGGCATCCACGACCGGAGCTTTGATTGTTGACGAACTTAAGGCAACAACGGGCGTTACCACCGCACGCACAGCAACTAGCTCGGTGTCCAAAGTACTATCGGCAGTTTCTTTTTCATTGATTCCTAGCGGTCGATACTGGGTAGGCGGGACCGGCACATGGAACTTTCCCAGTACAACCAATTGGTCATTCACATCCGGGGGCGCTAGCGGAGCGCCTACCCCCCTCGCGCAGGACGATGTGTTCTTTGACCAAGCGGGTACTTATACTGTTAACTTTGGGGCGGTGGGGGCGACCTGTAACAACCTTACAGTTTCTGCGGGCACGGTTACTTTTTCATCAGGCACCTCCCTTGCCGTTAGCGGTTCATTGTCTTTGGTTGCTGGTACTAATTGGAGTTTTGGCGCCACAGTCACGTTTAACTCCACAACAACCGGTAATACTATTACCACCAACGGCACCTCATTTAACAACTCCATAATCATATTTGATGGGGCTGGCGGCGGTTGGACGCTTGGCTCCGCCTTTACCTCAACAGCCGGAATTACCGTAACGAATGGCTCTTTTGACACGGGTAATTACAACGTCACAGCTCTTTCTTTTGGTAGTAATAATTCTAATACACGGACGATAACATTTGGTTCTAGCACAGTTTCGTTAAGCGCCAGTAACGGAACAGTTTTTACTTTTGGCAGCACAAATTTAACGTTTAACGCGGGAACATCTCAGATAAATTTTACTGGCAACATAGCAACCAGTCAGCAATGTAGCGTTGGGCTTTCATCAAGCCTAACATACAACAATCTGGCCTTTACCGGCACGCTTTCAGGAACCGGCAGTATTCAGATAACTGGCGCTGCCACAGTTAACAATTTATCATTTTCTGGGCGGACAACCACCGGAATTGGCAACATATATATTTCTGGCAATCTAACAGTTGCCGGAACCTTGACTTTATCTCCGGGTTCAACCCCAACTTGTAGAACCATATTTACGTCAAACAACACCATCACACGCACTTTAACCGTTGGTTCGTTTGCGGCTGGCTCTGCTGATTATGATTTCAGAGATATTGCAATTACCGGGGCTGCTTCTCCTATTTCTGGGACTCGTTTTGGTGACTGCAAAGGTAATAGTGGCATCACGTTTCCAGCCGCCAAAACAGTTTATTGGAATCTTGCTGGCGCACAAAACTGGTCTGCAACCGGTTGGGCTACGTCTTCTGGGGGTTCACCAGCGGCGGCAAATTTCCCTCTTGCCCAAGATACAGCTGTATTTGACAACACAGGAAGTGTTACAGGAACAATTACTGTTAACTCCGCATGGAACATTGGCACAATTGATATGTCTGCGCGTACCAGCGCAATGACACTTTCAAATAATACGGCTTATTCTATTTTTGGAAACTGGATTAATGGTAGTGGAACAACATTGTCTGGCACAAGCGCAATAACTTTTGCAGGTCGTGGAAGTCAAACAATTACCAGTGCAGGAAAGTCTTTTACTCAAGACATCACGATTAACAGCTTTGGTGGTACTGTAACTACGCAAGATGCTTTTACAACCGGCTCGACCGGTTCGACTCGTACTACAACGCTGACTGCTGGAACCTTAGACCTAAATAATCTGACTTGGACAACAGGTTTGTTTTCCTGTAGCGGGGGTACGCTTGCGTTCGGTACTGGTAATATTTCATTAACAAGCTCTGGAAGCTCATGGACAGGGTCAGTCAGCACAACTATTACTGGAACGCCTAACGTATATTTAACCTATTCTGGTGCTACTGCAATATCACTTTCTTCTGGGGCTGTTACAGAAGCAAATTCAATCAATTTTATTATTACTGCTGGATCATATCAATTTGCACACCCAAGCGTTGCTAGAAACCTTGATTTTTCCAACGGTGGAACATCTACATACACAGGCATTTGGGCGGGCAGTAGTAGTACCCTGACCTGCTACGGCAACCTGACACTTAAATCAGGCATGACCAATTCTGGTACAGGAACAATTACGTTTGCCGCTACCAGCGGAACTAAGACAATTACTAGCGCAGGCTTGACAGTTTCCCGAAACATGACTTTTAACGGGGTGGGAGGTACATGGCAGCTTCAGGATGCGTTGAACATTGGCTCAAACCCGGTCACACTAACAAACGGTACGTTTGATGCCAATAACTATAACGTAACCGCTAGTGGTTTTACTTCTTCTAACTCAAATACAAGAACCGTTGCAGTTGGTTCTGGTACTTGGACTCTTACAAGCGCAGGTTCTGCGTGGGGCGCTGCAACTTCCACAAATTTAACTGTTACTGGAACCGGCACAGTCAGCTTGACTGCCGCTACTGGAAAATCATTTGCAGGTGGAAGCGTTGCTTATACAAACATAACCCTTGATCAAGGCGGTGCGGGTGCATTAACCATTAGTGGAACAAACACATTTAAAGACATTACTGCAACCTATACAGCAACAGCCGCCACAACAATAACATTGACGGCCTCTGTTGCGCAAACTGTTTCTCAATTTACCGGAGCAGGTGCGGCGGCAAAATTATTAACAATAAACAGCTCAACAGCTGGAACCAGAGGAACTCTCACGCTATCGGGTGGCGGCACGGTTTCAACTGACTATCTAAACGTAAGAGACATTGCATTTACTCCCGCCCCTGCCACTGACGGAACAACCCCGTATGTGTGGTATCTAGGAGCAAACTCCACCAACAGCGGTAACAACACTGGTGGTTTGTTTCAGGCTGGCGGTACAGGTGCCCTTAAGGTCTATCAAATCACCAACACATCCACAACAACATGGACTGTGCCCGGGGATTGGAACTCTGCCAGCAACACCATTCATTTGATTGGTGCTGGCGGCGGCGGGGCAGGCGCTCGCGCCACTTCTTCAACTAATAAAGCAGGCGGTGCTGGTGGCGGCGGCGGTGGTTATACCTCGGTAACAAATTATTCGACCACAGGCGGCTCTTCAATTACTGTTGCGGTCGGCACAGGAGGAACAGCAGGTTCTGGCGGGGGCACTGGAGGCACGGGCGGTACAACTTCCTGGGCGGTAATCAATACTGCCACAGGCGGTACTGGCGGTTCTACAACAACAACTCCCACATCAGTAGGCGGAACAGGTGGTTCCGGCACATATTCTGGTGGTACTGGTGGAGCGGGTTCAACGACCACAACCTCTGGTGTATATGTTACTGGCGGCGGGGGCGGGGGTGCTGCTGGGCCTAATGGAGCCGGTGGAAACGGCGGTATTGGTTTTGCTAACGCGACTGCGGCCAACACGGCTGGTGGCGGCGGTGGTGGTAACGGTGGTGGTTCTGCTGGTGGTAACGCATCTTCTGCTCTTGGCGGCACAGGCGGCAACAATTTTGGCGGCACTGGTGGTGGCGCTTCTAATACCGCAGGTACAGTCGGTGGTGGCGGTGGTGGCGGGGTTAACTCTGTCGGTAAAGCAGGTGGAGCGGGTATTGATATTCTTAACACCATTGGAGGTGGTGGTGGCCCTGGTGGTTCTGCTCCTACAGGTACGTCTAGTACAGCAGGTGTGGCCGGTGCTAATTATGGTTCAGGCGGTAGTGGAGGAACATCAAATTCATCAACCACTATTAACACAGGCGGCGCAGGTGCTCAAGGTCTAATCGTCATTGCCTATGTTCCCTCCGCTGGGGGTATATCTTGCACAATAACAGAAACGGCTACCGGAACGGACACTATCTCTACACTGGCAACCTTTTTCCCGTCTATTTCTGAAACCGCTACTGGGACTGACGTTATTACCACTCGGGTAACCTATCAAGCTACAGTTCTTGATACGGCCACAATTTCTGATTTAGTCTCGGCGGCAAGAGTATTTTTGACCCTGGTCAATGAGTCGGCGTCTATTTCAGACATTAACCAAGCCGCACTCCGAGCCGCAACCGCCATTGCTGAACTAGCCACGGGATCTGACACAACAGCGGCAAAAGCTGCATTTCTTTCTGCTGTCAACAATGCGGCTACAGCAACGGATCAAATATCGGCGCTTAAAACATTCACCGCCGTCATTGCCGAAACTGCCACTGCCACAGACGCTATTTCGTCTAAGGTTCGGTTTGTTGCTCAAGTTGTTGAGTCGTCCACTGCCACAGACAGCAATTATGCTAATTTGGTGGTTAGCGCGGAACTGAATGAAATTGGCAACATAACGGACACGCCTTCTTCCAATGCAAGTCTTCAGTTTTTTGTCACCGAAACCGCTACTGTAACCGATGTTGTTGCTGCGGCGTATTTGTGGAATTTGATTGACAACGACCAGACTCCGGGATGGAACGCTGTGGGCAATACGCAAACCCCAGGGTGGACGGAAGTTAATGACAACCAAACCCCCGGGTGGCAAAATATCAATACTTTGTAAAGGGCTTCGATATGACGACAGCAGCAACTTCTCTTTTAGGTCTTGCGCTTCCGGTACAGGGGGAGTTGGAAGGCGCATGGGGCGACACGGTTAACAACTCAGTCACCTCTTTG
>Ga0315909_10003155_pt1 | contig 20343 bp, 10 predicted proteins | sample LakEriMetagenome_11_FD_203527 | JGI IMG/M metagenome (GOLD analysis project Ga0315909, IMG submission 203527) | Freshwater fungal communities from buoy surface, Lake Erie, Ohio, United States - Buoy 2 MA125 | ecosystem: Environmental > Aquatic > Freshwater > Lake | place: USA: Lake Erie, Ohio... | reverse complement strand
CGGAAATTGGAAAGGCGGTTGGTGAACTTACAAAATTTACATTTAGTCAAACAAGGGCTTTAGAGTTAATGAATAATATTACAAAAACCGCTAGAATGGCAGGTGCCGACGCAAAAACAGTTATTGCTGAGGTTACTACTAATTTAGTAAAAACGGATAGTTTGGGGTTTAGAAACGGAGTTGAAGGATTAACAAAAATGGCGGTACAAGCAAAAGTACTAAAAACAAGTATTTCCGACATCGGTGTTATGAAACTTTCACAAACATTATGGGATCCAAGTAAAGCTATTGAGTTGGCTCAAAATATGCAAATGTATGGAGGACAAGTTGGTGCTATGGGTAATGCTTTTGAAGTTTTTAGAATGGGTGCGTATGATGCAGAAAAACTTCAAGATGAAATGATTAAAGTTACTGCTCAAGCTTTTCATATGAATGAACAAACAGGAAAAATTGAAACATCATTTTTATCTAGACAACAATTAAAAGCCCAAGCAGAAGCCATGGGTATGGATTATGAAAAGGCTGTTCAAATAGGAAAAGAAAAGTTCAAACAACTTGAAATAGAAAAAAAATTAACAGAAAATGCTGAAGTACAAAGAACTTTAAAAAGTGGTGGTTTATCACCTGAAATAATGCAATTAATGACAAGTATGTCCGAACTTAAAAAAGATGCTGCAACAGGAAAAATGGTAATGAGTTTAAATATACCTGGAATGACAGAAATTGCTGATTTAGAAAAAACTTTAAGTGATCCAACAAAAACAAATGCTTTGGTAGATCAAATGAAACAATACCAACAAAAAGCGTCAATGTCCGATAAAGAAATTGCTCAAGCTAATATGAGTATCAATGAAAAACAGGCGGTTGATGTAAAAGAAATACGAGACATGATGTATTTAAATCTAAGTATATCTCAAAGAAACGATCTTAAAGTAATGACCGAAGAACTCAGAAAGATGGCTGAAACAACAGGACAAGGAATTGCTGCGGGTAGGGGGACTGCGGCATATGGTAAAATTGGTTTATATGTTGGTGGATCTGGTGGTTATGATGCCACTGGAGATAGAAGGGCTGCTATGAACGAACAATCAAGAACCATGAATGCTGAAAGCGATTATTTCTTAGGTAGTGGTGAAAAAGAAATTAGAGGAGGTAAAGGTGATTTTAGAAGAAGACTAATACCTGAAGATGAGATTGTTGCTTTTCCTGAAGCTGGAAAAACAATAGACCAACTTGCAAAATTTTATAATGACACAAAAAGTTATTTTAAAAATTCAATGAATGATTTTGGGGCGTTTTTTAGTAAAATAGATAATGAATCTCTACCTAAAATTGATACTCCAAAAAATATAAGTTTAGAAAATAGGAATAAAGACATAGAAAAGTTTGAAAGAAACATAGTACAAAGAAATGAAATGATAGTTAAAAATGAACCAATAGAAGTAAAACCTATATCTATAGAACTAACAGTAAATGGAGACAATAAAAAAGTTAAGGAAGCATTTGACGACATTAACTTCAAACAAAAAGTTAAAGACATGGTAATAGGACAAATTGCTGCCTCTAACAAAAAAGGATATGGTGAACAAAAAAATATGTTCGCTAAATAAAAATTTTCCAAGCAGACCTATTTATAATAAAAAAGTTGATGGAAAGTTTTTTGTCATTTGATTACACTGAAAACTTCAGAAAAAAATTATTAACTAGAAATCTCAAACCTTATAAGGTTGATAATAATTTTTCTGCAGATTACAACATAAGAGAAATTATACTAGTAGACTATGCTGTTAAAGATAGTCCCGAAGTTAAAGAAGAACAAAAAAAACAAGAATCAAAATTAATAGGTTTAAATAAGTACGGTCCTGTAGAAGGTTTCGGTGAGTTAATAGATATAAATAAAAATTTAGGAACCGAGTCTAATCAAGGAAATTATACCTACGCAAAATCAAATCAATCTAATTTAGAAAAAATTGGAAATAGTAGAGAAACGATTCTTTACACTAAAAATATTTGGGGACCAACCATATTCAGCTCTTCTTATGGTCCAACCGTTGTAATAAATAAAGATACACAAACACAAACGAATAAAGGTGAGTATGGTATTGATAAAACTAACAATAGTTCTTTAGAACTAAAAGGTGATCAACAAGAAAACATACTTAGAGTATTAAATAAATATAACCCTGAAAACGTAACCCTTGGGTTTGGTGATTCTGTAAATATTAATATAAATAAAGGAACAGAAAGTAATTTTGGTGAGTACGATTATGTTTCTAATGGACCAAACAAAACTTCATCACAATCACAAATAGAAGCATATGTATCTAACCCATATGGGCCCGAAAACAACCCTAATGGTTATGGTACTGATATTTTACCATTTGCTCCACCATACACACCTTCTAGAGTAATAACTAATCTTGGTGAATATGATTATTTTTATAATCTTGAAAAAACAACTGAACAATCAAGAATTGAAGCGTATGTTTCTAACAGATTTGGTCCTGAAAATTTGGATAATGGTTATGGATTCACACCCGTTGATCCTAACCTTAATTTAAATACGGTAACAAATCAAGGTGAATATGAATATACAACAAGTTCACCAGAAAAAACAAATGAAGAACAACAAAATATTGCTTATATTAAAAACATTTATAACACAGGTGAAGGTAGTTATGAAGTTGCAGAAATAGAGGATATACAACAGTTAACCAAAAATGCACCATATGCTAATTCAGATTCTACATTTATATTTATAAAATCTGATTACGCACCAATTTCAATATTAAAAAGTGATAACCCACAGGGTAGTGAAGGTACATTATCGCAAGATTCATCTATCGCTCAATTAGGTGCCGTTCAGCTTAAAAAAGAGTTTAGAGCAAGAATTGCGTTTAACTTATTACAAGAAACATTAGGAAAAAGTAATTTAACTAATTCATCGATAGAACCAACAACAGGAGAAATTTCTGTATCACCAAAAGTTGATCCTTTTTTAGCAATCGGAGTAATCGCTGGAAAAGTACCAATAATTAACAAAGACTTCAAAGTAACAACTTTACCAAATATTACCCAAGCGGTCACACAAGAACTTTTTGAAACAAGATTAACAGGTGCTTATTTACCCGTCTCACCAATTATCGGTGATTACTTTGATTACCCACAAAGAAACTTTTTGAGTCAAGCAATTGAAAATCCTGTTGCATTGGCGGCAGGGACTATTGCTAATTTAGCAACAAAAATTTTAACACCTTTTATTGACTCAGGATCTGAACTATTTTTACAATACACTTCAGCACCAACAAAACAGTTATTGTTTGATCAATTATTTTATAATGAGTTTAGACCACAATATAGATTCGATTCATTATTGAGCCCAAATATTTTAGCACCTTCATCTAAATTTTATGTTGGTAACACTAAAAACTTTATCAAAAATGCTGTGAGTCCTGTTACTGACATAGCAAAAGGTAAATTTGGAAAACCTAATATCGGTCCTGTATTTAGTTATGGTGAAATAGGTAAAGAATATGAGGGTAGTCAATTAACAAGTTATTTATTTGGTTTAAAGGCTAAATCGTTTTATGATAGTGTAGGGTTACAAGGAGGTTTTACTTGGACATCAAGAGACGGTTTTTTTGAACCTGGTAGATTAGTTGGGCCTGAGGGTAAAAAGTTTGAAAACATTTCTACTTTTGATTTTCAATCACAAAGCGAGTTTAATAAAACAAGATCCAATGATATCACATTAACCGATGGTTCAATATTAGATATAACTCAAAAGTTAGTAGACGCTGGTAATAATTCAACTAGAAAATTAGAACATGTAGGTAATGCAATTAATCAAGTATCTAAAGTTTTTAATGACGGATATACCGAGTTAACTAAAGGGTCTAGAGTCATTAGATACGAAACACCAACATCTAAGAAAACAGGAACCGCCGCCTTAACCGATGTTGTTGGTTATGAATACTGTCGATTATTCACAAAAGATAGTCCATATTCTTCTTACAGTAGGTTACAAAAAAGAGGAGGAATGTGGAGACAAGGTAGTACTAGTTCATATTCAGTATTAGATAACACATATAACTTAAATATTGCACCAATGGGGGCGATTGATAAGTTATCATCAACTAACCTAAACGTAAATGGACAGAAGGTTAAAAAATACATGTTCTCATTAGAAAATCTAGCATGGAGAACTTCAAATAGGCTTGGGTACAGAGTGGAAGATTTACCTGACTGTGAAGTTGGACCAAATGGAGGAAGAATTATGTGGTTTCCACCTTATGATCTAACATTTGATGAATCAAGTAGAGCAAAATTTCAAGGAACAGAATTTTTAGGTAGAATTGAGCCTGTTTATACATATCAAGGGTCCGAGAGAACTGGTAGCATATCTTTTAAAATAGTTGTTGACCATCCTGCGGTACTTAATACTCTAATACAAAAAGAATTACAAAACGTTAGTTCGAATCATGAAGTTACAAAAATTATTGATTCGTTCTTTGCTGGATGCTTAGAATATGACCCGTATGAACTATTAAAAAAATATAAAGTATTTAGTTTAAATGATATATTAGAAGTAACAGATTACCTTAGAAGTAGAGAGGATTACCAAAAAATTAAAGATGAATTACCGCCCACTGACACTGAACAAACTGTAACAACTAACACAAATCCATCTACAAATTCAACCGACACAGAAACAGTTAGTAGTGCCACAACAGCAACAACTGCAACAACAGCAACTACATCTACTGTTGAAGTTACTGAAGCAAAAAAACAAGAGTTTCAAGAAATACTTTTGTTTTTTGATCAATCAATTCCTCGTGAAGCAGATGCCGGTAAGGAATCAGAGTTTAAAAGTTATTACAATTCTTACAAAAGTTTGAAATCTACATATAGTTCTAGATTTTCTAATAAACTTGTAAAATATTTACCAGGACCCGCAACGCAAAAACCAATTACTGAAAGTTTTAAATACAATGAATTTGTTGATACAAGAAAAGATCAAGTTGATGTCACTTTCAATTTCTTTCAAACAGAATATAGCACATTCGAAACTGAATTTTTATCAACTGTTCAAAAATTATTAGAGGCTGATAAAGATGTGAGTTTTGAAATACAAGGGGCAGCAAACTCTAGCGGTAGTCCTGATTCAAATCGTAAATTATCAGAAAGAAGAATAAAGGCGGTTTTGAAACAAATATTAGATTATAAAGGTAGTGGTAGTAAAGATTTAAGAAGTTTTTACCCAACTAAGTTAAAAATAACTGAGTCTCCTTTAGGTGATACGGCTCAGTTGAATGAAAAAAATTATAATGATGTTGATTGTGCTAAAGAGTTTAGATCAAGTACTGACGATGGAACTTATTCGGTACAGGCTATGTTGTGTAGGAGAGTAAAAATTACTAAGTTTGAATTTACACCCGATCCACCAAAAAGTTCGGAAGCGTCAACACCAACAACAAATCCTGAAGTAACCGAAGGGGTATTAAATCCTGATGCTGGCGAAGATAACGTTAATGTCGCACCACCAAGTGCTAGCTTACCCGATGGGGTTTCTACTCAAACAACAGAAATAAAAGATAAAACAAATCAAATAAGAAAAAAATTAACAAAAAAACTATTTAGACAGTTATTCAGTGAGTGCACATATTTTCAAATGATACAAGAAAGTGACCCATTAGTTTATAACGGTATAAAAGAAAAATTAAAACATTTTCACCCCGCTTTCCATTCGATTACTCCCGAAGGTTTAAATGCTAGACTTACATTTTTGAATCAATGTATGGTACCTGGTGACACTATACCGACAGCAATAAATGTAGGTAATAATGTTACTTTAGCGTATAATGATGTTTACAATAGTGCTTTTGGATCACCACCGATCTTAGTTTTAAGAATAGGTGATTTTTTTCACACAAAAATAGTACCTGATAATTTAACTTTAAAATATCAGGATGCTAAGTGGGATTTAAATCCTGAGGGTATTGGAGTTCAACCAATGATTGCTGAAGTAACTTTAGGTTTTAAGTTTATTGGAGGACACGGTTTAGCGGAACCCGTAGCTAGACTTAATAATGCACTTTCATTCAATTGGTACGCTAATACTGAAATATACGATGAAAGAGCAATAGAAACCGACGACTTTACTTCAAATTTAGACAAAAATGTATTAGAAGATATCGACCTTAGTCAATCAGGTATTCTGAAACAAGGACAAGATAAAGATAGTAACGATTCAGGTAATCCAATAGGTACAGTTGAAAATGCCTATTTTGATCCACAAACAAATCAAACAACAGGATTTATTAATTATAAAGAAAAAATGAATTTAATGTTGAAGAATTCTAAAGAGTTGTTAACTAATATTAAAAATGCTCTATTTGAAGTTTCGGATCTTAGATGGGGAGGTTTAATATATTTTACATCTGATAGGCAGTTTTCACAAGGTTACGTAGATAAACTAAATAGTAATACTAATGTTACAGAAATTTTTGGTCAATCGTCAAGTTATCAAGAAAAAGTTGAAAAACTTTTTGAAGATACTAAGCAAGATATTGACAATGACTTATCTCCAATTTTTCAAAACTTTCAGTTTGCAAATCTAAAAGAAATTGATTTGAGAAAAGTAAAAAGAAAATTAAAAGAAAGGTTAGATATTATAAAAAGTAATTGGACTTCAAGATTTAATGATCAAAATAATAATATAGTACAAAGTCAATCACCATACGTACAAATAATGGATCAAATGAATTTTGTTTTAACAAATAACGATGGATTTACAAATAAAAAAGGTGGGTTAATTATGTATTCTGTAAGTTCAACAACACAAGTTGCTACCACAACATCAAGTAACGGTAAAACAAATACTTATGATGAATTAAAAAGTGACTTGATAGTCATTGGTGATCAGTTTCAAGATTTTATAGACCTTTTAAAAGAAAAACAAATTATCCCTGATGGTAATGATAAAGTTTATAATGATAATTATGGTTTTGATCTTTATCTACCTATTAATAAAAACGCAGTTTATAAAAGATTTTTTATGACTTTAGGTAATACTGTTGTAGGTTCTAGTAGTGATGATGGAGGAAACGACATTGAGTTTTTTGTTGAAAATTTAGTGGGAGATTTATCTGATGATAAAAAAGAAGATTGGAAAAAATTTATTTATACAAACTTAGGTTGGAATTATATTAATTCTCAAGTTACTAAAAGTAATGATATTTCTAAACCTAGACACATTTTTGAAGAATCGTTTAAAGTTTTAGATAAAAATAAAAGTGAGTTTGAAACTGAATTTAATAACAAATATAGCGAAACCACGTTTAAACCATATGAGGAAAATAAAATAAGAAGATTTACACTAACTAAACAAGATAATATAAATCCGACAGCTCAAGATAATTTTACAAATCTTTGGTCGTCAATTGACTCATCAGATGAATACTTTAACCTTAAATTTAAACCAAAATAATCATGGAATATTATAACAGATATCAAAATTTTCTTTTTAACGGAGTACAAACGGTAGTTCCTTTTCTGACTATACAATCAAAAAGTACAGATAGAAGATATATTTATAGAAAAAATCAAAGTAGGTTAGATAAGATTAGTAATGACACTTATGGTTCACCTTTCTTTGGTTGGTTAATATTATCGGCAAACCCAACCTATGGTGGGTTAGAGAGTAATATTCCTGATGGTTCGGTTTTAATAATACCATTTCCATTATATGGTTCTTTATTAGCCTACAAAAATGCTCTAGATACACATATATTTTATTATGGCAGGTAAAAAAGGAAAAATATTAGTTGAAGCTGATTACGATAATATAATTTTAGTAGACCCTAACAAAGTAGTGATAGGTCAAGATATTGTTGATAGATTGGTTGATCATGAAGATTTGGTATTTTATGCTAATTTAGAAACGAGAGTTATCCCTAGAACTAAACTTGCGGTAGGTGAAGGATTTGGAAGTCCTGTAACAAACACACTAATCGCCAGTATTCAAGGAGAAGCAGACCCATTCGATAAAATTAATTTTTTACAACCAAAAGGAAAAAAAGCCGATAATCAAGGACAGACCACTAGATTTTTTGACACAAGTTGGTCAGACCAAATCACAGGTAAGGGGTCTAGAAGAGGAGGCGGGTTAAACCAAACCTCACAATCATACCAACAAATAGACGGTTCAATTAGAAGAATCAGAAATGTTAGTAATTACAACGATAGTCAAATGTTTGGAATCAAATCAATTGATATTGAGTTAACACCAAACGCAGGTCCTGGTGGGTTTATCCCTTCCGCAACAATAAAAATGGTGGATGTTGGAGGAAGGACTTTATTTGAACAAGGAGAAAATTCAATATATTCTGTTTTTTTCAATCAACCGTACCCTTTATTTTATTTAACAATAAAAGGGTATTATGGTAAGGCAATAAGATACTCACTTTATCAGTCGGATTTTCAGTGTAGTTTTGATAGTGGTAGTGGAAATTATGAAGTAACAATAAAGTTAGTATCAAATTTGATGTCTTTATTATTTGACACTTTAGTTAATTATGCTAAGACGGCACCTAAAATGTTTCCTACTATTGTAAAAACACTACAACAGACAAATAATAATCCCTCTAATGGGGTTAATTCATCTTCCCAAGCAAATAACAAACAAGTCACAATTGGAGAACAAAAATTAAATGAAGTATATGAAATTTACGAAAGTAAGGGGTTAGTAGAAAAAAATTTCCCAAGAATGACTATAGAGTCATTTATGATGAGGTGTGATACATATATTACTGATATAGAAAAAGAAATTGTAAACGGAGACTTTACTGTTTTTAATGACTTACAAAGTTTTCAAGAAAACTTACAAGAACTAAGATCCAACTCATATGATGAAATAGTTTCTACTTTTTTGGATACAGAAAATTATGTTGTGGTTGACACTAAAATATATTATCAATTCAAACCAAATATTGGATTTGGTGTTAGAGATGATTTGAAAAACGCAATAAAAGCCGAAACTAGATCTGCGGTTGCTAATCTACAGAACAATCCAACTTTTGGGTTAACTGGTGAGTACAAACTTGCAGGACAAACGTTTACCAATCAAAAAATACCAGTTAATTTTCCGGAAGATGAAGTATTTTTTGATTACGACTTTCAAAATCTAACTACAAAAAATTATGAAGAGACATATATTAAAAGATATAACAAAACACCAACTCAAGCCGAGTTAGCAACATTTAAGACCACACTTAGTTCGCAGTTGAAAGCTATAAGTCTTAGAATAGACCCATCAACAGGTAACATAATTCAAGATAAAGCGACTTTATTTTATTATGGTGAAACAACAAATGTAAACCAGAAATATGAGAAAAATAGTTTTCTATGGAAGATTTACGATATACAAGGTAAATTAGATGCAAAAAAACAAGACATTGAGAATAAATTTACTGACTACTTATCCGATAGACTTATAAACGGTAAAAGTGGAAAAGGCGGTTTAGGTTTTGTCCCAACTATAAGAAATATTTTTGCTGTATTGATTGCTGGTTGCGATACTTTCTATAGGTTAATGGAAGATACGCATACACTTGCTTGGAACAAAAGGAATGATCCACAAAGAATTTTATCAATAATACCACCAGATAAAAACTTCACAATCGATTCAAAAAATGTAATTAATTATGGGGATAACACTTTGAACGATCAAAATGTTGTTTATCCTTGGCCAACTTATTTAGTACAAAGAAAAGATAAAGAAAATAGAGATATCTATAACTATGAATATTTAGGTGATCCAAATAATGAATCAAAAACAAATGCGTTTGATTATAACGTTTGGCCTGAAGTATATTTTACCGAAAATTACTTAGATGCTGCTGTACAAAAAAATACTTTAGCAACTTTAAGTAATTATAATAACCCTGCTAGTTTATCTGATTTTGCTTCTTGTAATGCTATTGAATTCCCATTCAATAATCGACCTTATGAGACCACAGCGGAATTACCTTTCTTTTATGAAATCTATGAAAGAGCAAAATTATTAACACATTATAGTGGATTTTTTGCACACCCATCAATAGATATAAAAGTAACTCAAGTAGATAAATTTCTATCAGACTTAGAGGCTACAAATATTAAAGAAGCAACAAGTAACAATCCATTCATACAAGACAAACTACGAAACTTAACTTTTAATTTAACATCATTTACCCAAACACTAAAGGCCATATCTAATAACGGTACAGGAACTTCTTGGTTAAACTTTGAGTGCGGTAATTATGTTACAAACATTATAGAAAATTTAGTAAGAAATAATTATGGTTTTTATAATATAAATAATATTGATGGAGCCTCTATTGCGTTGAATAATACTTCTTCATTAGAAGCCAACATGAAAAAATTTATAGAAAAACCAAATCCTTTAAATAATTTTCAGGTTCCTATACCTTTCATGTTTAACTCAAGTGATGATACTCAGGATTGTTTTATATTTTTGGATGATAAAAAGACTATTGCGAGATTAAACGAAACAGAAAAAATAAAAAATATTAATTTGTTCAATGACTATTATAGTTATATGGATCAAAACAGCGCATTTGATGCTCTTTTTGACCGAACAACAGGGCAAAAAATTACAACTAGTATACAGTTAAAAACTTTCTACGACAATAAAGATAATACTAAAATAACATGTATAGATTCTGAATATAGTACGGATATTGGTGAAGTAGGTAGTAGAGCAATTTCTTCTTTACTTAATACACCATTTTTTGTAAACGCAATTGTAGATGGTGTTAATAAAGAAAAATTAGGCAAACTAAACCCATATGCGGCTTTAGGATACCTTTATTTAAATTCTTTACCATTTCAGAAGTTAAGTTCAGTATTTAATCGATTAGAAAACCAAACACAATTAAAAACATCAAGTAGTATATGGTCTTCTTTTGTAAAGTTTGGTGCGATACATAGAGTTCCATATGCATGGTTGTTAAAGTTAGGTTCTGTTTGGTATAGATATAAAACTTTTATAAACGATGGAAACGACATATTTTCCGCTATAACAACTAATTTTGATTATATCAAAACATATGGTGGTTCATCTTTATATCCAAATAATCCATTTAAAATAAAAAACTATACAGGAGGAACTATAGATTACGAAGCGTTTAAAACTGTAATTGATCCGAACGATTCTACTAAAACAACCGACATAATCAATACAGGATTTTATCCGTTTTTGATTAATGATGTTTATTATTATTTTACAAAGAACGAACTGATTACAAACTTCTCTGAAACAGAATTTGAAGACTTATATTTGTCAAATAAACTTAGAGTAGGTAAAAACACAAATGCGACTAAAATATTAACAACCGGAAATATACCAACAAATCTAAAAAGAAGTATTTTTTACAATTCATTTTACACTTATAGTATCTTCGAAAAAGATATAAAATTCAACAAAGATGAAACAATATATCTAATGTACCCAAGTAATGGTGGTTTAGATTTGAATGAGGGTATTTTAAGATGTATTGATAGTACTGGAAAATTAACTAAAGAAATAAAAGACAATAAATCTTTTTATAATGGTTCTGCTAGACCAATATGGGGGTTACCTAATTTTGGTTATTATGATATTGATAATAAGTTAACAAAACTATTTAATAACCCTGAAAACTTTTTGGAATTTTCAGAAGATAAAGCAGAAACAACTACATCCTATAGTAGAGTTGAAACATTAATAGACATATTTGGTAGAGACATTTTAGACGGATTTGAATCATTATTTTTAGGGTTTTGTAATTCCACACCATCACCTAAGGATGTTTTTCCTTTAGTTGGGGACATATTTCAAGCCACCTATACACAACCATCAACAACACCTGAAGTTAGAAATAGAAAACTAAGTGATCAAATTTTAAGTTTACTTACATTAAAAGGTACTGATGTAGTATTAACTGGTGATGAAAATACCGATGGAGTCGCATTAGCAAATGCAAGTTCTAAAAATATTTACAACTTAGTTAATGATTTTATAAAAGACGACTGTATTTTGAAAATTGGTAATCCACTTAATTATAATAGAAAGTTATATGCTTCATTTTCAACCGAACCTTTGTACCAGATAAAAAAACCAATAACATTCAATACATACCAAAAAGGTACATTACCAGGTGATGGATATATTTTAGGTCCAAATGAATTACTCAAAAGCAAAACACTAAATCAAGAAAATAAAAAGGCGTGGGACACTCTTCTTACAAATGTCGGACCTTTCTTAAAAAACACAGATTACCCAAATAACATTTTCAGTGGATCCTCAATATACACTAATACGGGTTCACCTATTACTGATTTTTTCATAAAAATGAATATAGAGTTTAGTGAAAATAACGTTAAAACATTGGCACCTTTAATTTTAAGTTTTGCAAAACAAAAAATACTAACAAAAAATCAAAACTACGGTAAAACAGAATTTACAAAGTTTATTAATGATACACTGGGTAGATACTATAATGGACAGTCAGATTTCATGAAAAATTTATTCTTAGATCTGAATGCTAAGTTACCGGCAGCCAACATCGCACCAAAAGCGATAAGAGCGAAAGTTTCGGGAAATGTTAATAAGCTAAGTGTCTATAATAATTTACAGACATTTAATAATAGATGGATAGCTGGAAGTGATTTGAGTGAAAGAACTTTATTTGAAGATTTTTTATTTTTGAATACTGCTTGTGTTGACGTTGGAGATAGAATAGAGTTGAATGTTGAAATAGTAAAAAATGCACTAAAAAATAGTGATAGTAAATCAATGGCTGATGTCATAGGACAAATTTTAGAAGCCGATGGAACATCGGTACTTTTTGCTTTACCTGCTTATGTAAACTATTATGGTATACAAGATCAACAAAAAGGACTTCAACCAGTTAATTTCGATGCTGCAGACAGCATATTCAACACATTTACGGAAGTTAATTATTTGGATTCAAGACAAAGATTCCTTATTCAATATTTAGGAAATAAATCAGAAAATACAGGACAAAAAAATAATCAACAATATGCTTTTAATGATGATGCGTATGATTTAGGAGATCCCGCTAATTGTTCTGTAAGGGTACCAATAAACTTGAACACAAATTTTTCTAGAAATAATAGAGTGGTTGCGTTTAATGTTGATTTTGGTATTAGAAATCAAAACATGTTTCAAAATATAACTATAGATTTCGCAAGTAAAAAAAATACATTAGCAACATTTTTGTTCAATGAACAGATGGCAAATAATGTACCAGGAGATACTGTTGGTCAACAAACTCAGTCACTATACAGTTTTTATAAATCACAAAGTTATACATGTTCTGTAAGTATGCTTGGTTGTGCTATGATACAACCAACAATGTACTTTAATTTAAGGCACGTACCACTTTTTTATGGACCATATTATATTCATAAAGTATCCCATAATATTTCACCTGGTGAATTTAAGACAGAATTTGAAGGTACTAGACAACCAAAATACGCATTACCTGATCCTGATAGAACAACAAGTTTTGTTAGAAAATCTTATTTAGAAAACTTTAAAGATAAAATATTAAATACTGTAATACCTGGTAGGTTTAGTGCCACAACCGCAACTACATTCTTAGATGAAGGACAAGTATTCCCTAGTATTGTTAGGACAAGTAATGAAAATTGCAGATTCGTATTAAATCCTGATTATTATAGTGTACCATTTGTGTCCGCTAGAACTGAAACAATAGAGTATAGTTCTATTACAACTAATCTTGGAGTATTAACAAGTAAAATTAACCTCAAAATTTACATAATGACTAAAATTTTGACGGAATCATTTAATTCTATTGATGATACCGGCGGAGGCTCAAGATTAACTAATAGTCCTAATATTTTATGTTATAATAATAATCTAACGGCACTTACTGGTAGAAATAAGTTTCCTAATAAACCAAGTAATGAATTTACTTGTGTCGGTAATGATTTAGATGCTGAACCTTTATTTTCATTTTCAGATTGGAAGTTAAGTTTGAAAATAGAACATGATCTTTCTGAAAATTATGATCAAATAATTACTGATTTGGAAAATTTAATTAATACATCCGATATTCGCAATAACAAAACCTCAGCAGTAACTTATACTATAATTGCTGAAAGAAGTGCATTTATCGCTAAAAGAAATAAAGACGGTTTACCGATTAATGCTGATGTAATTAAAAAATATGTAGAGTTTAATATTGCTAATGGAGTCTTTAGTCGTGATTTAGTTAACGGATTAATTTTTAATGCTGAATATGTCTACGATAAATACATACCACCTTGTGAGGTACCATTTAATATTAGTGCAACTTCAGTTACAAATACGACCGCTAAAATAGAATGGTCAGAACCAGGCATACCACCGACTAACGGATACCAATACTATTTAACGACCGATATTAATTTTGTACCTAATGCACTGACAACACCTACAGGAACGGTCGCTGCGGGAACACTCTTTGTAAATTTAACATCACTTACAACAACAACTACTTATTTATTTTGGATAAGATCTAAATGTTCAACAACTAAATTTAGCATATGGAATAATATAGTATTTGTAACCACATAAATTTTTTCCAAACATTAATATATTTATAATAAAAAACTATGAGCGTAAAAAAACTATTAGATGATTACTTGAGAAAGGATACAAGAATCACAGAGAAACAAATTGACTCAGACCATAAACAAGTTTGTGATTTAGATACTGGAGATTGTTATACTATTAGAATGAAAGATGGTCTTATTGAGAGATTTGATAATACGGTACAAAAAAACAAAACTCTGAGAGTGGAAACACCTACAGGTGTTAAAACATTACTTAACGGTTAAAAAATTCAAAAATGAAAATAGAACAAAAAATATTAGAAGAACTTAGAAGATTTAATGAAATAAGTAAATATGTTTTAATCGAACAAGATCCTGGTGCCGCACCACCACCTCCTCCAGGAGGAGAACCAACACCACCAGCCGGAGGTGCACCACCACCCCCACCACCTGCGGGAGGACCTGAAGCGACTGAAGGTGCTAACGAAGAACCATTAAACGTTGATGAAGATCCTGATGTTGAAGTAGTTGACGAACCTGGTACTGATACTGCGACCGATACAGGTGAAGAAGAAACTAAACCTGAAGGTGAAGAAGAAACGGAAGAAATAGACATTACTGATTTAGTTAACACTCAACAAGAGATTAAAGATAAACAACAAGAGATTATGGATAACTTGTTTGGTAAATTAGATGATTTACAAACTAAGTTAGCAAACATGGATCAAATTTTTGACAAGATATCCAATCTTGAGGCTAAATTCGATAGATACAGAGAAAAAACGCCTGAAGAAAAATTAGAACTTAGATCATTAGATTCATATCCATACAATCAAAAGTTAACGGACTTTTTTGATGATAAAAAAGTTGATATGGAAAAGTCAGGAAAAAATGAATATATTTTAACATCTGATGAAGTTGAAAACTTTTCACCAAATGAAATAAAGAAAACATTTAACAAATACGAACAAGACGAAGAAGAAATGTAAAAATATAAGGGACTCACAAGGTCCCTTTTTTATTTGACATTTTAACAATTTCACTTATTATTGACATAGATAAAAGAGTTAAAAATTAAAAACAAAAATCTATGGCAAATTCAATTGACGCGGTACTAAAACAGTACGAAAAGAACTCACAATCAAGTGGTTCTCAGAGACAAAACATCTCACAAGAAGACAGAATGAAAAAGTATTTTTCAGCTATTCTTCAAAAAAATGAAAAATCTGCACAGAAAAGAATTAGAATCCTACCTACTAAAGATGGTTCATCACCATTTGTTGAGGTTTGGTATCACGAAATTCAAGTTAATGGTCAGTGGGTTAAGTTGTATGATCCTGATAAAAACGACAATGAAAGATCACCACTTACTGAAGTTTATAATGAACTTATTTCCACAGGAAAAAAAGAGGATAAAGAATTAGCGTCTCAGTATCGTTCACGTTTATTTTATATCGTAAAAGTGGTTGATAGAGATAATGAACAAGATGGTGTTAAGTTTTGGAGATTTAAACACAACTACAAACAAGAAGGTGTGTTAGACAAAATTCTTCCTATTTGGAAAGCAAAAGGTGACGTTACAGATTCAGAAAAAGGTAGAGACCTTATTATTGAATTAACAAAGGCAAAAACACCACAAGGAAAAGAATATACCGTTGTTCAAACAATTATGTATGATGACCCTTCACCTGTACATGAAGATAAAGAAATTATGGAAGGTTGGTTACAAGACGAACTAACTTGGACTGATGTTTACTCTAAAAAACCCGTTGAATATTTAGAAGCAGTTGCAGTCGGAGAAACACCAATGTGGAATTCTGAACTTAAAAAATATGTTTATGGTGAAGAGGCTGAGATTTCATTAGGTGGAACACAAAAAGAAGAAACACCTATTGTTGATCCACAGGCAAATGATGAACCATCTGAAGAATTACCTTTCTAAAAAAATTAAAATATGAATAAGATATCACAAAAAATGTATGAAGCCCTGACCTTGAAATATAGGTCAGAAATGGCTGAAGCAGAAGCAACACTATTAGTTTATTTCAACAACCCTGTTGGGATTGGTGAACATCCACAACATTTAGAAGAAATGGATAAGTTTGTTGATAAAATGACTAACGCTAAAGATAAACTTGAAATGTTAGAAACAGTTTATAAGTATAATATCAAAAAAGATGATAAGTTTGAAATCACTGAAGATATGTTAAAAATTTTAAACGAACAAAAAGAAGAAGAAAATGGCAATTAAAAAGAACGACTTTAGTTCATTAAAGAAAAAGTTTTCGACATCTGCAAAATATAAACCACAAAGGTTTTTTGATTTAGGTGAACCATTCTTAGACGCTGTTGGTCTACCTGGTCCTGCGATGGGTCACATAAACATGTTCTTAGGTCATAGTGATACGGGTAAAACGACCGCCTTAGTTAAAACGGCGGTTGACGCCCAAAAGAAAGGCGTACTTCCTGTATTCATTATTACAGAACAAAAATGGTCTTTTGAACATGCTAAACTAATGGGGTTTGAATGTGAAGAAGTTGTTGATACAGAAACAGGAGAATTAGAGTGGGATGGTTTTTATATCTTTAACAATAACTTTGATTACATCGAACAAATTACAGATTACATTAATGATTTGTTAGATGCACAAGAAAAAGGAGATTTAGATTATTCACTTTGTATTATGTGGGATTCCGTTGGTTCAGTTCCTTGTAAGATGACTTATGAAGGTAAAGGAGGTAAACAACACAACGCAAGTGTTTTGGCTGATAAGATCGGAATGGGAATTAATCAAAGAATTTCAGGTTCAAGAAAGGCGGATTCTAAATACGAAAACACTTTGATTATTGTTAATCAGCCTTGGGTAGAATTACCCGACAACCCTTTTGGTCAACCAAAAATTAAAGCTAAAGGAGGAGAAGCTATTTGGTTAAACTCATCATTAGTTTTCTTATTTGGAAATCAAAAAGGTGCTGGAACAACTAAGATCACGGCAACAAAAGACAAAAGAACTGTTAAGTTTGCTTCAAGAACAAAAGTATCTGTAATGAAAAATCACATTAATGGACTTGGATTTGAAGACGGTAAAATTATTGTAACACCACATGGATTTTTACCGGGTAAAGAAGCGTCTGAAGAAAAGGCTTCGATTGAACAATACAAAAAAGATTATGCAGAGTATTGGAAAGAAATCATTGGTGTTGATGGTGACTTTGATTTGAAAGCAGAAAAAGAAGAAGTAGAATAGTAAGAACACTGTAAGTTTACAGAAATGACAAAAACCCTATTAGTTGACGGGAATAATTTATTAAAAATTGGATTTCACGGAGTTAAAGACTACTTTAACGGAACTGAACACGTAGGAGGTATTTGGCATTTCCTTAACACATTACGAAGGTTCATAGACGAAGAAAACTTCAACAAGGTTGTTGTATTTTGGGACGGAGAAATGTCAACATCCCAACGTAGATTAATTTACCCAAAATACAAACTTAACCGAAAAGGGACAGTCGAGGACTTCAAAGAAGAATCATTTGGCAAACAAAAACAAAGAGTAAAACAATACTTGGAAGAAATGTTTGTTAGACAAGTTGAATTTGAAAACTCTGAAGCCGACGACCTCATTGCCTATTATTGTAAAATATCTAAAGACGAATCTAAAACCATATTTAGTGGCGATAGAGACCTTACACAACTTATCTCAGAAGATGTTACTCTGTATTCCCCAAATACAAAAAAGTATTATAAAAATGGAGATAAAATCAAACTACATGAAATAGAGATTCCCCATTACAATGTTAAAACATTTAAGATAATATCTGGTGATAAATCAGATAATATAGATGGTATCTATTATCTAGGTGAAAAAACATTAATCAAACTATTTCCTGAGATACTTGATAAAGAGGTTAGTTTTTCCGATATTTTACAAAAGGGCGAAGAACTCCTAAAAGAACAAAAAGACAATACCGTACTTAAAAATTTACTGACGGGTAAAACAAAAGAAGGTATATTTGGTGACGAGTTTTTTGAAATCAATAAAAGAATTGTTGATTTATCGGAACCACTAATTAGTGAAGAAGGAAAAGAATTAGTTCACTCTTATTACTCTGAGTCATTGGATCCTGACGGAAGAGGATATAAGAATCTAATTCGAATGATGATGGAGGACGGATTATTTAAATACCTACCAAAAGGGGATGAGCAGTGGGTATATTTTTTGAAACCATTTTTAAAGTTAACAAGAAAAGAAAAAACAAAGTTTAAAACAAAAAAGTAAAATTATGAAAGAGCAGAATGATGTAACAAAGGTTGAGTTTCTAATTACACTTAACAACAATTTTGTGGTTCAAAGATTCTTTAATGTAAAAAATTATCATGAAAAGGCTGAAAGTTCAGTTGAATTATATGAGTACATTAAGTATCTATCTGAGTCACTTCAAACAAAATTGAGAAACAAGTGTATGGTATACATGTTAGATAACAGATACCAAATTGAAGAAGACCCAAGCGTTTTAGAAACATCAAATACAGATGGACCTGAAGTATTTAACATTATATTAAAGGTTGGAAATAAGACAATTTGTCATAGAGTGATTGATGCGAAATTATACCCACCAAAGGTAAGATATACCCTTGACATACGACCAGACATAAAAAACATTTTAAGAGAATTGACTGACATTTTATCAGACAAAAATTTATCTTATCAGTACCTTAATTATTCGTTCGCTTAACTATATTTATTAAAACAAGGAACAAAAATCTATACAATATGTCAGACAAAAAAAACTTCGGATACTTAGGAAATACTTTTCAAATTCAATTACTAAATAACATAATTACTTACAAAGATTTCTCTAATTCCATCATTGAAGTTATTGATCCTCATTATTTTGATAATCAATATTTTAAGATTATTTGTCAAATGATCAAAGAATATTATTCAAATTATGAGCATACGCCGACATTTAATACCCTTGAACAATTAACTAAGTCAGAAATTAGTTCACCGATGGCTCAAAAGAGCGTTTTAGATACGTTAGATCAGGTTAAGAACGTTTCGGACGAAGGTTCAATATATGTTCAAGAAAAATCTCTTAAATTCTGTAAACAACAAGAACTCCAAAAAGTAATGACCAAAGCTCAATCAATCATCGATAAAGGTGATTTCGAGAGTTATGATAAGTTAGAAGAAATGGTAAGGGGGGCACTTCAAGTTGGTGAAGTAGATAAGGGAACAACCGATGTATTTTTTAATATTGATGAGGTATTGGATGACGACTATAGACACCCAATTCCGATTGGAGTACCTGGTATAGACAACCTATTAAAAGGTGGTCTTGCTAAAGGTGAGATTGGTGTAATTTTAGCACCTACAGGTGTTGGTAAATCCACATTTACAACTAAAATTGCTAACCACGCATTTAACTTAGGGTATAACGTTCTTCAGATATTTTTTGAAGACAACCCAAAAATTATCCAAAGAAAACACTTTACACTTTGGACAGGAATACACCCTGACGACCTTTCTGAAAATAGAAAAGACGTAATGGAAAGAGTAAAAGAAATTCAATCATCAAGAAAAAACAAATTGATATTGAAAAAATTACCTTCCGATACTGTAACTATGAATCAGATTAAAAATCAAGTAAGAAAGATGATGGCCGAAGGTATAAAAGTAGATATGATTATTTTAGATTATATCGACTGTGTGG
>Ga0315909_10003151_pt1 | contig 20369 bp, 34 predicted proteins | sample LakEriMetagenome_11_FD_203527 | JGI IMG/M metagenome (GOLD analysis project Ga0315909, IMG submission 203527) | Freshwater fungal communities from buoy surface, Lake Erie, Ohio, United States - Buoy 2 MA125 | ecosystem: Environmental > Aquatic > Freshwater > Lake | place: USA: Lake Erie, Ohio... | reverse complement strand
CCTTGGCAGCCGATGCGGTCAACGGCGTGATGACCCTTCTGAACATCAGCGGCAATAATTGGGTGGCATCTTTTGCTGGCGGTTCTTCAGGTGGAAATTTCGGCATGGTCTCGGGCGGGTTTCTAAGCCTTGCCGGCGCGCTTGACCGGGTGCGGATTACAAACGGAAACGGGACGGATACCTTTGATGCCGGTGCCGTCAATATCATGTGGGAGTTCTGAAGATGCACCGCATTGAAGTGAACGTGATGACCGGCGAAGTGACGGTGGTGGATTTAACGCCGGAAGAGATTGCCGCGCTACCGCCTCCTCCGGCACCTGCTCCGCCGGCGCCAATCATCCTAACCAACCGCCAGTTATTCGCCGCCCTTGCGCTAACCGGCTTCATTACGGAAGCCGAGGCTTTGGCGGCGGGAAGAACCGGCGCGGTTCCGGCTGCGATTGACGCGGTGTTCGGCGTGTTGCCGGAACAAGACGCATTTCTGGCGCGCTTGACATGGGCAACCATGCGCGAAGTCACGCGCGATCATCCGCTGATTGCCGCGATGATCGCAGCAAACCTCGCAACCGCAGAACAGGTGGATGCGATTTTCACGCTGGGGGCTTCCATCACATGAACAGATTGCGCGCGGCATTCCGAACGATCCTAGCCGAACTCAATACGCCATCGGCGCAGCGTGACAGTTGGTTCACATGGGCTGCTGGGCAAATGGCCCATGCACTTATCGGCGCGATTATCGCGGGCGGCCTGTTATTCTTTTTGCCGCCGTGGTGCGCCTTTGCGACTGCTACCATCGGTTATGCGCTGGGCAAAGAACTGCCGGATTTCTACCGCGCGCCGTCATGGGCCAATGCGCGCGACTGCGTGCAGGATGCGCTTTTCGTGACGGCTGGCGCGGCCTTGGTGGTTGCCGTCGCGGGCGGGCATGACCGGCTTTTCATTGTGGCGGTGCTGGCCTCTGGCGTTGGCTTGTGGCTTGGCGTCACGGCACGGCTGAAGGGCGCCGGCAATGCTGGCTGATGACGCGCCCGCAATGGATGCGCCGGCCATGCTGGCGGCGGGCATGTCCAATGCGGCGCCATCCTTTCGCCCGCAACTGACACTCGGCGCGCAACCAGGCGCGGCGGTGCTGCTGCTGGAAATCACAAGTCGCGCGGAAGGCTCGCCAACGCCGGAACCGCCGCCGCCACCGCCTGTGCCGTCCATCGTCACGAGCGGCCTTGTGATGCACTTGGACGCGGGCGATGCGGCGTCATACCCTGGCAGCGGCACGGCTTGGACGGACCTGAGCGGGAATGGGAATAACGGCACCCTGACCAATGGGCCGACCTACAGTGCGGCGGATGGCGGTTCAATAGTATTTGATGGCAGCAATGATTCTGTAATTTGCGGTAACGCTGCCAGCCTCCAAATTTCTACTTACACACTCGAAATATGGTTCAAAGCCACAAGCGCCAATAGTGGTTATCGCGGGCTATTAGTAAAAGAATTGGCTTATGGATTGTATTTACTTAATAATATATTAGGAGCCTATGACACGCCGACAACCGTATTTCTATCTACCGGCATAAATGCTGGCGATGGCGTTTGGCGACAAGCGGTAGTGACCATGACAGCAGGCGGCAGCCGAACCATTTATGTTAATGCGGCGTCCATTATTTCGGGGACGGGTTCAGTAGGCAGCCAATCTAATTCTGTCACGGTAGGATCAGCCGCTGCTAAACAATACTCGCAGAGCAATATCGCCATTTCCCGCATTTACAACCGCGCCCTTTCGGCAGCAGAAATCCAGCAAAACTTTGACGCACAAAAAGCGAGGTTTGGGCTATGACGCGAAAGCTTCCCCCTGGCGTCGGCCATGCGCTGATCGGCGCTGGATTGACGGCGCTTATCGGCATTCCATGCGCGCTGCTCGGCGCCAGCCCGGCCATTGGCGCGGCCTTTGCCATCGGGTTTTATGTCGGGCGCGAACGGCGGCAGTCGGAAGAATGGGCAGGCAGCAACCGCATTCCGCCGTGGCGCTGGAAGCCGCGCGCTTGGCGCGACGTGGGCTGGCCTGCCTTATCTGCCAGCCTGACGGCGATGGCGATTGCGGCGGCCTGACGCATGATCGGCTTTGACGCCCCGGCATTTAGCGCCCCGGCCTTCCTGCCGGAAGCGTTTGTATCGCCGCAGAACATCGCCACGCTGCGCCTTGCCTCAGCCGGGTTTGTCTCTGCCGCCGCCGATACTCCGGCGCTGGCGTTCTATGAACCGCGCATCATGGGCGAGATCGAGATTGGCCAGTCTGCCGCCGATGCGCTGGCCGTGGGCGGGCGCGTGGCGCTTACCGTGTCAGAGATAGCCTTGGCCGATGCGGACGGCTTCTCCGCCGATCTGGCGCGGTTTGGCGGGGCGGATGGCCGGGCGGTGCGGGTGCTATCTCTGCCGGTGGCCGACCCGCGCGCCAGTGATTTCGGCACCACCCTTGCCAGCGCGGCGGTGCCGTTCATCGGCGTGCTTCGCAGCATTGACCGCACCGGCGATTTCACGTCGCGCATCGCCTTGAACGACTTGACGGAACGCATGGCGACGCCATTGCAGCCGACACTTTACCTCGGCACAGGCGGACAGGAAGGCGCCGCCGAATTGAAGGGCCGGCCAAAGCCCGTCACGCTTGGGCAAGTGTTCAATATCGCGCCCGTGTTTCTCGGCAATTTGGACCTCGGCGCGGGCAGCCTGCCGACCTATCAAAGCCATTGGCGCGCAATCGCCGGGCATGACGCCATCCGCATTCGCGGCGTGTCTCAGACCATCATCACCAGCGGCACGCCAACAGTAGGGCAGGCGCTTGACCTGCCATCACTTGGGATATTCCAGCTTGGCGGCGCGCCGGATGGCGACGTCACCGCCGATGCGCGCGGGGATAACGCAACCGGGCTGGCCAATACCACAGGCGGCATTCTGCGGCGCATGCTGGAAAGCCTCGGCGGCGCTTTTGGGCTGACGGAGTTTGACGAAGACGCCTGGGGCTTTGCCGAGATTGACCTGCCGGGCATTGTGGGCTTCCACCAGGGCGCCACGGCTACCAGCACGCTATCTGCGGTGGAGGAAATACTTGCAGGCTCTGGCGCCATGCTCTCGGGCAGCCGCGGCGGCAAGTTGCGCCTGGCCGATCCATTGGCGACCGATACCGCGCAATTCGACCTTCCATCATCCTGCATTCTGGCGTGCGAGCCTTTGGCCCTGCCGGTCAATTTCCGCCCACTGCCGCGAGCCGTTGCGGTGCGGTGGCAGCGCAACCATGCGCCGCTGTCCAATATCGCGGGCGCGGTCCCGGCGGCGGACCGGCAACGGCTGGGGCAGCAAGGCAGCTTCGCCCGCGCCGAAAGCGCAATCATCACCTCGCGCGTGGCGCAACAGCGCGACATCACATTCCAGGCGGCGTATTGGACTGAGGCTGACGCGCTGGCGCGGGCCGAGAAATGGCGTAGCGTGTTGGAAGCCGGGCCGCGCATGGTGCGGGTGACGACTGATCGGCTTCTCGGGCAAGTGGAAATCGGGCATATTGGTCGCATCACCTATCCGGCTTTTGGCTTTCAAAATGGCTTTGCTGGCGTCGTTGTCGGGTGGCGTGAAAGCCTGGCAGCGCGGCGGCTTGAAATTACGCTTTGGGGGGCAGGCTGATGCCGGCAGCGTTTCTCTATAGCAATGTGGCAACCGCCGCAGTGTTGACCAGCGCGCAGGCTACAGTGGCCAGTATGCCGGTCGGCAATCTTCAGGACCCGCAACCACGGCGCCGGGTGCGGTTCAATGCGGGCACGGCCACGCTCGATGCTGACCTTCTGACCGCGCAAAGTGTGGATTGCGTGGCGCTGATTTCCACCACGCTTTCGACCGGCGCCACCATTCGCGTCAGGCTTTCCAGCGTTGCGAATTTCGCCAGCACGCTTTTCGATTCCGGCACCATCGCGGCAGAGGCCAGCGATGAGGGGCAGGGCAATGTCATTCTGACGCTGGCAAGCGCGATATCGGCGCGGTATCTGCGTATTGACCTGGTGGACGGCGCGGCCAGTTTGATAGACGCGGGCGTTTTGGTTGCAGGGCAGCTTTGGCGAACGGAGCGCAGCATCGCCTATGGCATAGACGAGGGGCGGCTGATGCTTGACCGGCGCGACCGCAACACCTTCACCGGGGCAGAGTTTCCCGTCCCGGCAGTGATCAATCCACGCTATGCACGGTTCACCTTGCCGGTTCTCTCCGATGCTGAGGTCCGCAACCAGCACCGCGCGCTTGTGCGGCAGCTTGGCGCGGCGCGCGATGGGCTTGTGATTCCTGACATTGCCGATGGCCTTGCCGAGCGCAACCGCCGCGCCTTGTGGGGGGCGCTGAACGAACCGGGCGGAAACGCTGGCACCATCATGGCGGCGTTCAACATCAATGAGCGTAGCTTTACCGTGACGGAAAGGGTTTGATCAATGGTCCCGATTATAACCGCACTACTGCCCGCGCTAGGCACGCTGGTTGACCGGCTGATCCCTGACAAGGCCGCGGCTGAAAAAGCCAAGGCGGAGATGGAATTGCAGCTTGTGCAGGCTGCGAACGCGGCGGCCATGGCGCAAGTGGAGGTCAATAAGATCGAAGCCGGGCATTCCAGCGTATTCGTGGCCGGGTGGCGACCGTCGATCGGCTGGGTTTGTGCCGCCGGCTTGGCCTGGGCTTTCGTGGTCGCGCCGGTCGCGTCTTGGGCACTGATGGTGCTGGGCGTCAAGGCTGAATTGCCGGCCATCCAGTTTGACCACTTGTTTGAATTGGTCCTGGCCATGCTTGGCATCGGCGGATTGAGGACGTTTGAGAAGCTGCGCGGGGTGGCGCGGTGATCTCCGCCCGATGCGAATTGCGCCTGGCAGGCGTGCATCCTGACCTGGTGCGGGTAGTGCGGCGCGCGGCGGAAGGCGGCGCCTTGTTCCGGGTGACGGAAGGCTTGCGGACGCGCGAGCGACAGGCGGAGCTTGTCGCCAAGGGCGCATCACAGACGATGAACAGCCGACACATGACCGGGCACGCGGTGGATCTGGCGCCATTGGTTGACGGCGAGGTGTCTTGGGATTGGAAGCATTTCTTCCCGCTTGCCGATGCTGTAGCCCATGCGGCGGTCACTGAAAGCGTTCCGATGATCTGGGGCGGCGCATGGGGCAGGCTGGTGCAAGACTGGCCTCAGGGCAGCGCAAAACAGGCGCATGCGGCCTATGTGGCAGAAAGGCGATCGGCGGGGCGTAAGCCGTTCCTTGACGGGCCGCACTTTGAATTGCCGGCGGCGGTTTATCCGGCGGGGTGAACCATTTTCCTGATGTCGGGAAAATGGTCGAACGCTCCGGAAATTCAGGACCGTTCAGGTGTCAAGCAATCCTTGACAGGTGAACTTGTAAGGATTGCTTAATAGTTGAACCTTCAAGTATCGCTTGAAGGTTGCGCCATCGCCGCTCTTGCCCGTAGCGCCGCAGCGCAGAGGGCTAGTGGTGCGGTAGCGCCACGCGAAGGCAATCGCCCAACCTTTGCCGCGTTGCCCATCATCATCCATCCCCACCCCTCCGGCACCAGCGTAACCGCCGCGTCTAGGCTGGCGGTGTAGGCGGGGTGGAAAGATGATACATTTTCAAACAGCACCCAAGCGGGCGTTGGCAAGCCGGCGTGCCATATCTCGCGGCGCAAGTCCGGTGCCCCAAGGCGCTTTCTGTCTTGCGCGGTCAGCATCCACGCAATCTCTGCATCCAATTCCCTATCCGGTCCCGCTGCCTGTTCGCAGCGGTCGGCAAGGGCGAGTAGGGTTGCGCGGTCAGTCATAGCGGCATAACCTCCTGGCGCGCGTCATGGACCGTGCCGCCAGTTTCGTTCTGCTCAAACGCTGTGCAGCGCGGGCCGAGTGTGGCGTCTGTCACCCATTCTTTCGGATATTCAGGATCATCCACATCGAAGGCCATGGTGTTGGCTGCAATCTCGCAACTATCGCCTTCGCCGGCCTGAAATGCGGCATCGCGCCAGCAGCGCTCGCACCAGCGCTCCATGAAATCCATACCTTCGCAGCCGCTTGAGGGGCGGTAAGGGTGGGTAGTGGCGGTCGTCATAGCCCGGCCTCCGTCATTGCATCCGCCGCAGCTTTCAGGGCCGCGATCATGCGCTGAAATTCTTCGCCATCGCGGGGGGCGAGGCTGAATGAGATGTGCGCGCGCATGGGCATGTTGTATTTGCCGCCTTTAGGTGCCGGCCAAATCTCGCCATCAAGATTGGCACTTGTCGTCCATGCGTCGTGGTTGACATCATTGGCGGCGTTTTGACGATATGTTTTCCACTCAATCCGGTGCGGTGCCAGCGTCCGCTTCATGTGGGATTCGAGCTTTTGATATGGTCGCTCCCCAAGTGCGCCGAGCATTTTGCATTGCGCTTCGTATTCGGCGCGGGCGACACGTTCAGCCGCTTTGGCCTTGCGGTATCCGCTTGTGTCGCGCGTTTTCAGGGTTTCGATTGCTTCGTTGATGGCTTTATTCACGGCTTCATCCTCTCAAACGCCACCACCCACACCCAGGGGTTATCGTCCCAGGCGCCGGGGCCGTTGATCTTGTTCCAGATGTAACGAAAGGCAGGCTTGTGTAGCGCCGGATAATGACTGCAAGCCGCGCAATCATCTTCGTTGCAATCACATTCTGGACGTTCAGGCCAGTCACCTGCCTTCGCGCCTTCCGCCCGAGCGTCATCCTCGGAAATATCCTGCAACCGCTCCACGCGAATATCCGTGATGCGGAGCGTAATGCGCGAAGCCCAGTGCGGCATGTGGATGGATGGAACGCGCATTCCAGTGTTTGTTTGATTATCAAGAGCGGCATCGCCGCCATACCGCGCCAGTTTGCACCAAGCCTCTGATGCTTCTTGTGTATTCTCAATGATCCGCCAAACGTGATCCGCCGGGTATCGAACTCCGTCGCCGTCAAAGGTGCTTTCTGCCCAGCAAGTCTCCCGCACCCAAAGCGTATCGCCGGGCGCACCGTAGGGGCAGCGGAGACCTTGCTCGCCATCATTCCAATGCGCGCCGAAGATTTCCTTTCCGGGCTGCATGTCGCCGTGCCGGTCAATTACAGTAGGGTAGTAGTGTTCCACGGTCACTGATGCGTCAGGCTGCGGCTGGACCTTCATCACCCGCCGCGTTTGCGTCTTGCGGCCATACAGGATGGCGCGGACCATCGGCGCGCTGAATAGGATTGGTCGGTCAGTCATTGGTTTGATCCTTCGCGGCGGCAAGCACGGCATCGGCAAGGGTGTCGCGCCAGCCGTAGTAAGGGTCTGGTGCTTTCGACAGCAGCGTCAGCACGGCGCCGTCCGGCAGCGCGCGAAGGAACGCGGCGATGGCATGGGATGATGCATCGCTGGCACATTTGCAGGGCAAGGTGTGGCAAGCGTCACCACCATAACACGAGCCATCTTTGATAAACGATACACGCACCGCCTCTGCCGCCTTCTCCAGCGCGGCGCTGACGGGGTCACACATCGCCTTCACCTTTCAGCGCGCGGATGGCGGCGGCGTTGCTTTCCAATATCCGTTGCGATATTCCGCCTTCGGTGCAACGCCGCGCGCTGTCGTCTATTATTTGCGCCGCTTCTTCCAGCGCATCGCGCCGGGCTTCCTTGACGCGCGCATCCACTTCGGCGGGCGTGAGGCAGGGGCCAATTACCTCTAGGATACTGGTAACGGCGTCTTCCATGTTGCGACGTTGCAGCGAAGATAGCCGGTTCCTTGGATCGCCTGACATATGAGGCATTCGATTGTTTGCGAAGTGCATGGCAAGCGCATATTCAAGTTTTTCGCGCACCCCAGGCTTGCCGGGCCAGTTGTTGTTGTCGCTCATATCACCGCCCCCAAAACAGCCAGCGCCAGAATAGCGCCGCATATTGCCAAGATTGCCAGCGCATCGCTGCGCCTAAGTGGCCGACACTGCCGATCGGGGCCAGAGCCGGGATATATGCCGCCGGTCATGCCAGCCCCAGCAGCACGAGCCAAACCGCCACGATCCAGGCAATGCCTTGGAATAGCGCTTCAAACGCGGCACTGACAGGGCCAGCGCCGACGATCATGGTCAGGATCAGCAGCGCGCAAAGCGGGCCGAGCACGATCCACCAGATAAGGCGTTCAGGTGTCATGGCGCGTCCCTCCAACGCTTTATAGCTTTGGCGAACATCGCCAGAATGTCTTGCGTTTCATCGCCAAGCGGTGTCCCGGCGCGCGTGGACCTCCAGTGCTTCCTGCCTTCTTCAAGCGTAAAGAACCGGCAACCAGCCTTGATGTAAAAGCCTTCCAGGCAATGCCACAAAAAAAACTCCCATCCATCCGAGCGTGTAGCGCGCCGCAGAACACCGATGGCGGTTTTGTCGTTGTTAATCTTGGCGCCGGACAAATCCGCGCCGAACAAATCCGCGCCGGACAAATTCGCGCCGGACAAATTCGCGCCGGACAAATTCGCGCCGGACAAATACGCGCCGGACAAATACGCGCCGGACAAATCCGCGCCGAACAAATTCGCGCGAGACAAATTCGCGCCGGACAAATTCGCGCCGGACAAATACGCGCCGGACAAATCCGCGCCGAACAAATTCGCGCCGGACAAATTCGCGCCGGACAAATTCGCGCCGGACAAATACGCGCGAGACAAATTCGCGCCGGACAAATCCGCGCGAGACAAATCCGCGCCGGACAAATACGCGCCGGACAAATTCGCGCCGGACAAATACGCGCGAGACAAATCCGCGCCGGACAAATTCGCGCCGGACAAATACGCGCGAGACAAATTCGCGCCGGACAAATACGCGCGAGACAAATCCGCGCGAGACAAATTCGCGCGAGACAAATACGCGCGAGACAAATTCGCGCGCTGTCCGCCTTTATCGCGCAACCACTTAAGATGATCCGCCAACACTGCGGCGATTTCTTCCTTGGTCATTCCGCGGCACCCCGGCGCATGTTCCAATTATCAATTGCGCGATAAAATCCGCCATTCAGGCTGTCATCTTCCGCGCGGCGTTCGGCTTCAACCGTGACGGTAGCGGCGCTTTCAACCAACACGTTAATCGCGTGGTCAATCGCCTCGGATGCGTCTTGGCTTGGCGCGGCGGCGCTGATGTCAATGAGCTGCGACACCATGCGCTCAAATTGCAGCATGGCAGTCCAAGCGGTGGTGGCGGCTTCGTGCCAGTTGCCGTTTTTGTCATCAGGGCAGCGCTCCAAATCAGCGCGAAACTTGGCCAGGGTTACAAGCGCTTCATGCTGCGCTGGCGCCTCGGGCGGTTGATTGGGGAGTAGCTTGAGCATGGCTTGGTGCCTCATGTTCGGGTTGCGATGGGCTAACCCTATGCCTTGCCGGTGCGGCTGTCAATCATAAAATAAATAAGCGATGCTTTTTTTTATGATTGACACGCGCCCGCGCCTTGGTTTAGGGTTTTGGCCCATGACAGTCTCAGACCTTATTCATCAGGCGGGTGGCACGCGAAAACTGGCGGAAACGCTAGGCTGTCGCCCGAATGCCGTTTGTAATTGGCGCTACCAGGGCGTGCCGTATAAGCATCACGCGAGACTGCGCGCGCTGCTGCGCCGCCGTGTGGATCGCCTGGCGCTGGCCGAGGCGCTGGAATGGAGGCCGGCAAAATGAGAGGACCTTCACCTTGGACGCCTGAGCGCATTGCCATGCTCCGCACCGAATGGGCGACAGGCGCCCCCACGGCGGAAATCGGGCGCCGCATGGGGATCAGCAAAGGCGCCGTAATCGGCAAGGTGCATCGCATGGGATTGCCAGCGCGTGAAGCGCCAGCCAATATCGCCAAACAGAAAAGCCGGGGCATGGTGTCCCGGCCTGCCGCCCGCAGTAATCGAGAACTGCCCACGCTCTCCGATACGCGGGCGGCTTCCCCATCGCGGCCACGTGCCGCTACCATCTCCGGCGTTTCCTCCGCCGTTGAGCGCCAGGCTTCCTCCCGGCCTGAGCGAGACTTGCCCGAGGCGGTTGCGGAAACGCCGCCGCCTCGGGTCTTTTTGGGGACGCACTGCTGCCATCCGATGGGCGACCGCACATGCAACGAACCTGTCCAAGCCAATGCGCGCGGGCTGAAATCGCCTTACTGCCCGGCGCATTTCGCCATTATTTACGCGGCGCCGCCTGCCAAGAGCGCGACGAATCCACCGCCTGCGGGGTGGCTGAAAAATCGCTTGGCGATGCGGGCGCACGGGTGATGAAGCCCGCCTTCATCCTGCTATTCCTGATCTGCCCGCCCGAAGGCGCGCAATGCGAGGAAGGCATGGTCGTGCATCGCACATGCGCGCTTGCCGAGAATTTCGTCCGGTGGGGAATGCGTGAAGGGCAATCGCTGCATATCACGGAATGCGTGGCGCAGGCGGAATGGATGAAAAGGAAAAGAGAACAATGAAAGACGACGAATACCGCGCGCTTGTCGAAGCCGGACCTGCCGTGGTTATGGTGGCGAAGGCGGATATGCTGAAGATGTTGGAATTGTTGCATCGACTGGAAAAGGCCGAGAAGATGCTGGCATATCTCGGAGTGCCACCTAAATGACCCGCCCCACACCACAACGCGCCCGCAAGCTGACGGATGATCAGGTGCGGGAAATCCGCAGCAACCCAATCTCAGGGCCGGCGCTGGCTAAGCACTACGGCGTGAGCCATAAGGTTATTGCCGATATTCGCCAGGGCTTTACTTATCGGCATGTGAAGGACACGCCATGATCATCGGAATAGACCCCGGCGCCAAGGGCGCGCTGGCATGGGTATCAAGCGATGGCCATTTGATTGCCGTGCAAGACCTGCCCTGGATCAAAAACCACGGCTTGAATGCCGCGACCTTCGCCGCCTGGATCAGGCTACGCGAAACAGACATCCGCCATGCCTTCGTTGAGCGCGTGGCATCGCGGCCAGGGCAAGGCGTGGTGTCAGTCTTTAGCTTCGGCATGTCCTATGGCCAGATTTTGGGCGTCCTGAGCGCCTTGAAAATCCCGGTGACGCTTATCGCCCCGACCAAGTGGAAGCCTGCCGTAGGGCTTCCTACGGGCAGCGACAAGGGAGCATCGCGCGCGCGCGCATCGCAAATTTGGCCAGGTGCAGCGGATAGCTTCGCCCGCGTCCGTGACGATGGCCGGGCCGAGGCCGCGCTTATCGGGCTCTATGGCGCCCGCACACTTTCCCCCGACGCGGCGCCAGCCCGCACGGAACAGGGCCATGCTGGCATTGGAGAGATATAAGTGAGCACGAACCGCGCTACTCTGGCGCAGCTACGCGAAATGAGCATGCAGGAAGTGAACTTGCTTCCGATTGATCAAATTGCCGCGCTGTTGGAAGAGATGGCAGTCCAAGAAACTACGCTTGCTTGGCTGGCCGACAAAATCAATCAATCGCTCGCCTTCCGCTATCAGGAACGCGCCGCCGAAGCGCGTCGCGCTGACGGCAAAGACACGGGCGTTGTCTCAATCCCGGCAGGCGATTTCGTCATTCGCGCCGATCTTCCCAAGAAAATTGAATGGGATCAGTCAGCCCTTCATGGCGCCATGCTGACCATTCAAACCCAATGGAAGGAAGACCCGCGCGACTATGTGAACATGAAGCTGACCGTGCCGGAAGCGCGCTTCAACGCTTGGCCGCCGGCTGTTCGCGCCATGTTTGAAGGAGCCCGCACCGTCAGCACCGGAAAGCCCACCTACAAAGTCGAACCGGCGAAGCGGAGGGTCGCATAATGGCAATTTCGCTTGCAAACCTTCGCCGCCGGAGCGAAGTCAAGCCGCCGCGCCTGCTGATCTATGGCACGGCTGGCATCGGCAAAACGACCCTTGGGCAGAACGCGCCTTCGCCGGTTTTCCTCCAGACTGAGGAAAGCTTTGTCGACTGTCCGACTTTCGGCTTGCTGAAAACCTACGATGAACTGATGGACGCTCTCGGAGAATTGGTGAACGAGGCGCATGATTTCCAAACGGTTGTTTTGGACAGCCTAGATTGGCTGGAGCCTCTTGTATGGGCGCAGACATGCCGCACCAACAAGTGGGAGAATATCGAAGCGCCTGGCTATGGCAAGGGCTATGCGGCAACCTTGGACACTTGGCGCGTGGTGCTGGACGCTTTCAACGCGCTTCGGGATGAACGCGGCATGACCATCATTTTGCTGGCGCATTGCGAAATCAAGCGCTTTGACAGCCCGGAGACTGAGCCTTACGACCGGTATCAAATCAAGCTGCACAAGTCGGCCTCGGCATTGGTGCAAGAGCATGTGGACGCGGTTCTGTTCGCGAATTACCGCGTTACTACGGCGAAGGCGGATGCTGGCTTTAACAAGAAAGTGGTGCGGGGCGTCGGGACTGGCGACCGCCGTTTGTTCACCACTGAGCGCCCGGCGTTTCTGGCAAAGAACCGCTATGAATTGGAAGACAGCTTGCCGCTTGAATGGCCGGCGCTTTCGGATGCAATCTCGGCTTTTCATGCAACCAAGAAGGGAGAAGTGAAAAATGGCTAATCTCGGTGGAACCTTTGACGCCAACAACGTCGAACCTTCCGCGCCGCGCGAATTGATCCCGCCCGGCAAATACCTCGCTCACATTATTGACAGCGAATTGAAGGATACCCAAGCCGGCGGGCAAATGCTGGCGCTGACCATGGAGATACTTGAAGGGCCGCATGAAAAGCGGCGCCTTTGGGACAATCTCAATCTCGTGAACCGCAACGACAAGGCGGTTGAGATCGCGCAGCGCACGCTTTCGGCAATCTGCCACGCGACTGGACGCCTTCAGGTGGCAGATAGCGAAGACCTTCACTTTCGCCCGATGATCGTGACAGTCGAAGTTGAGGTGCGGAAGGAAGACAAGGACCTTCCGATTGATGATCCCGCGCGCCGCTATAATAGCCGCGTGAAGGGCTATGCGGCGCCGGATGGGACGAAGCCTGCGCCAAGGCAGTCTGCGCCTGCTACCGCCGCGCCAGCCCGCCCGGCGCCCGTTGCAGCGCCACCAGCGGCAAAATCCGCGCCACCCTGGCGCCGGTAAGCAAGACTTGAACCGGAAAGAATGGCGCCCTGCCGTTCTTTCCGATTGCCTAAAAGAGAGGAAATCATGGTTGCCTTACCCGCCCCGGCTACCCCTACCGTTACCGCGATTTACGCCGCCTATGAAACGGCACAAGAAAGCGGATATCGTGAGCATTTAGGCGCCTCAATTATCGGCAATGAATGTGAGCGCGCTATTTGGTATTCATGGCGCTGGACGACGCGCGCAAGGCATTCTGGCAGGATGCTGCGCTTGTTTGAAACCGGCCATCTTGCCGAGGCGCGGTTCATCGCCGATCTGCGGCGCATTGGCGTGACCGTGATGGACGTCGATCCTGAGACAGGACGGCAGTGGAATGTCCGGGATGAAAGCGGGCATTTTGGCGGCAGTATGGACGCCATGGCGATTAACTTTCCCGAAGCGCCAAAGGCTTGGCATATATGCGAGTTTAAGACGCATGGCGCAAAGTCCTTTGCCGGGCTGGTCAAGGATGGCGTGGCCAAAGCCAAGCCCGCGCATTGGGCACAGATGCAAGTCTATATGCACCTGTCTCAGACTACGCGCGCCTTCTATCTCGCCGTGAACAAAGACACTGACGAGCTATATCAAGAGCGCGTCAAGTATGACGCCGAGGCTGCGCTTCGCATCATGGCGAAAGCGGAGCGCATCTTGCGCGCGGTGGAACCGCCCGCGCGCATCAGCAAGGATCCTGCTTGGTGGCAATGCCGGTTTTGCGACCACGCCGCCGCGTGCCATGGGGAGGCTATGCCTGAGCGCCATTGCCGATCCTGCCTTCATTCGTCGCCTATCGCAGGCGGCGAGTGGCATTGCGCGCGGCATGGCTGGAACCTTGACCGCAAAGCGCAAGAAACAGGATGCGCCGCACATCTTTACATTCCCGCCCTCGTGCCAGGCGAACAGGTGGACGCGGGCGATGATTGGGTGAGTTACCGCCTGCCAGATGGAAGCGAATGGCGTGATGGGGTGGCAGCATGACCCTCTCGCTCCGCCCCTATCAGCGCGAAGCGATTGACGCGCTCTATGATTACTTTGGCGCCAGCGGAGGTAATCCGCTGGTAGTCATGCCGACCGGCACAGGTAAAAGCGTCGTTATCGCCAGCTTTGTGAGGGAAGCGCTGGCGATGTATCCCGACACGCGCATCCTGATGCTTACGCATGTCAAGGAATTGATTGCCCAAAACTTCGCGGCACTCATTCGCGCATGGCCCGAAGCGCCAGCCGGTATCTATTCGGCTGGCCTTTCGCGGCGGGATATTCACGCGCAAATACTCTTCGCCGGCATTCAATCAATCCATCGCCACGCGGGCCGGGTGCAACGGTGCGACTTGGTGCTGATAGATGAAGCGCACCTGCTAGGCGTTAACGAAAGTGGGATGTATCGCAAGTTTCTGGCAGAGCTTCGCGCTATCAATTCGGACCATACCAAGATCATCGGCTTTACTGCCACGCCTTACCGGATGGACAGCGGCTTATTGCACGAGGGCAAAGACAGGCTCTTTACCGATGTCGCCTATCAGGTGCCGGTGTTGGACATGATCCAGCAAGGCTACCTTTCCATGGTGGTTCCAAAGCAAACAAAAACGCAGCTTGACGTTTCAAGCGTCGGGACGCGCGGCGGGGAGTTTATACCCGGTCAGCTTGAGGCGGCAGTTGACCGCGATGACGTGACGCGGGCGGCGGTTGCGGAAATTGTCAAGCATGGCGAGGGGCGTGGATCATGGCTCATTTTCTGCGCCGGCGTGACACACGCGCGCCATGTGCGGGACGCGATACGCGAGGCGGGAATGGACGCCGAAACCGTGACGGGCGACACGCCGGGTCCGGAGCGCGACCGCATCCTGAGCGCCTTTAAGGCAGGGCGGTTGCGGTGCGTCACTAATGCGAACGTGCTGACAACCGGCTTCGATGCGCCTGGTGTGGACCTTATCGCGCTGCTGCGCCCGACCAAAAGCGTCGGTCTTTACGTCCAGATGATCGGGCGCGGCACGCGCCTTGCCGAGGGCAAGGAAGATTGCCTTGTTTTGGACTTTGCCGGCAACACGGCGCGCCATGGGCCGATCGACACGGTGGACGGGCGGAAGCGGGAAAAGAGCGAAGAGCCTGGCTTGGCGCCGCACAAGATATGTCCTGAGCCTGAATGCGCCACCATTAACGCGGCGGCAGCGCGCGTGTGTATCGGGTGCGGCTTTGAGTTTCCGCCGCTTGAAATCAAAGTGGCGGCTGAGGCTTCGACTGCCGCCGTCCTGTCAATTCAGCGGCAACCTGAATGGGTCGGGGTGGATTATGTCGCTTATGCCCGGCACGAAAAGCCCGGCAAGCCTGCTTCGATGCGCGTCGTTTATGAGTGCGGCTTCGTGCGGCATTCAGAATGGGTTTGCTTTGAGCATACGGGCTTCCCTCGGCAGAAGGCCGAAAGCTGGTGGAAGAAACGCTCAAAGGAGCCGATACCGGCTACGGTTGACGAGGCTTTGGCCGGGCGTGATAGCCTGAGACAGCCGAGCGCGATACAGGTCAAGCCGGTTGGCCAATACACGGAAATTACGGCGGCGAGGTTTGATGAGCCTTTATGACGCGCCGATCATGCGAGCCATCCGGGCGGTTTGGCCCAGCGCAGAAATCACAATCACAAGGGGGACAGCTTTGACAGATGCAAACGAGGCCGAGCTTGCGGCGATGAAACTGGCCAGCGAGCGCGGCGGGGAGATGATCGAGAGCCTGGGCCAGACTGACATGGCGCTATGGACGGTGGACCAGTGGCACGGGTTCATCGAGGCAGTGTGCGGCGGCTACGTCGAGAGCCTGATGGCGCAGCAAGCCGAGGTGGCGGCGGCGCTGGCAAAAATCAGCACATGAGCGGGGAGGCTCCGATGTCGCGTTTCAGGGAATACATGCGCGAGCGCGCCGAAAGCAAAATGGGCATGGCGGACGCGGCTATCGCGCTTGGCGTGCCGGTTTTCGCCTGCGCTGCGGACAAGCGGCCCATCACGTCGCACGGCTTTAAGGACGCCACGACGGACGCGGCAGAACTCCGCCGGCAGTTTGGGGACAGCCGAGCGGTCATGATCGGAATGCCGACCGGCGAGGCCACGGGCTTTGTGGTGGTGGACGTGGATATGAAACCGGGGCAGCAAGGCGGCGCGTGGCTGGATGCGAATAGCCACAGAATGCCGCACACCCGGACCATCCGCACGGCTACCGGCGGGCTTCACCTTTGGTTTAAGCATCCGGGGGGCCGGGTGAAAAACAGCGCGTCCAAGATCGCGCCGAATGTAGATGTGAGGGGCGACGGCGGTTATGTCATCGTGCCCCCGTCGCCTGGCTACGCGGTGGCGGATAATGCCGAACCGGCTGATGTGCCTGATTGGCTTTTGCCGGCGATATGCCCGCCAGAGGCGGCTCCAGCCTCGCCTGCGCCTTCCATGCCGCGCCGGGTGGCGATGGGCCCCTCTGACGGCGGCACGGCCCTCGGGCGCGCGGCATTGGCGGAGCGGTGCGAGGAAATCCGCACGGCGCCAGACGGGGCGAAACATGAGACGGTGAACACTGCCGCCTATGCCATCGGCGGCTTGGTGGCAGCCGGGGAATTGATTGAAAGCGAGGCCTTGGGCGAGTTGCGCGCCGCGCTTGGCGCCATTCTCCACCGCTGCCAGGATCAGCGCCACGCCGAAAAAACGCTGGCGCGGGCCTTTGCGGAGGGCATGGGCAAGCCCCAAAGCCCGCCGGCAATGGTGACGCCGATCGACGAGGTGAACCCTGCCACGCCTTACCTGAACCGCATTGCGCGGGGCGAAATCAAGCCCCGGAAGCCCTTGCCGGTGGCGGCTGGCCTAATGGACGTGTCAGGCGCTTTGGGCGAGTTTGTGTCATACTGCGAGGCGACGGCCATCAGCCCGCAGCCGTTCCTCGCCCTCGCGGCTGGCATTACCCTAATCGGCACGCTTGCCGGCAGGCGGTATGAAACCAGCACCGAACTCAGGACGAACATCTATGCCGTCGGCATCGCGGACAGCGGCGCCGGGAAGGACCACGCGCGCAAGCAGATCCGGCGGTGCCTTTACGCGGCCAATCTGACGCAATACCTGGGCGGATCGGACGTGGCCAGCGGCGCGGCACTCAGGACGGCTTTGGTGCGGCACCCGGCTACGCTATTCCAGATTGACGAATTCGGGGATTGGCTCCGGGACGTGCTTGGCGACAAGGCGGCAAGCCACAAAAAGCAGATCGCCGCCTATCTCAAGGAACTCTATTCTAGCGCCAACGTCCCATGGTCGGGGACGGAATATGCGGACCAGAGCCGGCAGGGGAAGCCCCGGGAGGATATTCACTCGCCCCATGCCTGCCTTTACGGCACCACAACGCCAGCGCAGTTTTGGGCGGCCGTAGCCGGTGGCAGCCTTCATGATGGCCTGATGGCCCGCATGCTGATTTTCGTTTCTCCAGAGAGCTACCCCGATGAGAGGGAGGCGGCGATGGGCCCCCCGCCTGATAGCCTTATAGATGCGCTCCAGGCGATTGCGGCGGGCGTGGAAGGCGGGGGCAATTTGGGCGGCCTGATGAGTGCGGCCATCACGCCAAGCCCTTACCGCGTGCCAGAGACAGCCGGGGCGACGGCCATGCGCCAGGCGTTGCGGCGGGCGCAGCTTGAACAGCAGCGCGAAGCCTCCGGGACGTATGTGACCGCGATAGCAGCGCGGCTGACGGAAAACGCGATGAAGCTGGCGCTGATCCGGGGCGTCAGCCGGAACCCGGCGGCGCCAGTGATAGACGAGGGCGACGTGGCCTGGGGGCGCGCGGTGGCGCAACACTGCATGGATACGCTTTGCCAGGAGGCCGGGCGGCATGTGGCGGACAACGACTTCGAGCGCAAGATGAACCTCGCGCGGGAGATTATTCGGAAGCATGGGCCGGTGACGGAAAGCGAGATGATGCGGCGCGGCTTTAAGCTGCCCGAGAAGGACCGGCGCGAAGTGATCAAGGCGCTTCTGACCGAAAAAGCTATCGTGACGCTGGAAGTGAACCCCACGGCGGCAGGCGGCAGGCCAACCGTGCGCTATTCTATCGCGGCGGCGACATGAGGGGGGTTTCTGAGGTTTCTGTAGGTTTCTGCAAAGCTAACTCTTTGAAAAGGTTAGTTGTTGCTTTTTGCATCGAGTCTCGCGCGCGGGGATGGGGGGTAGGGGTCGCGCGCGTAATACCCCCACCTATGCAAAAACTACAATAACTACAATAACTAAAAAATATATATATATCAATATATTAGATATATAGGTTTCTGTAGGTTTCTGTAGGTTTCTGCATTACCAACCCCAACCAGCCAAAGGAAGCAAGAATCATGCCAAAGACTAAGCAAAACCGGGCCAAGGAAACGGAAATTGACCTCGGGCCATCCGTCCGGGTGGCGCGGGGCGACGTGGCAGTCGGTTTTCGGGCCGATCCTGACCAGCCCAGCCGAACGGTCAAAGGCGCGCGGGTGCGGGTCTGGTATCACGCCGAATGGAGCGAGGGTCGCCTGACCGATGCCCAACACGAGGCGGCGGACCGATACAGCCTATGGTCAGAGGAGGCGGCGCTATTGTCCGAGGGTAAGCCGCGAGGCGCCGGCATAGGCGGCGGCGGCTATACCGGGCCGGGGGATAGGCTTGTCTGGTTGCTGGCGCAGTTGCGCGCGGCGGATGAAGTGCTTGATCTGCACCGATCGTCCGTCAAGCTGGCGATATGTTGGAACTTGACGCCGGAGCATCCTGAGGCAGTGCGGGTGGGGTTGCGGCGTTTGGCTGAGTTTTGGGGGATGTGAAAAAAATGCGCGCGATGCGTTTTTTTCTTTCATCCCATGCGCGATATGCGTATAAGGATTTTCACCGAGGCAATCAAGCCAGGTAAACGAGGAGATAGCCCGATGAATCAGCAAATGGCACTTCAATATGCTCGCGGCATGGTGGACAGCGGCATGTCAGTAGCAGATGCAAACGTTGCACTCGTGCGAATGGAGGGCGTTCGCCTTATAAAGGCGCGGATGCCGCTCAAAATTCGCGCCGCGCTTATGGCGGGTGTAAAGGATGGCAGGCTTGGGCATTTGCCTCAAGATGGCCGCAAGCCTGAAGCGTTTTTTCATCCCAATTCTATTTGGAACGCCAAAGAAGCTCGCCAGCGCGAAGAAAATGCTACAATCCGCGCGCTTGTGTCTATTTGCGCATGACCCCCACCCATTTCCGCCAATGCCTGACCCTGCTGGATTGGACCCAGCGGGGCCTAGCCCGGCAGCTTGGCTATGCCGAGGGAACGGTCCGCCAATGGGCGCGCGGGGCTTTGCCGATACCGGACCAGGTCGCAGATTGGCTTGTGGTAAGGGCGGATCATGCCGAGGCTACGCCGGCGCCAAGACGGAAGCATCGCGAATAAAAAAACGCAAGACGCGCAATTTTTCTCTTGCATCTCATGCGCGTTTTGCGTATAACAATCTTACCGAGGCAATCAAGCCCGGCAAACGAGGAGATAGCCCGATGACACACTTGGAAGCCCTTAACCTTCGCCTTTCCAATGAACGGGCAAGGCTTGCTACGGCAAAAACGTCTTATGAGCGCAATCTGCGCGCAGTATGGGTCGCTCAAATAGAGCGCGAAATTGCCGGCGAAATGGCTTTTCTTGCAAAGGTTGATGATCTTCCTGAAATGAGTGATGACGAATTGCTGGCGGCGTTAATGGCATGACCCCCACGCATTTTTGCCATGCCTGACTAGCCAAAAAAACGCTTGACAAGCCCGCCTAGGGCTTGTAAGCGCAGTTTATTGATTACAGTTGCGCCTAGCGCCGAAAGGCAGCTAGGCTTTTTTATGCCCGAGGCTGTCTCCTGCGCCGGACCCGGCTGGCGTATCGCCTCGACCAGCGCGAAAGCGTTAACACGGGCCAAGGGCTCAGGCTTCATCCGTGATGGTCGGGACCGGAAACTAAATGCCAAACCCCTACTATCAGACACAGCAATGGAAGGCGCTACGCCTCGCAGCACTACGCCGCGATGGTTTTCAATGCGTCATAGCCGGGTGCGACGCCCGCGCCTCAGTGGTGGATCACATCAAGCAACGCGACGCAGGTGGGGCCGATGCGCTGCCCAACTTGCGGAGCCTTTGCCAGCACCATCACAACATGCGCCCGCGCCTGTTTCAGGGCCGTGTAGCCGGGTGCGATGCTGACGGGTGGCCGATACCCGCCCAGCCGGCCAAGCCTGCTCAGCGGCCACGCTTCGGGCGCGGTTTGGGGGTAGGGGGGGGTGCAATCTCTGGCCTGGGGGCGGACAC